>Ga0131853_10013162_pt1 | contig 15162 bp, 9 predicted proteins | sample TergutLab28metaG_FD_92764 | JGI IMG/M metagenome (GOLD analysis project Ga0131853, IMG submission 92764) | Labiotermes labralis P1 segment gut microbial communities from Petit-Saut dam, French Guiana - Lab288 P1 (version 2) (version 2) | ecosystem: Host-associated > Arthropoda: Insects >...
CTTGCCGAACGGGGCCCGACCACCTATACAGGGTGTTCCCTAAACCTGCCACCATTTTTTACACCTTTATACCGGCCCCCCCCCCCCCAGGCAAAATGATGAATGCATATGCAACTTTGAACTTCATTCTTGTCATACACTGTTTTCCAGCACTGGGTGGTTGTTGCCCAGCATCTGAAGAATGTATCATATCCTCAACTCTAAGGTTTGGACATCTGATGATGAATTTGTCAATTTTCATCCTGTACACCCGCTTAGTAGCAAAACCTGTTGCATACACTGAAGATCCATGCTCCTGACATATGTGGTTGTTCCTGTAAATGCAAAAAAGATGTCTCACACATGCTTCCATGTGCACAGAGTTACATAGCTGACACCAAGGACTACATGTCATCTATCAATGCATGTAACAGTACAGATAAACTTCAGTGTGTGTAGTTTGTTCTCACAGTATAATTAATATAATTTCAACTTCATATTTTGTGTTGACACATAAATTTGTAGGAACTGTGGATGCTGAGAGAAACTGTACCTGGCAGATATTGGGTGGTATGATGTCACCTACTTCTCAAATTTGTATTTCATTGATGTGGTAACTGTGGCACATAATGGCTGAATTGTGTCATCTATAAATCTATCTACCAATCCAGAAATTCTAACAATGTAAATGGTTCCTAGTTTGCATTCTTATGGTCCTAATAAAACTGCTCTTTAACATCTTATCTTGTTCACTGCTTATGCATTTCCTTAGTCCTTCAGTAATCATTAAATTTATGTTGCAGACTAATCAATGTGTCTCTACCAACCCCACATTTCCGTGCATCCACAGATCCTGTGGACATGTTCCTGTTCCTAGTTACTACACCTATGTCACTCACAAGCAGGTGTACTGCTATAGGTAAACACTATGGGACCTGTTTCAGTCTTACAAGACATGCAAATCATGCAAGTGAATAATATATGCAATTACATGTTACAGCTGCAATCGAGATGATATTTTATGGGATGTTACACGGTGTGGATTGGTATTTAATTAAGGAAGTTTCAAGACAACCTATTAGTCCAGTCTTCTAGGTGCAATCAGCCCTTATTACCAATGTTTCGGGACATGTCCCATTTTCAAGGGTCAAACTGCTTGACCCTTGCAGATGGGACCCATAAGTTGTCCCGAATCATAAGGTCAGCAAATGAATCAATGCAATGACAGGAGGAGAGGGCTTCAAAAAACAATAAGTCTGAAAAAGTTCACCATTAAGAATAAATTATGACCAGAACTACTGGAGTTATGTAAAGGTGAGGTGAACCTCACCCCTAGCACCATACCAATAAGATGTAAAGAACAAGGGGGTTTCAAAAAACAATACGTCCAAAAAAGTTCACCCTTTAGAATGAATTATGACCAGAACTACAGAGTTATGTAAAGATGAGGTGAACCCCAAGCTTAGCATCATACCATTAAGATGCAAAGGAGGACAGGGCTTCAAAAACAACAAACCTGAAAAAGTTCACCCTTACGAATAAATTATGACCAGAACTACTGAGTTACGTAAAGGTGAGGTGAACCTCATGCTTAGCACCACACCATTAAGATGTAAAGGAGGAAAGATGCAAAGTTTCATACAATCTTAATCTTGGCACTGACTGGAACTGAGGTTTCAAAAACCTGTAACACACATTAATATCATACAAGCTGTATTTATTGTATTGTACTGATATGCCACCAGGTTACCAAGCTTTATTTAGCACCATTCAAACAGGTACGATGTGAAAGTTACCGCATTTAAAAAAGGGGAGGGGGGCCTAACATCTCCAACACCTCAAAAATGTTACCCCTCAGTTCAGAAGTAAAAGAAACACATAAGGATTATGCTGCCCCTACATGTTTTGGCATCATTTACATCATCTATGCAATAATTTTATGTGTCAGACATGCATTAATTGGTGTTATGAATGAATGATTATATCATAATTCACAGAATTAACAGTGTCAAATCCTAAGAATCAGTTCCATTTCTTGGAAATTATTTTTTTATTAATAGCAATAGGTTTAATGTGTGTTGAAAAATACATAAGTCCTATTTACTAAGCTGTTTGGTAATATGTTTTAGAAAAATGGACAGCAACAGAGAAAGGTAGGAAGGAGGCGCACATATTATGTTTGGTTTGTATAAGCATGTCATATACCACACACACCCGAAACTTTAAATCTAAACTGAAAATGACCAGTTTAAAACAAAAGTAACAGCTGGAACATGACAAGGAAAATATGACTGTTGTTGGTATTACTATTACTACGGTTGTCAATTACCACTAATCACAGCCACACATTTTAGCTATAAAGATGATGCCCAATACTTCGTTTTATAGCAGAAAGCAATATCAAGGGTCCTTTCTTTTCTTCCATCACTCTTTTGTACAATTCATCCAAAACTGTGTTATCAGAATGAACTATTTCAATACTAGCTATAAATTTTTTGCGTCCCTTTCCCTTTACATATACAGTAAAATTTGTGATTTCTGCCACCTACAGGGCTGGATTACTTTAATGTTCTGGATATCAGATTATACGTAATGTGCATTTTGGTGTTCACAGCAACATCAATGACAGACCTAGCCATTTCCCACTACACTTCAGATTCCCTTTTCATCACTATTTACATAACATTGAGTACATATAACCTTAAAAAAAACAATACTTAATGGCCAAACTCTTGGAATTGGAGGTGGATGCTACTAGTTAATGGAACAGCGAAATGTAGTTGCCCTCTTGGTCAAATTCCAGTAACTAAAAACCAAAATCAGCAATTTGTGCAAATTACATCATAAACAGGAATCTCCTCTAAGTGTTAACCCATACTACAAACAGATAATCAAGCAACTGTTAGTACATGTAAAAATAAACTCATAATAACTTTACCATGTGTTCCAACATAAACACTACTTTCAATAAGTACACATTTTATTGCATAAACACAGCACCTATGCATCAGATTCTAGCATGACAAAGAAAAATACACCTCAAATAATAATTTCATAAGCCTGCACCAACTGCCACACATTATGTGAAACCAATGATAATGCAAGTAATGAAAGAATAACTGATGGCTTACAGCCTTTAATTTAACTCAGTGGTAGTCATTCTGGTGACTAAAATGAATTGTGAAACCAGAGGAATGAACAGCCACAGGAAATGTGACGACTTTAAGACACTTACTCCAGTAATGACTTCTTGAAAGGTTCGACATAGGTCACTACAGTATTTGTCTGAACATTTTGAAACCACAAAACACAAACATGTGACGCACTAGAATGAATCATACAATATTCCATCACAAAGCTTCATATTGAAGTTCTCCAACAGAAGAGCTTTTATTCAAGAAAAGGTCCATCAGCTTTTGTAACACAAAAAGGCATTTCTGCTACCTTCTGTTCTTGCAAAAATGCAGTCTTAATATAATTATCTTACAGAAGAAATTTTACACATGCTGCATCAAAATATCTTCACATCTACTTTCTCGATTCCTTCCACTGCATACATATACATAAAACATATCTAATAAGTACATTATCTTAAATTATATACACAAATTCATAACTTAAGGGAAGAACCATTTCTTCTCAGCACAAACAAATATTTTTTGCTTACACAGTAATTAACAGAAACAAGTTGTATACGATTCATTGAAAAATGCGTAAAAGCTGTGACAGAGTTAAGATCATGCATTCATATAACTGAAGCTATTCAGAATAAAACAGAATTAACAGCAGTTCTTCCAAAATATAGTACAATGCTTTATGCATAACTAACTCATGAATATCATGCAGAGATGGAAACACTAGTGCATGCAGGCTTGTGACGAAGAAATAGAAATGAAATAACCCATATATCTTCCTTTAGTCTCTGTGGAGTATACAGCAGAATAGAAATTGCAATGTTAACTTCATTTCAACATTCACAGAATCATTAGTTGAATTTAAATTTCCATTTTATTGAATTTACACGTTTTAAAAACATTAATATTTAACAGTCTCAAGTACAATATTAAACACAGTACATGAAATAATCTGACCTTTCAAAACAATTAAATTTAAACAATAAACATACCACTGTAATTACAATTACACCAATTGCAGTTGTCCATACTGGCTTCCACACATTTCTTAATCATTGTCTGCTGTTATATTAATTAAATCTGATTATACTGAAATAAGACCAACTATAACACCAGCTATTTTATAAAAACTGTACTTAAACATGAGTATCAATCAAACAAACTGCTTCATTGCAGTGTCTAATTCATTGTAAAATCCATGTGTGATTAATGTTTATTTTAATTCCTGTTTATCTTCTCTGCCTTACAATGCCTTTCAACCACATGTTGCATTTTATTTTCATCAATTTATTAACTGTACTCAGCACTTTCTAAATATTAGTGGCAGTGAACGTGAACAATGACTACTAAAATAAAATACTGTGTTTATACAGTACTTACAAAGCATATGTTCAAATCTACATGGGTCAACATATGTCAATATACTAGGTTGCAGTCTTCATCTTAAAAACTATGGAGTACAATTTCATTTATCATAAAAATTGTGGGGTACAATTTTATTCTATCTGCATTTTTCAGATTCAGTTGCATAGTTTCAACTAAAAGTGTTAACAGTTCTTTACAGACTGCCCCCTCCTCCCAGTATGCCCAAGATGAAAGTAATAACACTGGCTGCTGAGGTAGTTGGCAACAGTGTGGTGTACAGGTACATTAATTTAGGCTGTAAACTGCAAGACTTTGTGTGATGGAATCTTTAAAAAAATTTAATTTGGAGTAACATAAATAATTATGAACCAAGAACAATCTTCCCCAAATTGAATGATGATATTATGTGGGCAGTTTACCTCAGCATTTGTGATAATGTTTGTGTCATGTAACAATCTTCAATAAGGCAATGAAGACACCATGGAAAACTTGAAGATGATTTGTATTATCCTTTCTGAAAAGTTTGTTACAAACTTGGAAAGTAGTCCTTTCTTCAAATGTAGCATGGTAACAGAAAGTTGCACACAGAGTTCTGTGTAACCAGTCAAATCTCACACAAACAAAATGAAGCTAAAACACATGCATATGTTAACATTCATGGTATGCTATTTTTCAAGTAATGCAAGTGGTCTGAATTACAATGCATGGAGACAAAGATGCTACTATACCAGCAATCAAAATTAATAAACATACATTCACATTTTCAGTATCATGAACATGTAAATGGTAACAATTTAACCAAACTGAGGCACAACATTTCCAATTTTTTTTACCTTGTTTTTCGTTCTTCATATAATGTGGACACAGCTGGAAAACAGTGTGTTCCACATTCAAAGCAATTTATATTCAGCCACATTTTCCAATGTCTCTTGGACCCAATAAATAAAAGCTGTTATATTGCAGCATCACACAACATTTTTACTAAATTATACAATATAAACCAATGAAATGCACGTTTCCTAAATTAATATATTAATTTTATGATGTCTACTACATGTTTTGAACCTGAGGGTTCATCTAGTCAGAAGACAGACTGCTTATACCGATTCATGTAAAATGTACCAGAGCCTAACTGTATATACAACCATCTTCCTTAGATGAACCTTCAGGTTCAAAATGTATATTAGAGAGCAAAAAATTAAAATACTAAATAAGAAAATGTGAATTTTTTTGTTTTAAACTAAAATAAAATAAAAACGGAGGGTCCAAAAAAAAAAAAAAAAAAAAAAAAACTGTACTAAAATAAATGTCATGTCCAAAACTTGCTTAATAAATCATAATTTTATTTTAATCCAAAATGTGGTCACCATGCAATATTGTGACTGCAGCCCTGTTAAGTATCGGTGTGATTAATATGAATTTGTAGCTTCAGAAGGAATAACGGTACACTGAAGAGTATGAGTAAAATTTACAGATTGAAATATTTTCCAGTAAGATTCAAACAATATCACATCTTGAAAGAGGCAACTAAGAGAGTGTTGGGTATATTATACGAATGGAATGAATCAGAATGTTAAGGAAGTTCAAGAAGACCATAAATCATATATATATATAGCCAAAATGTAAACTGAATGGCTTTACTATGCCATACCTTACCAACAAAGAAACTTGGAAAGAAAATAACAATGTGTTTGAGCCTCTTAACCAGATAGCTACTGAAATCAACCAAAAACTGAATTTTCCTACACGAGCTTTTGGATTATTATGACAACATTAAGTTACAGCTAAAAACAAAAACACCAAAAGAAAATCCATCAATGTTCCATAATATAGTCCTTGAGAACAATGATGCATCTGTACCATTTTCATATGAGTTTCAAACTGTGCCCCAGCAGAAATCAGGCTCTTCCTTTTGCAAACATTCACAAACAGCAATTTCCACTTCTAAATTACTGTGTAATTGGCAACCTCCCAAGCCTTGCTTTAGTGGCTCAAACAAATGATGTCACAGGGTGGGAGTCCTTCAGCAAAACAATTCAGCCCCACACAGCTACATTGTTGCATTGGAACTTGCTGGACCATCCACCATATGATGAATTATTTGGGAGATATGAGTAGGTTGAAAGGATGGGTGGTAAATGGAACTGGCTCAGGATCATGTACATTGGTTGACTTTTGTATTTGTGGTGCAGAACGTTTCGGGTGATGACATGACATTAGGTCAAAGACAGAAACTGAACAAAATTTTGGTGAAAGATCAGCTTGTTGTCAGTGGGAGTTATCAAAAGCAGAGACAAAATAAACACGTGAAGTAGTCAAGGTGGAAAGTATCATCATGGAAATGATGATACTAACGATTAGGCACTACATATGAAGATGTACACAGGAGAGGTAGAAGAGCTCCAAACATTCTCAGCCTCAGCATTTGTTGGACGTGAGTGACCAGCTCATGGTCCAGGTGCTTTGCCCATAAAGAAACTGCTTTTGATATCCATAGGATACAAGGTATTTGGATCCCACAGCATGTCTGGATGTGATGATGGATGAAAAATTCCTGCCCATGCCATGAATGAAACCCAAGTCAACCATTCTACAGAGAAAGTGCCTCAGATCAGGAGAAGTGCTTTCAGCAGCTAATGAATGAAGCTATGTGGACTTACTCTACACATTTACTGATAGCAAAGTACAATCATCATCAATGGACTTTCATGCATTATATACGAACTTGAAGCATAATGTAATTTCAAAGATCCCAAATTAAATAAGACAGAAGAGTAACAAAAAAGCATTATATTACTTAACAGGTTGATTGTTACAGGCTCTCATAAACTTCACTTCCAAGACTGCACTAATTACTAAAGTCACCAATACTCCTAAAACTTAAATAAAACTGTACAAACAATAACTGAACACATACAAAGAGAGAAGAAGATAAGAGTTGGTACCTACCAGAGTGGTGGGGGAGGGGGGAGACATATTCAACAAATGTTATTCATGATCACCATGGCAACACTTTTTTACCCACAATTCACGCAAATGACATTTCACATACTTTTTACTATGAACACTGATGGACCCACAGTCTGATAACATTCTCCAACTTCTTTCTTCACTATGTATTGCATTAATTTTTACTTTGAAAATGTTTGCATCATCATAAAAAAAAACCTCAGAACAGATCTACAAATATAAGCAAGGTATAAGAGAGTGGTCACTCATTATGCGAATATAAGGTTATGCATCATGTTTACTGTTGTCTACAGTCTGTATAGCAACTTCAGAAGTGATAAATTCTGTATAAAATTTAAGGACTTCATATCTCACACTAGATTTGTGTTTGCATTATGCTAAAGTTATATGATTTCATTGCATTAATTACAATTCCTCCACATTAATTCATGTATGAAACACTCCACTATATCAACTGACATGTCTATATGACAATTTCCTTTGTACTTCTAATGAATGCACCTTTTCTCATCATGTGATTTGTGAAAAATCTATAAAGAGCTTATGGCAACTCAGGATCACTGCAGTTTGTCACCATACTTACAACACAAAACAGGATAGCCACTAAGAGTCCAATATTACTTGAAAATAAAATGAGCAATGCTCCCCTCCTCCTAATTGTGTCATATCTTGACAATGCATAATAAAACTTTGGTACTTAATTTAACAAGTTTATACAAAAATAATGCACAACTATTCCACATACTAACTGTGCACTTCAGAACTTCCCTCACTCCCATTTTCAATTTTATTTGATATGAAATGGCTTATTGCTTTCTTGTTCCCACTTATGTAATTATACCTGAGTGTCTTCAGTGCATAAAAAATATTCTGAATCAAAAGAAAAATTCAAAATTGTATTTAAATTAAAATTTAAAGGGACTCCAGACACCAATGAACTGCATTTGTATAATCATCTTCTGTTGAGCCACAGTGGATAAAAAACACTAACATGCACCCAAGAACAGTCATACCCTCAAACAGGACCTTAAAACAGGTTTCTCTAAAATTCCAACCACTGATATCACACCACCCCTCATGTACATTAATCATAAATTACAGTATCATAAATTACTTTTAAAAATTTTTAGTTTCCCCATATTAATGGGTACATATATATATCTACACTTAACATCTCCTTCAACAACTGTACAATGTTCTAAAAAAATAATGTAAGCAGATTATGGTATGTTGCATAAAAACAATGTATATTATGATATACAACCATAAATTGTAGGCACTCTGCTGATCATGCTTCCAAAACTCAGAATTTCCCAAATAAATACATTTTAACTTTTAATTAATAGACGATTAAATAGAAGACCAACCCAAAGTACAGTTATTTGACCTTGATACCTGCCGACACATGTTAAAAAGGATCTGGGTGGCACAACTCAGACAAAAGAGTTGGTGAACAAGCTATATATCCATTCTGTATAGTATTCTTACAGGTTTCTGTAACTATTTGCAGATATGAGTTAGTTAGTTTGTTAATCAAACAATGATCACTGAATCTGATTAACTCCTTCCATGTTGTAATCTGCACACTATTAACCCACACATGTTGGACATCAACCACAGTCGATGCACAGTGTGCTGAAATTGTTAAAATTGCCAAAGTCAACACCCAAGAACACACACAGTGATGGTGACCATTTACAGTCTCATAACTCAGAGTTTCTGGGCATTCATTCTAGTGTCCAAGGGTTAATAAAGAACCAGCCATCTAACAATCTAAGACAACCAAAGCACAACCCCTGGAACTCTGCCTTTACCATAAAAAGAACAGAAAATTATGCTAATGCATAGCAGTTACCATATAAGCAGTGACTACAGAAACACAAACAAGAGGGCACTCTGGAACACTCTACAAAATGTCACCACTCTAAACAATAATATTGTGCTGCTGTAATTTTTAATTTAAAAAAATGACATTCCAGACTGACTCCGCTTATTTGACAACACTTTCTCTACCATAAACGTGACCATACAAATGGTGATTTAGATTGGATGCAAACAAAGCCTTCCTTTAAGGCACAACTCCAAGTTTTGCCTGTAGTGATGAAAAACATCAGGCAGAACAACCAGTCTCCAGGCACAGTGTTCAGTAACATGTAACCATGTTTAAATGGTTTAGAGATGTACAACTAGCATAAATATTTATTTTAATGCTTTACTTACAGACACTACCTGACTTAAGCAACATTTTTGTTCTCGAAGATCCAGCACAAGTCCAATTCAAGCAAGTAAAAATTGAGTATAAACATGGTCAAGTGTGTATGCAGAATGGGGGTCTAGTGAAATAAAAACTCCAACACACTGGAACATCATCAGCCCCAGCGTAACCACTCTGCCACCCATGTTATCACCCTAAGGTATTCTTTCACCATCTTTGTCTCATGATGCTTTCATTCCCACAAAGAAAAATTTGGCGCAAGCTTAAAAAATGTTATTACTTCAATTTTTTTACTTTTTTAAAATCTTGTAAGTTTAAAACTGCATAACCTTAGACTTTATAGATGAGAGAGTGTGGAACTTGGGGAAACAGCATGTCTTTGCAGGTAGGGCCTTGACAATGTTCTAAACATGAAAACACATCAAATATAACTGAATTTTGTCAGAATAAACGTGTTATTAGACGATAAACTCATTATTAATAAACAGTACTGATAAGATACTGGATCAGTGTAACAAACTACAACAATGGGAAGTCTTTAATCAGATCTTGATTTCACAACCTCCATGTTATAAATTCATGAGTAGGCACTGGGAAACACTTCAGGTGTGTTCCACCACCTTCTGAAAACCAATTTAAACCAATACTGGCATGTAGTGACAACATTCAATGAAACTCCTCATTGCTGAATTCTATTAAATAAAATTCAGTGATTCCTGAACATTTAATGCAGACAGAAAACTAAACACACACACACTGAAGAAGCACAGCTGTACAACTTCTCTCGGTACACACCCAAAACTTATCATACTAACTAACTCCGTTTTTGCAATGCTTGAGTTGGTTCTCTATTTAATCTTATTCCTAATGAGCCTGAGGATCAAACCCATATATTGTGACAGAAGGCAATGATCTTAATCACCTGCACCTTAACAAATGTTTCTTCAGAAAATGCTTTCAAAATCATTCTGTAGGATTTCTTAGTGTATATCTAACCTGTGAAGAAAATTTTTGAGTAAGTAAATACCATTTTTCAACACACAGAAAAACAAATACAGAAATATAAAGGCACCTTAGACAGTCATGCAGCCAATAACATGTTTTTCAAGATTTAAGGCAATTCTTACTGGAAATATGATATTTCATAATCAGGAACATGATCTTATCAAACCTGAAATGTCATCTCAAACATCTTATGGCAAAAATACAACCAACAGGAATTACAAACTATCTTTACCTTTGAAAAATCCCTGTTAATAATACGTACGTATTTATTAATACCTCAACTTTGCAATGTAGTCACTTAACGTAATGATGTAACGACATTAACATGTCTTTTGATGGCCAGTATAATAGTGAACTTTACACCAATGTTCATATGGTAAAACAAAACATTACACTTGAGTAGCATGGAACACTCAACTGTATGCTATTTCAAGACAGAACGGAAGATGGGAAAAGTTCACTGGATATAAAATATCTCTTCCAGTTTATTAGGTGAAGGCAGTCTAATGTTTAAGGAGCAGACAACATTTTTATATCAAATGTTACAAGGAATAAATTGTTACAGTTTAGGAATTAAACAGACAATTATATCAGTTCTGAGAGGAACTCTGAAGCTCAAAAATTTATGATAAAGTTGTCACTGACTTTTATAAGAACAGCCAACGTAAATGTGACTTTTTTGAAGCAGATACTGTCAGAAATCCTGTTCTTCCTTGCGGTTTTAGGAAGACATAAGAACAGAATATGTACATTATGCAAATTGTGACAATGCAAATCTGAGATTATACTGTATGTAAAATTATAAGCTTAAATTGCAACTATGTATGTACATAAAGGTTACCTGGCCAAAATTACAAATGCTGAACTTATTTTCATCAAGTAAGAATGTGTTATAATTGATCTTACAGCCCATTCAATGGAAATTTCCTGATAACTTGCTGGGCACAGACAAGTGTATGACTGAAACACAGACAGCATACCCATACGATTCCAAAGATCAGAACTGCTGTAAATTATTTACACTTTCTATCTTGCCCTCAAATCATATATACATGATCTTGATCTCTCAGTTCTATAGTATACACTTTCTTAATTATACACACACACTGCCATGTTATGAAAGACAATACTTTCCCAGCATTATCAACCTGGCAGAGAATTTCCAAAATTGAAGTCTCCAACACTATGAAAATAAAAAGCAACAACAGAACATAATTACTACTGAGCAATCACTAACATCATGTGTGAAGAAAAATAGCATTTAAATGTACAATGTTTAAATTTCACCGTCACAATCCTTAATAACTGACAATCAATACTTCAAACAGCACAACAATACTTCCTTCACAAAAACATATCCTCCAAAAACAAAGCCAGGAAAATTAATGCATACTTCAACGATATAACAGAAATTAAATTACACACCTGAATAGATGAAAAATTCTAAATGTCAGTTTGTGTGTTAAAAAAACACGATTGTGACAAAACCAGTTTATATCCATTAATAAACTAAGAAATTATGAAACTGGATCTTCAGTGCTGTAGTACAAATATGCAAAACAGAGGAAAAAAGAAGATGAGAACACAAAGTCGATGATGATGATGAATATAATAATCATATAACAATGATGATACATTCTCACAGACATTCATTTAAACAAAACATACCCTACAATTTGAGTACATAATCATTTTAAAATGCTCACATTACATAAAATAATGAGATGAGTCAGTCAAACTTTATACACACTTGAAAGAAGTTTGCATAAAAAGTTTCTGAAAATAGAAATTGAAAGATTCATTCTACTTGTGGATCAGAATTTTGCCAACTGCTTTTGAAGAAATGTACACTCTTTCATCTCTTTAAATAAAAATGAGTGACTGAAGTATCTTGTAACACACATTTGTGAAATAAGTAATAACTTGAGAACTGACAACACCCTGATAACACAAAGCATACAGATGCTCAATAACGTCTTGCAGACTACAATTCAACCAAGTCAAACCTACCCCATATGTGAAAACTGTCTCTTCTGCACATAATTTGGATCATGATATTGGGTGATTTGTAGTCTGGAACTCAATGCAGTCTAGTTCAGCATTTTGGTTGTGGCAAACCTTCCTTCATTTCTAAAACTCCCAATTGCGACACAGTATCTTTTTTCTCCAGAATTGGTTTTGCTTTCATTAAGTCTAACTTTTCAGATGTTGGCTTAACTTTTGAAATACTTTCCCTCTTACCTGAAACTGGTTTTACTTTCAGAGTAACATTTTTTTTCTCTGTAACTGCTGTAACACTAACTTCTGGTTTCCTAGACAGAACAATACCAGTTGGTGTCACAATTGTAGTGCGTCTACAGGCAGCACCAGCACTCATTTTTGGTAACAGTGACACTGATATATTTGGGTGCTGCTTGCTGCTGCCAGCATGTTGTGTCATATTTTGATCCCACAAACCTGAGCCATTTTCAGTCGCTAAGGATCGGACATCACAAATCATGGGCTCAAAACATGAACTTCCTTGCTGCTGCTGCTGCTGCTGCTGTTGTTGTTGTTGTTGCTGTTGCTGCTGTCTTTGATGTTTTTGTTGCTGAATTGCTTGAATGTGGCGTATCTGTGTCAAGCCTGGCACTATGGAGAAAGATTTACCACCGGCAGTCACTTGGAGAACATTTGGTACCCTCTTGCTCTGCTGGAAGTGGGTTACTGCTGATGTAGCATCTATGAACACCTTTTGGGGAGCAGGAGATGGGGAATTTCGTGAGAATGATGTAAACACTGGCATAGGAGTTTGGGATGATGAACCTACTGTTGAAGACACTGAAGTAAAAGTCACTGGCTGGGGCAATATACTGATACCAGACATTCTAGTGATTGTTACAGGTCTACTGGAGCCATCAGCAGCCGTAAGAATTCCACCTCCTGGCCTTCTTTTCAAAGGGAGATCAATTACAGGTACTGATGTGGCTGCAGATGTACTTGAGAAATGAGGTAAAGAACTGCAAGCAGATGCGTGGTGAGCAAATGCAGAAGATGGATGTCCTTCGTAGGCATGAATACGATTTTGAACACTGTTCACGTAGGTCACAGCCCGGGAGCTAGCATTAGAAGCAAGAATTAATTCCCCAGATCTCCAATATTTTTCCAAAAGAATAAGATGACGGAAGAAACTTGAATGATTACCATATGGGCGCTGAAGTTGTTGGAACAAACTCTTAGTGTCCTTATCAAACTGAATTGTAGCTGTACATTTATCCCAATCTCCTCGCCTGTTGTTTGAAGTTTCTTCTTCCTTTCTGACATGGAACTGAAAGTCTGCGTGTAATGGAAGTTCTTCCTCACTGGGATAGAATGACCGGTTGAGTGAATCATGTATTGGAGTCACTTCGAGACCATCTCGTTCTGGAAGGAGTAAGGACCTGCTGCTTTGTCCTTCACTTTGGTTATAAATCAAGCTGCCCATCTTAACACTGCCCAATTTCAACTTCAGTTTTGTTGGTTTCACACGCTCTAACTTCAGAGTCTGCCTCTGTGATGAACCAATGTCTTCAAATGAAATCAAGTTTGAGTTTGAAGTCCCATTACCTAAACTACTATAATCAATCATGGGCGTACTGGCGCCTGATCTGTCGACTGAAATGTCACCAAGGCCACCAAATTCTAATGTGGGTGGACCAAACCCATCTGTCAGACGCTGGTCCTCAGACTGAGATGTCGGTTCACACTTACTCTTGGTCCCATTTACATCATCACCATCTACTTTCACAGTCGCTGAGGCTGAAGATTTGGTTTTCCGACGTTTTGGTTTTGGAGGCACTTGCTCTGCAGTTTCTTCGTCCATCTCTTCTATGTCATGGAAATGGAGGAGCCTGATTAAAGAAATAGAAGCATTTCTCAAATGCCCTCAATGACCTCTAAGTTAGTTAATGACTACAAATGGACTAAGGTTTCTTAGATGTCATACTTTAAACAACAATTCTGAACTACGTTATGCACTATTATGTCCATAAAATAAAAATTAATGAACTGACTATGAAACACACACTAAAAAGTCTTCCACAAAAGCTGAGTTCCTTGAATGGTCAAAAAAGTCCTTTTTTTTAAGGAACCTGAATGATCACCATTTTAGTCACAAAAGCCCACAAACTGACTGGAATCCCATCAACTTTGGCATGTCTTATATAAAACATCTAACATTACAAAATAATTTCACATTCTCCATTCAATGTATTATAATTCAGTTATTACAGTTCAAACAAACAAATGCACTTGACTTTATTAAAATTATAATAATGTGAAAAAACACCAAACTCTACATGATATTGTATAATATTGCAATTTTAATAAAACTGAGCACATTTGTAGCACTGAATTGTAATAATTACAAATCTTTAACTTCACGCTTAAATTATGTTCTCTCTCATATGATTAAATGGTTTGCAGCTAATAATTTGGTTCTAACTTTAGATCAAATGAATATAATAAAACTCAAAA
>Ga0131853_10013163_pt1 | contig 15161 bp, 11 predicted proteins | sample TergutLab28metaG_FD_92764 | JGI IMG/M metagenome (GOLD analysis project Ga0131853, IMG submission 92764) | Labiotermes labralis P1 segment gut microbial communities from Petit-Saut dam, French Guiana - Lab288 P1 (version 2) (version 2) | ecosystem: Host-associated > Arthropoda: Insects >...
AGGAGCCGGTCTTGTACATCAGCGACTGCGGCGCCGCGGAGTAGCCGTCGGCGGTGCCCGGGAAGATGGCGAACCGGCCGGTCGTGGACATGCCGTAGTCGTTGACCTGGTCGGGCTGCATCTCCTGGGTGCCGACCAGCCCGGCGTTGGTCTCGTCGATGAGGGTGGTCCCCCACTCGGCGCGGAGCCGGCCGGGAGCGTACGCCGGCTTGTCGCCGCCGGGGGCGGTGTGCTGGCTGCCGAGGACGTTGAACGTCATCGTGCGGATCGTCACCGGCGGGCCGGTCGTGGCCGAGGCGGGGACGGCCGGGCGTGCCGCCAGGTCGTGCTGGGCGACGCCGGCCGGACTGAGCCGGTCGAGGGTCCGCTGCTCGGCGGGAGCGATGCGGGCGGCGCTGCGGGCCGCGGCAGCCGACGTGCCGGTCTCGGCGCTCGCCTGCCGGCGGCTGGCGCCCGTCGGCGCGGACGAGGCGCTGGTGGCGATCGTGGGGTCGCCCCAGCACCACCGCTGCCCGCTGGAGTCCAGGCCGCAGTAGCCCAGCCAGCCGGCGGCGATGCTCGTCAGCGGCGGCAGCCCGGGTACGGCGGTGGGCTGGGTGATCGTGTCGTCGTGGCGTGCCGGATCCGACTGGCCGTAGCGGTCGTCGCCCCAGCACCACGCCGTACCGCTCGCGTCGAGGGCGCAGGTGCTCTGCTCGCCCGCGGCCACGTCGGACCACTGCCGGCCGGCCGAGCCGGCCGCCGTCACCGGCGACGCCGCGTCGGTCTGGTCGCCCGTGCCGAGCTCGCCCCGGCGGTTGGCGCCCCAGCAGGCGAGGCTGCCGTCGGTGTGCACGCCGCAGGTGTCGCCCCAGCCGGAGCTCAGCGAGCTCCAGCTGCCGGGCACCTGGACGGGCGTCCTGGCGTTGTTGGCCCCGTTGCCGAGGCTGCCGAGCGACTCGTTGCCCCAGCACCAGGCGGAGCCGTCGGCCCGCAGGCCGCAGGTGTGGTAGCCGGCGGCCCGGACGGAGGTCCAGTCCGTGGCGCTGCCGACGGTGACCGGGGTGGCGGTGCGGTTGTAGGCCTGGCCGTCGCCGAGCTCGCCGTGGAGGTCCTGGCCCCAGCACGCGACGGTCCCGTCGGTGCGGGTGGCGCACGCGTGCGACCAGGCGACCGAGACCTGCGACCACCACTTCCGGTCGCCGATCTGCTTGGGCGCCATCACTGGCCCGGACTTGGGGTGGCCGGTCTGGGCGAAGTCGTTGAGGCCCCAGCACCACAGGGTGTGGTCGGTCTTGACGGCGCAGGTCGTGGCGCCGCCGGTGCTGATCTGCGCGTAGCCGTCGCCGCTCGCCTGGACCGGCGTGGTCGCTGCGGTCGTCGTCGCGTCGCCGAGCTGGCCGAACTGGTTGGCGCCCCAGCACCACGCGGTGGTGTCGGGCTGGATCTCGCAGGCGCTCTGGCCGCCCGCTGCCAGCGCGCTCGGGCCCGCGACCACGAGGCTCACCGTGCCGGTGTGCGGCGTGGTGGCGGGCGAGTCGCCCTGCACCGTGTAGTCGATCGTGGCGCGGCCGGCGGTGGTCGGCGTACCGGAGAGGTGGCCGTCGCTGGAGAGCGTCAGCCCGTCCGGCGGCGTCGAGGTCGGCATGAAGGTGACCTGCTGCTGCGCCGGGGCGACGTCGGTGGCGAGCTGGACGTCGACCGGGCTGCCCTGCGCGACGCTGACGGTCCGCGTCGCGGGCTTCGGCGCCGGCCACTCACGGGTGCGGGTGGCGGCGTCGGACGCGGTGGGGGCCAGCATGGTCCTGCTGTAGGAGCCGACGACCCGCTTCCCCTTGGCCACGGTCGAGCGGGTGCCGGCGCAGAGCAGGTCGCCGCCGGTGCACACGCTCCAGATCCGCCCGGGTGCGGGCAGCGTCGGCAGCGCGGCGCTCAGGTGCCGTCGCGAGGCGAGTACGCCGATCCCGGAGCGCGGCGCGGCCGGCTTGCCGATGCGGGTGGCGGTGGAGCCGGGGATCCGGTCGGGGTCGGAGACCAGCACGACGCCGGAGAGGCGCGGCAGGATCGGCTGCATCCACGACTGCGCCAGCACTTGGTGCAGTGCGGCGGCGCCCTGGGCGCTGCCGACGAGGAAGAGCTGCTGCTCGGGGCACTCGCTCGCGTGCTGCCGGATCGTCGTCGTGGCCCGCGCGGCCAGTGTGGCGATCGGGGCGGCCCAGGCGCGCACCGAGGCCGGCCTCAGGGCGGCGTACCCCGTGCGCCTGCTCGCGCCCTGCGTCAGCCGGCTCAGTGGCGGCGTCGTGACGGCCAGCCGCTGGAACTTGACGGTCCGCCCGGCCTTGATGGCGCCGACGTACGGCGCCGCGACGCCCTCGACGGTGGGGCCGGCGGTCAGGCCGCTGCCGCGCCGCGGCGCCTGGCCGTCGCCGTCGACCCCCAGGACGAAGACGTCGGCGCAGCCGCTGGCCGCGGGGGCGGTCGTCGCGTCCGCGGGTGCGAGCGCCTGCGTCCCGGCGCCGGTCACCCCCGCCAGGCTGGCGGCGAGCAGGAGCAGGGCCGGGAGCAGTGCGCGTCGCATCGCGTCAGAGGTCCCCGCGGATCAGCCGATAGGGATCGGACGTGGCCGTCATGCCGGGCAGCCTGCGGCCGTCGATGCCGGGATCGGTGCTGTCCTTGACCGGGGCCAGGTCGGGTGCCTTCCAGCCGGCGGGCCGGTTGACCATCAGCCAGGTGATCCACTTGAAGTAGGGCTTGGCGATGGCGGGCGCCGAGATGACCGAGGCGATCTCGTCGCTGTGCAGCGGGAGGGCCGTCCAGTTGGCGGTGCCGTTGGTGACGACGAAGGCGTTCTTCCGGCCGGCGTACGCGCCCTTGATGGCCATGACCTTCATGTGGAGGTACTTGTCGTAGGCGCCGTCGCGGTTGGTGTCGTAGGCCATGTGGGTCATCGGGATGCCGGCGGCCTTCAGCACGTCGTGCACCTGGTCGCCCATCAGGGTGTAGACGATCCGGATGCCACAGCCGTTGCGCTCCATCTGCGCCAGCCGGCCGGCGATCTTCATGCCGCGGTCGCCCGCGATGGCGTCCTGGCCGATCCGCAGCTGGGTGTGCCCGCCGGCGACGTTGGTCGCGCCGTTGCAGCGCACCCGGTTGAGGACGTTGACGATCGGGTCGCCCGCCTTCTCGGCCGTCTTGCCCGTGTAGGGGAAGACGTTCATGTCGTAGAGCGGGATCTTCCGCGTGCCGCCGATCTTCTTCTCCAGGAAGGCCCCGTTGAGGACGTGGTGGTCCCGCGTCATCTGCCTGAAGACCTTGCGGAAGAAGTCGTAGGAGTCGGCGTTGCGGGCCAGCGTGAACCAGTCGTTCCACTGGTTGCTCACGGCCGTCGAGGTGAGGTTGTTCGAGCCGTACATCACGACGTTCTTGGTGCGGTTGTCGATGTGGTCGAACAGCACCATCTTGGTGTGGAGGATGCCGCCGTACCCGCGGCAGGAGCCGTCGCACCAGCGCAGCCAGCTCGCGGGCACGCCGCGGGCCTGGTAGCGCTTGGACGAGTTCTGCAGGCGGGTGCGCAGGGCCGCCGCCTCGGGGTTCTTGGTGGTGCCGGGCGCGTTGCCCTGGGCGATCAGCACGCGCACGACGACGCCGCGCTTGGCCGCGTTGCTCAGCGCGTCGGCGTAGGGCCAGCCACGGAAGTTCCAGGTCGTGGCGAGGATCGTGTCGCCGTGGACGGTGCTGTTGATCGAGGCCAGGATCGTGTGCCTGATCTCGCCCTGGGTGTGGCCGTTGCGGTTGTAGGGCTCATTGAGCTCCACCCCGGTGCGCGGCGTGAAGTGCGCGGGGGCCTTCGGCCAGGTCTTCTTGTTCTTGGCCGGCTTCTTCGACGGGCTGGGCGAGGGCTTCGGCGAGCCGCTCGCATCGGTCGCGCCCCCGGAGGTCGTCGCGCCGGCGGACGGGGCCCCGGTCGCGTCTGCGGAGGGGGCCGACGTGCCCGAGGTGGACGAGCTGCTGGCGAGGGCGGGAGCTCCGGCGAGCGCCGAGATCGCGATCACCGAGAGGATCACGCTCGCGGAGCGGCGCAGGGACGGCATGGGGACTCCTTGCGGTTCGTTGCTGACACGACCTCGTCCGGCTCGGCGGCTCGGGCCTCCGGCACGGTAACAGACACTTCTGTGACGGAAGGGATCAGTGCGACGAGGTGGTGGTGGGTGCGGAATCGGTCAGGTGGGCGTCGGCGTAGTAGATCGGGTGGTCGCTCAGACCGCGGGAACGGGTGATGGTGTCGCGGACGTAGTCGGAGAAGTCGACGTCGCGGGTGCCCATGATCCAGTCGATCTGGCTCGGCGACGGCGCGTGGCAGGACCCGTCGTAGGTGCCACCGTTGGCGGAGATCATCCCGGTCCCCGCGCCGATGCGGCAGTAGACCGCGGCCGCCTCGTTGAGGTCGCCGATCAGGAGCACGGGGTGTCCCTGGGCCTGGAGCTGCTTGATCACGTCGATCTCGATCTGGGTCGACGTGAGCCGCTCGCTCTCCATGCCCCGAGGGGAGTTGTGGGTCGAGATCACCCAGAACTCGGCACCAGTGGCCCGGTCGCGCAGCAGGGCGTAGGGCATCGGGATGTGCTGGCCGGAGAACAGATAGGTGGTCGTGCCGCTGTCGACCATCTCGAAGCGGGAGCTCCGCCACGCGATCTGCAGCCGGTAGCCGTTGGCGCCGAGCGCACCCTGCGGCCACACCGTGTAGTCGGGCAGGTCGCTCGCGAGTGCGGCGTACTGGTCGGGCTGGACCTCGGACATGCCGATCAGGTCGATGCCCCGGTCCTGGATGAGCGCGGCCTCGCCGGCGGCGCGCGTGGTGCCCGGGCCGAAGCCGCCGGGACGGTAGGTGTGGTTGCTGCCGAGGACGTTGAGCTCGCCGACCCGGTACGTCGAGCTCGCCGGCTCGGCGGCCTGACGGGCGGCGACCCGCTGGGCGCTGCTGCGCAGCTTGGCCAGGGCGGGGGTCGAGAGCGCGACGCCGCCGTGCGAGCGCGTGACCGTGGCCCGCTCGATCGGTCCGCCCGCCCGCACGACGGACTGCCGGGTGGGCTGCGCCGTCGGGGTGGGGTCGGCACTGGCGACGTACGCCTCGGTGGTCGCGGGTGCCGGGGAGCCGCTGGGCAGGTCGGCCGCGGTGAACGCGACGCTGTGCGAGGAGGAGCTGCCGCCGTAGACGACGAAGGCCGTGGCGACGAGGACCAGGACGGCGGCCGTCGCCGACATCACGATGGCCGGGGTGCGGGGTCCACGGGGAGGCTGCGGCACGGCATGCTTCCCCAACCGAGGCACCCCCTCATCCGTCTCAGGCTCAGGTCAACGGCCCGTTCAAAGTACATGATCGGCAGCGCGTCCGGAGATTCGCGCGAAACTCCGGACCGCTACGGTTGCGACGTGAGCTCGACCCCCGCCCGCGTCTTCGTCGCCCGTCTGGTCGGCCTGCCGATCTTCGACCCGCAGGGCGACCAGGTGGGCAAGGTCCGTGACGTGGTCGTCACGATGCGGACCGAGCAGTCCCAGCCGCGGGTCCTCGGGCTGGTCGCGGAGGTGTTCGGCCGGCGTCGGATCTTCGTGCCGATGACCCGCGTGACCAACATCGACAGCGGTCAGGTCTACACGACCGGGCTGCTCAACATGCGTCGCTTCGAGCAGCGCTCGACCGAGACGCTGGTGATCGGCCAGATGCTCGACCGGCAGGTCACGATCCTCTCCAGCAGCACCACTGGCACGGTGTACGACGTCGCCATGGAGCAGTCCCGCAACCGCGACTGGTTCCTCTCGCGCGTGGCCGTGCAGGAGCCCGCCAAGGCGCTGCGCCGGCGCGGCCAGACCCACGTCGTGGAGTGGAGCGACGTCCAGGGCGTCACCCGTCGCTCCCCCACCCAGGGCGCCACGCACCTGCTCCAGGCCATCGCGGAGCTCAAGCCGGCCGACGCGGCCACGATGATCCACGAGCTGCCGCCGGAGCGGCGCCACCAGGTCGTCGCCGCGCTGGATGACGAGAAGCTCGCCGAGGTGCTCGAGGAGCTGCCCGAGGACGACCAGGTCGACATCCTGGCCCACCTCGACTCAGAGCGCGCCGCCGACGTCCTGGAGGAGATGTCGCCCGAGGACGCCGCGGACCTGATCAACGACCTGCCGCCCGAGACCGCGCAGGTGCTGCTCGAGCTGATGGAGCCCGACGAGGCGGAGGACGTCCGCCGGCTGATGTCCTATGAGGAGAACACCGCCGGCGCGATGATGACGCCCGAGCCGGTGATCCTCGGGCCCGACGCGACGGTCGCCGATGCGCTCGCCCACGTCCGCAACCCCGACCTCACCCCCGCGCAGGCGGCGCTCGTCTACGTCTGCCGGCCGCCGCTGGAGGCGCCCACCGGGAAGTTCCTCGGCGTCGCGCACATCCAGCGGCTGCTGCGCGAGCCGCCGTCGTCGCTGGTCGCGGGGGCGCTCGACAGCGACCTCGAGCCGCTGCGCCCCGACGACGGCCTCGACCGGGTCGCGGCCCACCTGGCGACGTACAACCTGGTCGCCGCACCCGTCGTCGACGAGGACGGCCGGCTCGTCGGCGCGGTCACCGTCGACGACCTGCTCGACCACATGCTCCCGGAGAACTGGCGCGACCACGCGAAGGAGACGAGCCGTGGCTGACTCACGCCCCCGCGCGCGCCTCGACGTGCCCCGCGAGAAGCGTCGACAGTTCGGCCAGCGCGGGTTCGACTCCGACGCGTTCGGGCGCTTCGCCGAGCAGTTCGCCCGCTACATGGGCACCGGCCGCTTCCTGATCTGGATGAGCGCCTTCGTCGTGGTGTGGGTGACGCTCAACCTGGTCGGGATCTACGGCTATCGCTGGGACAAGTACCCCTTCATCCTGCTGAACCTCTTCTTCTCCACCCAGGCGTCGTACGCCGCCCCGCTCATCCTGCTCGCCCAGAACCGGCAGGAGGCGCGCGACCGCGTCATCGCCGAGCAGGACCGGCGCATGAACGTGCAGGCGCAGGCCGACACGGAGTTCCTCGCCCGTGAGATCGCGTCGCTGCGGATGGCGCTGGGCGAGGTCGCCACCCGCGACTTCCTGCGCTCGGAGCTGCGCGGTCTGGTGGCCGAGATGGAGGAGCGTCGCGACGAGGAGCCGACCGCCGAGGTGGACTGACCCCTCGCGTAGGCTGGGTGGCGTGAGCAGCTCCCTTCTCGAGCGCGTCAACGCCGCGCTCGCCACCGTGAACGATCCCGAGATCAAGCGACCGATCACCGAGCTCGGCATGGTCGAGTCCGTCGAGGTGGACGACGCCGGGGTGGTCCACACCAAGGTCCTGCTGACGGTCGCGGGCTGCCCGCTCAAGGACACCATCAACCGCGAGGTGCAGGCCGCGGTCGGCCAGGTCGAGGGCGTCACGGCCGTCGACCTCGAGCTCGGCGTGATGACGCCCGAGCAGCGCGCCGAGATGCGCAACGGCCTCACCGGCGGTGCCGCCCAGCGCGAGATCCCGTTCGCCCAGCCCGGCTCGCTGACCAAGGTCTTCGCGATCGCCTCCGGCAAGGGCGGCGTCGGCAAGTCGTCGGTCACCGTCAACCTCGCCCTCGCCCTCGCCGCGCAGGGCCTCAAGGTCGGCCTGGTCGACGCCGACATCTACGGCCACTCGGTGCCCGCCATGCTCGGCGTCGCCGACGCCCGACCCACCCAGGTCGACGACCTGATCATGCCGGTGCCGACCCCCTCGGGCGTCTCGGTGATCTCGATCGGCATGCTCAAGCCCCGCCGCGACCAGGTGGTCGCCTGGCGAGGCCCGATGCTCGACCGCGCGCTCGTCCAGATGCTCGCCGACGTGTTCTGGGGCGACCTGGACGTGCTGCTCCTCGACCTGCCGCCGGGCACCGGCGACGTCGCCATCTCGCTCGGCCAGCACCTGCCCAACGCCGAGGTGCTCGTGGTCACCACGCCGCAGGAGGCCGCCGCCGAGGTGGCCGAGCGCGCCGGCACGATGGCCGAGATGATGCACCAGCGCGTCGTCGGGGTCGTCGAGAACATGTCCTACCTCCCCTGCCCGCACTGCGCGGCCGAGGGCAAGGAGCACCGGCTGGAGATCTTCGGCGCCGGCGGCGGCGCCCGCGTGGCCGCGACGCTGACCCAGCGCTTCGGCACCGAGATCCCGCTGCTGGGCCAGATCCCGCTCGACCCGTCGCTGCGCGAGGGCGGCGACTCCGGCAAGCCGATCGTCGAGTCCGACCCGACGGCACCGGCCGCCACCGCACTGGCCGACGTCGCCCGGACGCTGTCCGGTCGCGGCCGCGGTCTCGCGGGAATGCAGCTTGGCCTGACACCGTCCAGCAAGTTCTGATTGGATTCGCCCCGTGTTCGGGATCGGTTTCGCGGAGCTGGCGGTCATCGCGTTCGTCGCGATCCTGGTGTTCGGTCCCGACCGGCTGCCGGAGTTGGCCCGTCAGGCCGCCCATCTCGTACGCCGGGGCAGAGTGCTGGCCAACAACGCGCGCGACGAGCTGCGCCGCGAGCTCGGGCCGGACTACGCCGACCTCGAGCTGACCGACCTCAACCCGCGCCGGATGGTCACCCGCCACATCCAGGACGCCCTCGCCGACATCGAGGCCGAGGAGGCGGCCGCCAAGGCGCCCAAGCCGCTGCTGGGCGGCGAGCTGCCGCCGTACGACCTCGACGCCACGTGAGCCGACCCGACGATGATTGGCGCCACCGCCGGACGGGTAGCGTCTTGGTGGTCGTGCCCATCTCGGGAACCTGAAGTCGAAAGCAGCACCATGTCGCTCGCCACCCGCCCCAGCCGTCGCCTCCGCAGCCTCGTGGGCGGCACCGCCGCCACCGCGGCCCTCGTCACCGGCCTCGCGGCCTGCGGCTCGTCCACCTCGTCCGACGCCGGCTCGTCGTCCAGCGCTCCCGCGGCATCGAGCAGCCCGCTCACAGGCCTCGCGCCCGACCAGGCGGTGCGGACGGCCTTCACGAACCTCGGCCACGCCTCCACGGTCCACACCCAGCTGAAGCTGGACACCTCCCCCGGCGCGGCCGCGGACATGACCAAGGGCTCGGGCGCCATGACCAGCAGCCAGGCGGCGCTCCTGCAGAACGGCACGGTCGACTTCACGGTGACCGCCCCGCAGGGAGAGGACGTCGACCAGGCGATCACCCAGCCGCTGAACCGCCAGGGCGACCACACCCCCGCCATCGACTTCTCGCTCAACAACGGCGGCGCGGGGCCGGTGGCGGCGATCCGCACGGTGGCCGGCAACCTCTACGCCACCGCCGACCTGTCCCAGCTGTCCCAGGTGGCCGGCACCAACCTCACCAAGGACGCGAGCCAGCTGGGTGCGCACAACCCGTCGCTGGCGCCGATCACGTCGGCCCTCCTCGCCGGCAAGTGGCTCGAGCTCAGCTCCGGCGCGCTCGGCTCGCTGGGCAAGACGCTCGGCTCCACCTCCGGACCCTCCGGCATGGGCGCCAATCTCCCGGGTGACTTCGAGGCGGCGTTCACGAAGGACGTCACCTGGAAGGCCGGCACGACGTCGGGGACCTACGACGCGTCGCTCGACGCGCGCTCCTTCATCGCCGACCTCTACCCCGACATGGCCGAGATGTCGCAGCTCAGCGGCAACCCGCTGCCGTCGAAGAGCGCCGTGCTCGCTCAGATCCCGGCCGGGACGACGGTCTCGGCCGTGGTGGCCACGGCCGACGACCAGGTCTCGTCGGTGACCATCGACCTGTTGCAGTTCGACCACAACCCCGCCGATCTCAAGGAGCTCGGGCCCAACCCGAAGGTCGACCTGGTCACCTCCTTCGACTCCACCAGCTCCCCGGTCACCGCACCGACGGGCGCCGTCACCCTGGACAAGCAGATCCCGTCGCTGATGATGGGCCTGATGGGGATGGCCGGCGCCAACCGCGTCTGAGGCGGCCCGTCAGGCCCTGCTCTGGACGGCGCCGAGGCGCTCGAAGGCGACCAGCGCCGTCCTCGTCGGCTCCTCGACCTCGACGAAGTCGGCACCGACCCGACGCAGCACCCCGTCGATGCGAGACCCGTCGAGCAGGTGCAGCACACAACGCTCGCCCGAGTCGGCGAGGCCACGCAACGCTGACCCGAGCCCGAGTCGGGCGAGCGGCGACCAGGCGACCTCGGGGACTGCCCGGTCGCTGGCACCGCCGGCCACGGTGATCGCCGGCTGACGCACCACCCATCGCGATCCCGGCGCCGACAGCTCGAGCCACCCGGTGGCCACGCGCTCGAGCGTCCCGGCGACGCGGCCGATCCCCCAGAGCTCGAGGGCGACCTCGGTGCCGACGCTCGCCATCAGCCGGGACGCCAGGCTGACCGCGGCGTACTCCGAGCGGGTCCGGTCGGCCAGCTCCGCCTCGCGCTCGCGGGCGTACGCCGCCTGTGCCTGAGACTCCAGGTCGTCGAAGAGCTCGAACAGCTCCTCCTCCGCCGTCATGGCCTGAGCCTGCCCGCGGCGACCGCCCGACAAACGCTCTCCACAACCGCCCCGACCCCCTTGTGCGCCCTCCAGACGAGTGCTGTCATAGTCAAACGGATGCAAACGCAAGGATCTCGGGATGAACCGTCGCTTTCGGTGGCTTCGCTGCCTGGCCGTCTGGCTCGCCGCCAGCGCCGGCCTGGGCGCGGTCGCAACCCTCGCCGCCCCGACCGCGGGCGTGAGCGTCGCGGGGCCCTTCGATGTGGCCCTGGTGCGGCTCGCCTCCGTGGCCCTGCTGGCCTGCGCCGGCTGGGGCTGGGTCGTCGCGACGCTCGTCGTGGCCTCTGCCGTGCGCGGCTCCGTGTCCCGGGTGCCTGCGCCCGCGGTCGTACGCCGCCTCCTGCTGGCCGCCTGCGGCACCGCGCTGTCCACCGGCATGGCCGCCGGACTCGCGACTCCGGCGCTCGCCGCCGGCGGCGGATCGTCGCTGGCCGGACTGCCGTTCCCGGACCGCGCCGTGGCGGCGCAGCCGCGGCACCGTCCCGTCGAGACCGTGACCGTCGGGCCGGTCGACACGCTCTGGTCGCTGGCCGCCTCGCGGCTCCCCGCCGACGCGAGCGAGGCCACCATCGCGACCGCATGTCGGCGCCTCTACCAGCTCAACCGGGCCGTCATCGGGGACGACCCGGACCTCATCCAGCCCGGCCAGCGCCTGGCCCTACCTCCGGGAGAGCGCCATGCCTGACGCCGTCGTCCCCTTCCCCACCGTGCCCGTCGTCGAGGTCCAGGGCACCCTGGCCCTCGACCTCACCCCGCGTCGCGAGCCGCCGACCGTCACCCCGTCGGCCGCTCCCGGTGCCGACGTCGTGCCCATCGACCTGCGCCGGCGCCGGCAGATGGAGGCGTGGACGGCACGGTTCGCCCAGGCCGCGGTCGAGATCGTCGGCGGCGACCGGCCCGTCAGCCAGCTGCTGCGCTGGACCAGCGAGCCGGTCTACGACGAGCTCCGTCGCCGCGCGACCGTCGTCGGCGCCGCAGGTGGGTACGTGCCTGGCCAGGGCCGGGTCCAGCCGGTCCGCCCGCGCGTCGCCGGCGTACGGACCTCGTTCGTGGCGACCTGGACGGTCGAGGCCGCGGTCCGGGTCCGGTACGGCGAGCGCTCCCGCGCGGTCGCCGCCCGCTTCGAGCGGCTCAGCGACCGCCGCGGCGAGCGGTGGGTGTGCACTGCCCTCGAGTGGGCGTGACGTCATACGAGGTGGCTGCCGGAGCAGCCACCTCGTATGACGTTGCGGGATATCTCAGCCGTTGATGTGGGGCGTTCCGGTGGGCCCGCCGGGGGCGCCGTGGCACTGCTTGAACTTCTTGCCCGAGCCGCAGGGGCACTGGTCGTTGCGGCCGACGCCGGCGTACGGGTCCTCGGCGTTGGTGACGGTGGCGGCGCCGAGCTCGGCGTCGCCGGTCTCCGACGGACCGGAGTAGGACAGGTGCTGGGCGCCGGACGGACGGTCGAGCCCCTTGGCGCGGATCTGCGGGACCGCGCCCGGCAGCGCTACCGAGATGTCCTCGATCCCCGCGCCCTCGACGCCGACGCCCACGGGCGGCTCGGCGAAGGCGCCGGGGTGCACCGGGCCGGCGTGCTGCGTGCCGTCGGCGTGGTAGTGCACCTCGGCCTCCTCGACCTGGACCTCCAGGTTGAACAGGAAGCCGACGGACTCCTCCTTGATGCCGTCCATCATGGCGTTGAACATGTCGAAGCCCTCGCGCTGGTACTCGACCAGCGGGTCGCGCTGGGAGTAGGCGCGCAGGCCGATGCCCTCGCGGAGGTAGTCCATCTCGTAGAGGTGCTCGCGCCACTTGCGGTCGAGCACGGAGAGCACGACCTGGCGCTCGAGCTCGCGGGCGACCTCCTCGCCGATCTCCTCCTCGCGCCGGTCGTACGCCGTCTGGGCGTCCTCCTTGAGGGCGGCGATGAGCTCGTCGCGCTCGAGGTTCTCCTTGTGGCCGCCGGCCTCCTCGATGAGGGACTCGTAGGAGATCGAGACCGGCCAGATCTGCTGCAGGTCGGTCCAGAGCTGGTCGAGGTCCCACTCCTCGGCGAAGTCCTCGGTCTGGCCCTTGACGATGCCCTCGATGACGTCGTCGATGAAGGTCCGGATCTGGCCCTCCAGGTTGGCGCCCTCGAGGACCTGGCGACGCTCGGAGTAGATCACCTTGCGCTGGCGGTCCATCACGTCGTCGTACTTGAGGACGTTCTTGCGGGACTCGAAGTTCTGTCCCTCCACCTGGCCCTGCGCCGAGGCGATGGCGTTCGTGACGCGCTTGTTCTCGATCGGGACGTCGTCCGGGATCTTCAGCATCACCAGGATGCGGTCGACCCAGTCGGACTTGAAGAGCCGCATCAGCTCGTCCTGCAGCGAGAGGTAGAAGCGGGACTCGCCCGGGTCGCCCTGACGGCCCGAGCGGCCGCGCAGCTGGTTGTCGATGCGGCGCGACTCGTGGCGCTCTGTGCCGATCACGCACAGGCCGCCGATGGCGGTGACCTGGTCGTGCTCGTCGGAGACCTGCTGCTTGAGCCGCTCGACCGCCTCGGGCCAGGCGTCGTTGTAGGCCTCAGCGGTCTCACCGGTGGGCTCGAGACCGCGCTTGCGCAGCTCCTGGTCGGCGAGGAACTCCACCGAGCCACCGAGCATGATGTCGGTGCCTCGACCGGCCATGTTGGTGGCGACGGTGACGGAGCCACGGTGACCGGCCAGCGCGACGATCTTGGCCTCGTCGGCGTGGTACTTGGCGTTCAGGACGGTGTGCGGGATGCCGCGGCGCTTGAGCAGGCTGCCCAGGTACTCGGACTTCTCGACCGAGACGGTGCCGACCAGGACCGGCTGGCCCAACTCATGCCGCTCGGCGATGTCGTCGACGACGGCGTTGTACTTGGCCTCCTCGGTCCGGTAGACGAGGTCGGGCTGGTCGACGCGCTGGACGGGCTTGTTGGTCGGGATCGGCACGACGCCGAGCTCGTAGATCTTGTCGAACTCGCTGGCCTCGGTCATGGCCGTGCCGGTCATGCCCGAGAGCTTCTCGTACATGCGGAAGTAGTTCTGCAGGGTGATCGTGGCGAGGGTCTGGTACTCCTCGCGGACCTCCACGCCCTCCTTGGCCTCGATCGCCTGGTGGAGGCCGTCGTTGTAGCGCCGGCCGGCGAGCATGCGGCCGGTGTGCTCGTCGACGATGAGCACCTCGCCGTTGGCGACGACGTACTCCTTGTCGCGGCGGAACAGCTCCTTGGCCTTGATGGAGTTGTTCATGAAGGAGATCAGCGGGGTGTTGACCGAGTCGTAGAGGTTCTCGATGCCGAGGTGGTCCTCGACCTTGGTGATGCCGCCCTCGAGCACCGCGATCGTGCGCTTCTTCTCGTCGACCTCGTAGTCGACGTCCTTCTCGAGCTTGGCGGCGACGCGGGCGAACTCGTCGTACCACTTCACGTCGTCCTCGGTCGGGCCGCTGATGATCAGCGGGGTCCGGGCCTCGTCGATGAGGATCGAGTCGACCTCGTCGACGACGGCGAAGAAGTGCCCGCGCTGGACGCAGCTGTCGATCGACGACGCCATGTTGTCGCGCAGGTAGTCGAAGCCGAGCTCGTTGTTGGTGCCGTAGGTGATGTCGCACCCGTAGGCCTCGCGGCGCTCCGGCGGGGTCATCTCGGGCAGGATCACGCCCACGGTCATGCCGAGGAAGTGGAAGACGCGGCCCATCATCTCGGACTGGTAGGTCGCGAGGTAGTCGTTGACGGTGACGACGTGGACGCCCTTGCCGGCGAGCGCGTTGAGGTAGGCCGGCAGCGTCGCGACCAGGGTCTTGCCCTCACCGGTCTTCATCTCGGCGATGTTGCCGAGGTGCAGCGCCGCGCCGCCCATGATCTGGACGTCGAAGTGGCGCAGGCCGAGCACGCGGCGGGCGGACTCGCGGACGGTCGCGAAGGCCTCGGGCATCAGGTCGTCGAGGGACTCCCCGCCCTCGATGCGCTTCTTGAACTCCGCGGTCATGCCCTGGAGCTCCTCGTCGGACATCGCGACGAAGTCGTCCTCGATGGCGTTCACCGCCTTGGCGATGGCTTCGAGCTCCCGGAGGATCTTGCCCTCGCCCATGCGGAGGATCTTGTCGAGAATGGCCACAGGTGTGGGCTCCTACTAGAGACAGGCGTCTGGATCGTCGCAACTCTACCCGCGACGGCTGAGCGGCACCGTATCGACCAGGGTTTCGGCGAGGTCGCCCCGCCGCTCGACGACGACCGCGTCGAGGGCCAGCCAGCCGGCCAGGCGCCACAGCTCCGCGGCCAGCTCGTCGGCGGTCTCGCCCGGTGCGCCGGGCTCGGCGTACGCCGCCTTGACGAGGAGCGTCCCGGACCGGCGGTCGGCCTTGAGGTCGACCCGGCCGACGATGCGGTCGCCGAGCAGGAACGGCAGCACGTAGTAGCCGTGCACCCGCTTGGGCTCGGGGACGTAGATCTCGATGCGATAGAGGAAGTCGAAGAGCGCCTCGGTGCGCGCCCGCTCCCACACGACGGGGTCGAACGGGCTCAGCAGGGCCCGGGCCGAGATCCGGCGCGGCAGCCGGGCGTCGCGATGGAGGTACGCCGGGCGCCGCCAGCCGCGCACCTCGACCGGCGTGACCTCGCCGGCGTCCTCGAGGGTGCGCAGCGCGGCGGCGGTCTCGAT
>Ga0131853_10013165_pt1 | contig 15159 bp, 6 predicted proteins | sample TergutLab28metaG_FD_92764 | JGI IMG/M metagenome (GOLD analysis project Ga0131853, IMG submission 92764) | Labiotermes labralis P1 segment gut microbial communities from Petit-Saut dam, French Guiana - Lab288 P1 (version 2) (version 2) | ecosystem: Host-associated > Arthropoda: Insects >...
CTGAGTGGACCCCGTTCCAGACCCACTACTACTCAGAAAATCTGGTAGCGCCGGGGATCGAACCCGGGACCTCTGTATCAGTAGCCAGAAACTCTGACCACTAGACCACAGAGGCGGTCACCTCCAACACACAGCAAACCAAAAACGACAAGACCAATGTAGTAAGCAACATCATAGTCTCGAGCTCCTGATGATGGGCATATTAATGCTCGAAACACGTTTAGCCTATAAGAAGTACAATAAAATATGAAGTGGCATCTAATTGGTTTTTTGATTCATCAGTTATCACGATGATGCGCGGCCCAATAAACATCAGATTCTTTTATTAACTCCACGTACAACCACGCAGGCAGGACGAAAGGAATTTTGTAGAAAGACAACGAGTTACGTTACAAATATCACGTAGTTAATTACTTCTACAGTTTGTGTTCCTCACAGGCACACAATTCAGCAATCCTTCAATTTTGATTTATGTGTTATGAGTCATTTAAAACTTAGTGGGCAATATGTGTATCACAAAAACCACTTATTTTCCTATCCAATGTACAGCGATTGGTCTAGCTACTGGATGCGCACTCTGTTCTCCCTAATGTACGAATTCTTTAAGTATACTGAACATTAATTTTTTATTTTTAAAATGTTAAGTGCCTTGTACCGAGTATCTTTTACGCTTTTCAACTTACGAACTGTGTATCTCGTATCATAATACTTACGAGGAAATGTCCATCAAATCAAAGTTTGTTCTGTTTTGTCCGTTGTCTGATGAGGACGTCTCCTGTATAAGATTACGTCCATTGTCTCGAATTCTTTTCGAGATACTGAGAATCTTTTCTGCAGGAAGTTGCCGTGTTTTGATATTCATAAAACTCTCCTATGGGATAAATATTTGTTATTTTTGTACTGACACGGCTAGTGTAAAAATATTGATGTGCTCAGATATATTTACTGGGACAGGCATAAAGGAAACGCTAATTTAAGATACTGAGTTATAATATTTCGGGACAAAGGAAAAGTGTATAATAGTACCAATTTATATCCTTCGTCTTATAATTTAAATTGTATAGAAATGTGATCCTTGCACAACAAGGAACCAAGAAGAATAATTGGACCTAAGAAAGAAAAATAAACTGGCGTGTGAAGGAAATCTTGTAATAAGGCAAGTACCAATTTGTACTTTTCATAAAATAATTTTACTAAAACCAAATTAACGAAGACAATGGACAGAGAATGGAAGAAAAGAAAAATTTATGGAAAAAATTCTTGTAACATGAAGAGGAGAGAAAAACTTGCGTACGTAAACATAGACAGGCGAATAATATTAAAAATATTCTTAAAGTTTCAGAATATGAGGGTGTTTGATTTATGTCACTCCATGTGCCTGTGAAGTCTTGGGATGTTTTAAACACATTCGGGTTCCACAGAAGTCAGATTTTCTCTGCTTGCTGAAAGACTAATACCTCGTATCTATTCAAGTATTTAGCTCCCAAGAGTTACTTGATTAGTATCCTTGTGCATTTTGTCATAATACTTATGTCCTATCACAGTCCGTATTGTTCTCGAAGTACAGGACTGGACACCTGATAAAACCAAGGAAATAATTTTGTACGCTAATCATTGTTCTGTATACTTAATTATTGTACCAACTACTGCACATATATAAAATTTATAAAAGTTATACATTAAAACATTAAAACGCTCCGACATGTTTCGGTCCTAGGGCCATCATCAGGGAGCCATATCGTCCTTTCTAAAGACACACTATAAAATGTCACATTAATTTCGCTGTACCAGTTGGGTATTGTGGCAGCATGCCGTTTTGTGTAATGTTATGTTGCGAAGAGTGCCCTGCTACGGATGTGCATTCTGTGCTTCGTTGCGTACCCAGTTGGTACAGGGAAATTAATGTGACTTTTTATAGTGTGACATTAGCAAGGACGATACGGCTCCCTGTTGATGGACCTAGGACCGAAACATGTCGGAGCGTTTTAATGTTTTAATGTATAAATTTTATATATGTGCAGTAGTTGGTATAATAATTGAGTAACTCGACAATACGCACGGTGTAACAACGAAAATAAAAAATTGTTATGTTTCTTCGCAAATTACATCGCCGCTTGCGGTGTCTTGCATTCTGTCCTACACGGTGTAACAACGAAAATAAAAAATTGTTCTGTTTCTTCGCAAATTATATCGCCGCTTGCGGTGTCTTGCATTCTGTCCTAACCTTGAAACCCTCGTTTTGAAGTTACTGTAGTTCAAACGGCCTCCTAATATTCTGTCTGTCAATTTACGTTTGAAACGTGTATCAAACGGAATGACTACTTTGGTCCATATTCCTCTGCTCTGCGGTTTTGTCACTAAGTGTCACATCTGGTATGGTAAGGACCGTCACTAATGTATTTCATCTATATGCATGATTTTGCCTTTGGCCTGTCAACTGAAACGAAGTACCGCTGGTACTTAAAGCAACATGGCTTAATTCGCAACTGTTCTTCTCCAAACACTTGGGAATCGGTCTGACACTGTTACACGACTGGAATTAGTGTGGTGATGAAGACCAAGTAAATGGACAGCAGGAATTGGCTTTGTCAGTTAGTGTTAGTGTGTAGCACAGTTTAGAAGAGGAGCTATCATGAAATATTTAATTTGTAATTAGGAATTCACAACATGCTGAAAGTGAAATTAATAATTTACGATTTTCTATCGATTAATAATTTACTGTAACTTACGTTAGTGACTATTATCAGACTCCACGGAACAAAGCCAATATTCACAAGATAATACTCGCATCGTAACTTAAATAAACTTTTGGAACTTGCAGCTTTACTTCAGTTAATGAGTAATTCACAACAGCAAATGTGACACCATCGGTACAAGTTATGCAAACACTTTTTTATTAGTGACGTATTTCTAGCTGCATGTTTCAACTTATGACGCCACCATCCTTCCAGCAGATCTTCTTGTAAGAATGTAGTTAACGTGTATTGTGTTCTTATTGTACTATGTGAGATTAAATCCGTTTTAGAGACTCAATGTATGCGATCGAGAGCACTGAAAATGAATTTACCTAGGTATCAGATGACAAAAAAGACAGAAGAATTGTTGGCTTATTTATTTTCGGTAAGAGTTTCAGTCACCGGTAAGCAAAAATGTATTTTTCGCCACGGCTTTCAGATCAGCCATAGGGCCCTTTTTTTATCTAAAGGGTACCGGGGCTTCCTTACCATAAATAAAGCGTCCTGAGCATGAGGACTAACTGCGTACCAATGTCAGCTGTAGAAGGCGTAGGGGTGTACTTCCACAAATACATCTTCATGATGGTGGGAGTAGGCATATGGATATATTCAATTACGGGTTAAAGGAGATTGGTAAATTTGATAAGGGACAATAAGCACAAGGTACAAAGCTCAATTTTCTCCCTCCAAACCTTTTGTTAACTTCAAGGACAAGATTAATAGCATTATACCTCTTTAAGGAGATCATGTTACTTAGCAGTGTTTCACACTTCAACTGGTCAGTGAAAATTTCCATTTTCATCGGAATAAAATGCGTTTCGTTTGGTCTTAAACCACTCTTTCAGCTTTCTAGTCATGATTAATAAAATGCAGAACAATCCCTGTGCTGAATTACACACAACGCCATGAAAACATATGGAAAATGGAAGTGTGGCTCCACTCTCTCTTAACTTTGCCACTTAATGGAGGTGAGTGGCAGATGCTTACTCCGGCCATTTGATCCCCGCCCTAAAGTCCACAGCATCCCTTGCATAGGAGGTTCGGTGGGCGCTAGAGCCGCCGGTCTACACGCTCTTGAGAAGTGAAAAGGTTCTTGCCTTTGCTGGAATTTGAGCAAGGTTTCCTCGGTCATCCATTCCGAACCTAGTCACTGTAAGAATCAGCCGAATCTTCGGTGACACCGAACACGCTGATCGGGCCATGCCGAAGCCTAACACTTGTTACAGTTAATGTCCGTCCACTCGTTCATGACGTTTCGACTCACACTGACCCATATTCCACCACCGTTTTTACATAAATGTTAGTGGCATACCCATTACCTTGCTAGACATATCGGATCACATATCTGTTTTGTTCTTTTGTGCGTTATATCAATTGAGCAGCCATGTTGATTTGACGTTATGGAAATTCCCTATTGTTTACATTCGCTGTCACTTTCAGTGCTGTTAACTTTGTGGCGAAATAGCTAAACCTCTACTTTTAACAATTTCTCTGAACCATTTCTACTGTGTTTAATTGTAAACATCGGTTTAAAAATCGTGTAAATATTGTAATACGTAGACCTGCACGAGTATTTTGGAAACAGTAAGCACAATAAACTGTTTACGTTGTTCAAATATTTCGTTTCATAACTTCATTCACAAAGTTCGGGTAGGTTAATTATTTTAGAGGCGAATTTTTGTCCGAATGGCTTCAGTTTTCTGAAGAAAATTATAACTGCTTACTACAAGAAACAACAGTAAGTAATTCACCTTTGAATTTTATGAGTAGGCTTTCTAGTTACTGTGGTGCAGTGTACAAAAAAACTGGGGTATTTAACGGTTATGGTCTTACAGATAAAAATGCTTTTTCTTCTTCTTCTTCTCCTCCTCCTCCTCTTCCTCCTCTTCCTCTTCATCATTTTTCTGTTGCTGCAACGTCTACGTCTGTGGCGCTACGGCTAAATCGAGCATAGACCGCCTCGTTTTGAGATTTCTGGATCGCACACAGTTAGATGTAAACCCTGTAGGACTCTTGTATGGGTGATCACCCCATCGCAGACAAGTACAAGAGATAAACATTCGTGCTGTCTGTGGGATTCTAACCCACGATCCCAACGTTTAAGAGACTACATACCTACGCCTTAGACCCCACGGCCACCGAAATCTACGTTTCCAAAGCTGTTATTAAGAGTTCAAGGTGAGTGTAACCACCGAAAAACGGAAATTCGGGTGAAAACCTGGATATAAGTTGTAAAATTAATTTATAAGACCAAAGTGAAGAACCGGTAGTGCCTGGCAGTCTTTGGCTTGCGTTGATTGACCTTGCAACGGAAAGTTTCCGTATAATTAAAAAGTGCTAAAATTGTTACTTAGGGTTTTGATCTAAATCAACGATGCATTTTCACTGCCTAGTTTTATTATTTCGTCGAATGGTAGGATGAATCGATGAGGCATAAGTCATTTCCTACAGTAAGGCACAATCACTTCATTTTTCTAGAGCGACTGAGGAAAACTGCATTTAACCGATAAAGTATACGGAATCTGGGCCGGAATCGGAAGGCGGGGCCTACCGAATGCAAAACATAACCTCGTCCTTTTAGCGTTTAATACGGTATATTGCGCTAGAAGGAAATTAATACATTTTCTATAATGACTTGGTATATGTGAGTGAACTTTCGTAAGTTTGGCTCACCCGATGCCTTAAGGCACATCGTACGCACACAAAGACTGTGTAAGCACACTGTGCGTCTTCATTGGCATTCTGAACAAGTGTATGAGGCCCACGAGTGAAGGAAACCTCATCCCCTCGACATCTGCTCGTCACGGACGTCATTATGTCACGCCTTCATTATGCACTTTCTCGAATTGCCGTTGTGTTTGTGACCTTTTCTGCGCCATTTCTTTCACATTGGTTTTCCCCTATTACAGTCGACTTTATCCCCAGTCCATTTCTCTCTCCTCTTTTTGTCCCTTTGAAAGGGGATATTCATTTGCAACTTCAATACTTTGTTTCCTATTATTCCATCTCTGCAGCTTCCTCTTCATCAAGAACTTTAAAAAAAAAAGTGGGGGGGGAATGAAAAAGTGACGTCATGTGCAGAACTTTAAACAGATTGGCGAATTGCCTAAAGCAATGTTTACAGAGACATTAGTATAAGCAATGCGAATGAAAGCTTACCTTGAAATATAGTGCTGGAAACATTTTCGGAAGGAAAGTGTGACGCCTGTCTTCCTGTAATTGGTTCCACAAATAGAGAGATGCTATTTCAATTTACAAATTAGTAGTCGGGAAATTTAGTGTTCTGTATGCACAGTTTACATCAATGAATGCAAGTTTCATTAAGTTCCGAGAAAATTAAATTTCTGTATTCACATGGATAAGTCTTTTTTGTTTTTGTGCGTGTGGTTTAACCCATTTTATAACTCGTCACTTTGAAAGTAAAATTGAATGTAGAGTTGGCACAATCATTTTGTTGTTATCATGCATTCTTTACAAAAACACATTTCTCACAATCACTAGTATCTGATGTTTATTAGACCGCGCATCATTGTGATAACTGAAGAAAAAAATAAAATAATAAGTGGCATCTAGTTGGTTTTTTATTCTTCAGTAATCATTACTATAAATCTTATTGTAGCACCGTGCATTTTTTGTAGAATCACTTCAATTTATCAACCAACGAATGCACATATAATTTCACATAAAACACTTTTAAAACGCTTTAAAACGCTTCGACATGTTTCGATCTTGTCAGGCCATCATCAGGGAGCTTTGTTCCTTGCTAAAGTTATGTTAGAGTATTCACAGTTCAATTCGTATTTGCAAACGAGATGTTGTGGCAGCATATCATGTTGTGTAGGAATGTGTTGTGGAGCAGTGGCGAGGTGTGCTTCGATACGAAGCACACCGAGTATTAATTGTACTGACATATCGGTAGCGTTAACGGCAATGCATTAAGAAGTAAGAAATTGGAGTACCTCCAGGGAAATAATTATATTGTTGAATATTTTTATGCACCGACACACACATATTAATCACTAAATAATCAATTTCATAGAAAAGAGTCCTCTAGAGTGGCTAAGAATTCCTCGGCTATTCGAGAAATTTCCCTATTTTATGAAACACGAATATTAGTTACCTTGATCACAGGAGCCCGCCACTTGTTCCTCTTCTGAGTCAGGTGGACAAACTCCACTCCACACAACTCAATTTCTTTAAGACTCATTTAGTACTACTTTCCCATCTCCGCCACATCTTCCAAGTGTTCTCCTTTATTCGTGTTTTCCATCAACATCCTCTCCCCACCAAACGCACTACTTGCCCCACACCTATCATCCTCTTTCGTTTCATCATTCTAATTACACATGGTGAGCAGTAATGCTCATGAAGCTCCCCACAATGCAATTTTCCGTGAGACTATTAAATGCAACTGATACTAATACTAGCGCACTTTATTCATAAAATAAGGAAAGTAGGTTACAAATAACCGAACTGTGGCCAAACGTAGCGGTCGACCGATAAGCCACTCTATTTCACATTCATGAGTTTCCCAGTTCGAATCTCGGACGTGTTTACCGGCTATTTTGACTGAGATCTTGGCGGCTTTTCTCAGTCCCTTCAGGACACAGTCATGACATAACCCCAATTAGACCACAGCCGCTTTCGTCCAAATCTTCTTCAAAACATCTTTCACCAATTATTTTACCATCGACCTTGTTCACAGCACATTTAGCTTCGTAAAGTGTACCACAAAAATAGAAATTGTTTAACACACACTGGGGCAGATTTCATAGCCCTTCTTATTAAAATCCGAACATATTGTCAACTATTAAAACACTTTAATATCCAACAGATGCACAAATATAGTGCATCTCTAGACTGTGCAGTACACACACACGCACCACGGGCAAATATGCTGCCACAAAACCGACTACGTTCATATCAACGAACACGATAGAACCATTACTGTAATTTTAGCCAAGCACTGTATACAGCTCCCTGATGATGGATCCCTTGTGATTCGAAACATGTTGGAGCAATTTTTAAATATATTAAATATTTTTTAATAATTCCAATTGTGTCTACGAATTATATATTTGTGCATCTGTTTGATATTAAAGTGTTTTAATCGTCATTGATACACGGTACAAGCATGAAGATTATTATCAACGGTTTGTCATAAGATAAAGAGCAGACCGAGAAACTGAAGTGAAAGATTTAAAATTGCCATTACTCAGTGGTTGTTATCAACTGCTTCTTGTATAGGTATTTCATTTCTGTTCTTGTCTGTAGGAGATAGTTGTTGGTTTCTAAAAATTTTGTCAGTTTTGAAACTATTCGGCTTCGAATAAGATTTTATCTGGGCCTCAAAATGGAAAAGATAGGAGAGAAATCTATCATAGCTTATTTTATGACACTATACCGGAATTCGTCTGTGTAATGCTGTGAGATATGTAAAATAGGATAGACTGCATTTCTGGAATTCTAATTGGGAAAATATCGAATAGCAGTCAGATGCTCTACATTTCGGCTAAGCCTGCTTAGTACATTTTACGGTTAAGATTTAAATTACGATTTTACAGTTATTTATTTATGTTAGGTCTTCCAGACTGAGCTAACACTTTTTTTCCAACTTAAACTTCCAATACACGTGGATATTTTCTCAGACTCGCTTCTGATTTCTGAGGTTCATTTTTAATAAATCAAAATTTATGTTTAGTAATATTTTAAGGGAAACCGCATTTCGATTGTTCTGAATTAACAGTTACTTTTTTTGTATTCCACTTATTATCAAACCACTTAAATTATTGACATATTGATTTCGTGAGGGTAATAAATATTTTGTTATGGAAACTGAAGTTTCGAGATCGTCGGTGTGATTTAAACGTAATAAACCAATTGCTGATTAGGTGTTCTGCTTGCTTCAAATAGTGCAGAAGCATTAGAATAGAACGGCCCAATGTACGAGATAATTACTTGCACAAAATATCAGCGACTAACGAAAGATTTCCTTGTTTGGCAAATTCAAGTTACAAATCTGGCAATATAAGTCGTTCTTTTCTGCAACGTAGTTCTTTAGTAGATCAGTAGGTTAGGCTAATTTTATTAAAAGAAAATTCATTGCGACTTTCATATTAATTGTACTAAATCCCGTGTCGTTTCACATTGGTAAAGTTAAAGTCTGTACAAAAAAGTCTTAGGAATTTATTAATCTATGCAGATTACATTGTCTGTCACTTGTCCAAATCGCCTGATTATTTAATCTGAACAAAATCATGCTTCTTTCTCTGCCAACCTAAAGGAGTCAATTTTGTTTATGTTATTCACACCGGGCATTTTCGGGCGTTCCGTTTTTTAAAACATAAAATACACTAATTAAAATAAAATAATCAGATCAAAAAAATTTTGATTCGTGTCGTCAACGGCACGGATTCTGCACTCAGTATGTAATATTTAACACATCATTGGAACGGAAAAATTACATTTGAACTCGATTATAACGACCTCGGTTTCTGCGAAACTTCGTTTATAATGTTCTACATTCAGAGGTACCAATTAATATTCCTTAATGCACGTGCCTTTCTTCCATGCTGAGTACGACATACGTAAAAGCATCTATCTCGGATATAACACCATTGCCAATCAACCATTCCAATATAATTTTTCAAGAAGTGTGTTATTTTGATAAATCAACCCTCTCCTCATCCTTGATGGGGAACTTCTTACGTGGTTTTGAGCAAGACAGACGTGAAAATATACCAGTGAGCGGTCGTATTCTAAGGATGATTGTTGTTCTTTAAATTTTATTCTTAAATTAATGTATTTTAGCGTAAGCCTGTACGGACATTTACAATTATATAACAGAAGTTCTTATTCTTTCTAAATTCTAATTGTAATTTAATTTTAAAATAGATCATAGCGTAAATATTCAAGTAATATTCCTACAAGCCTATATTTTGTCTTAAAATACTTTTCTTCACTTTTACCACTTTTTTTCGCTTAGAACGACACTCATTTATAACGACACAATTTATTCGGTACCTTTCATGACGTTATAGGCGAGGTCGACTCTATTTCCAGAACTTTGAGAGAGTTTTGGCAAGATCAAACAATGTGTTTCTGTTGAAGTTGCAAATTGAAAGCAAACTTTTATTTCAATCTGACGCTGATTAACTTATAAAAATTAATAATTGGAAAAAGTATATAATTACAATGTTTCTGATATTTTTATATCACCATGTACTTCTTCACTTGTCGCACTTCCTATTTTACAGAACCTGGTTTTGAATGATCACTGAACAATAAATTGTCGTACAGGAGCATATGTACTTTCTGGTTAATAATGAGTTTGTTTAGAGGAGACAGCAAACAGAAAATCTTCATTAAAAAAAAGCCTACCAGAAATTAAATTCCGGAAAACTGGACTAATAAATGTCACTTAGACATAAGTAGTATCCATGTGTAAAATTAGGATATATTTGCTTTCAGGATGCCGGTGCAGGCGGACAGAATATTAAATTACCCTAATACCAAGTCATTCTTCACAGTTACATCCCACGTTATGTACAGTTTGAGACACGTCAAGGAAAGTGACAATTCTCTAATTTGTCTAGCTTCTCAATATGGAAGTCACAAAATATGTCATTGTTTACTTTTCAGAACGCAAGTTATAATGAAATAGACGACTACGTATATTTTGCTTCACCTTATAAAATTACTGTACGGTCCTTTTTAATCCAAAGTATCTTTCCACGCATCAAGTATCCGTTGAAATTTTTGTAACCTGCTTCTCGGTAAAAAAAAAAAAAAGGAATAAAGAGTTGTGTAATGGTAGAATATGCATGTCACCTGGCGAGTAAATGGTCAACACACAGCGGTTTTTGACGCTGTCATGACATCCAGTTCAGTCTTCCGTACTTGCTCACATTAAGAATAAAAAAGAATTAAGCAGAAAATTTGAATTAAGCTTTAGGTTTAACATAACCTCATGGCAGGACGTCGTGCTCTAAATTACGTTGCGGAAGTTCTGTATACAGTTACAAAATCCTACCAGTTTTCAACGTACGAAACTGATGTCTAAGCATGCACCTCAGTATTACATTTCATAATATAGAGAAATTTCAGTGACCAAACCTATCCTTTCGTTGTGCCACAATGTGACGCACAACTGCCGTTATGCGCCTATTTTCGGAAACGATTTTATATTGGCTCTTTATAAATGCCATAAGAATTGGGAAGCGCAATACTGTAACGACTGCAAAGTTCAGCTGATGATGAACTTAAAGTGAAATAATGCAAAGGCGCGAATTAATGATTGAAAAGTGCAGAACGTTTAGACTGTCATCAGTTAAGTTTTTGTTTCTAGGGCATTCAGTAGGAAAAATAGTTTACGAGGAGTGAACATCTGAAGAAATACATGGTTTTAGTTCTCTAGTTTGCCAGATAACCTACATCGTTTCAATATTTTAAACTGTAAATAACTGTGTTTACAAAAAAACACATAAAGGGAGATTGATGCGTTGTTTGCCTTCAAGCCTATAACTTTTCGAATCATGTTCTCTAGGTGTTTTGTCTGGAAGAGGTGTAGGACAAAGTTGCACAGCACCAGCTACCTCCTTCAAGCCTGTAACTTTTCGAATCATTTATCTCAGTATTTAACCAACTTTATGCACAAAATTTGTTTCACAATAAGTTTTTATTTCATGCCTCTACATGTTTCGAGCACATGTGCTCATCATCAGGAGGTCAAAATTGCATTATTGGCCGTCTCGTGCACGAGACGGCCACCTATAAGTGTGATGATACCAGAGGCTGTGTAATGCAATTTTGACCTCCTGATGATGAGCACATATGCTCGAAACATGTAGATGCATGAAATAAAACTTATTGTGAAACAAATTTTGTGCAACATTTGGTTAAATACTGAGATAAACATACTGAGATGCACGGTCAGCAAAACGTCAAAATTTTCGAAACATCTTCTCTAGGTTTTCTGCCTGGAAGAGGTGTAGGACAAAGTAGCACAGCAACAGCTACCCCGCCGAGGTCTCCGGTTTGTCCTGTCACCTTCCCTTCCACCTTTCATTTACACTCACCCTTGTCCTTGATATGTTCAGTATCTGCAGTCAGACAGCACATGTTTCGGTCTTTATGTCGTGAGCGTCATGTTTATCCTCAATTCAGATATACGAACAGGGAACGATGTAGGAACATGCTTCCCGTGTGGAAGTGTCTGTACCAAACTAGCTGTCGTAATAATTCCGACGAAGACAGCTTCAAATGTTTTCCATTACTATTCCTTTCCGCTAGTTTGCCAGAAAATACTGTAGCTGAAACTCTGCTCTCTACAACCCAATAATCTGGATCCCTAACCACTTTTCTAAGCACTGATTATGTAAGGAAATGTTTCTGCCAATAGCGGTCTTGTTGTAGCCTTTTCACTTGAAAAATGGAAAGAAATTCGGTTTCAGAAGTGCGGTAAACTGTTCAAAAACGGGTCCCGCAATAGCATCCCATAGGGGCAAATACACAGAATGTAATCCAGAGAAAGCCATTCCTGTAGTGTAAATGTTAAAAGGGTAGATCTTTAGATCTAAAGCATGGAGTTCCAGCTGAGTGAATGCGAGGAAGTGCAAAACCGTATCGTCGCCTCGCTAACACAAAACTCGGGAATTTTTCAACAACCAAGTTAAAAGAAAATGAACATGTCTTGAAGGCTCGTAAGTTATTTTTGTCACGTCTTCTGTTATTTCCCTTCTTCATAAATCTGTTGGCTGTGTTAAAAAAAAAACACAACCTTTGCGAACGGATGCCTGTTTAATTTTTTCGCCATTCTCTTCCTCTTTTTAGAAATGTTACAATGTTGGTACAATTGCGTGCACGCATTAATGTCTGGATTTTATTTAGTCAGCGTAAGATGTGAAGATATCTTTTTGCACGGGGTCTTTTTGTGACAACGCTGTTAATTGTACAAGTACACAGACATTAATATTCTGGACGACCTTCATTAATTTGTGTAGACCAATTTTAAGAAACCGGTTTTGCTCTGAACAATGTAAGGGCTGTTGTTCTATGTAAACTTACACTTCCAGCAGATTAATTGAGCAAACTGTGGGAGAAGTATTTCAAAAAATTCGAGGAATACCTTTTATCTTTAATCTAAGACAGTACTGTATTAACATACAAAATTGGCAGGCATACTCTTTTAATACAACCAACTAGATGCACTAGTTTCTCAAATTTATTTATGGAATAAAACTCTACATGTTTCGGACAGTTCCTCTAGCCATCATCAGGAGTTTTTAAACTGTACATACAGCAATAGTATATGTCACATATGTTCGCAAGCAGTCAGCAAACATTTGTAACATACACCATTGTTGTATGTACAGTTAAAAACTACTCACGATGGACAGAGGAACTGTCCGAGACATGTAGAGTTTTATCCCATAAATAAATTTGAAAAACTAGTACATCTACTTGGTTTTGTTATAAGAATTTATCACCATCCACGGTCAATTGAAGGTCAAATTTGTCTGGCATAATTTAAAAAAGGAGCGCTTACAAAACAGACGTTTCGTAGACATTTTGTGAACACGACAAGAATCGTCGGATAGACTCCTTGTCTTTCATTTCATGGCTTCGTTGAAGTAAATCCCAGTATTCTGAAAGACATTTGGCTTAACGATGTGCCCATATTTAAAAAAAATGCTTACAAAAAGAGAATTTGAATAGGGGAAAAGGAAATTATTATCTCCACGCAGATGTTCCAATTTATCTAGCAGATTTTATATAAGAATTCAGTTTAATCTGTCCCCTGCTGGTATCATGGTCTCAGTGCTGGAGAACAGAACGTGGTCTCTGAACTTTGACACTTGTAGAAGAATACGTAATTCGCTTTTGCAAGGATCAGACTACTTATTTACTTACTTCCATACTTTCTTACTTTCTTACTTTCTTACTTACTTACTTACTCCATGGTACAGAGTCCTTCTTGAGAAGCTAACTGGTTTGCAGCTAGTCAAGAAATTCCCCGCATTTCACGGAACCCGAAGGTTCATTACCACACTCACAAGCGTCCGCCAACTGTCTCTATCCTGTGCCAGCCCAATCCAGTCCATATACCCACATCCCGCCTCCTGGAGATCCGTCATAATATTATCCACCCATCTAAGCCTAGGTCTCCTCAGTGGTTTCCTTCACTCCAGTTTCCCCAGCAAGACCCTATACACCTCCCTCTCCTCACCCATACGCGCCACCTCTTTCTTCTCGATTTTATCACCCGCACAATATTGGGTGAGGGGTACAAATCATTTAACTCCTCGTTATGCAATCTCCTCCATACCCCCGTGGAGCAGATTACAATCTGAAAGTAATGTTTCCTCAATAAGATGCATCTCTGCCACACACCACTCAACTGGTCATGGACATTCGAAAACCTCATATTTGTCACTGCGTGCATTCCAAATTTATCTTTGTGGATTTAAAATAGAATGGTCCTGATCGCTATACCAGCATCATATTAATTGATTATGTTTCTGTAGGCTTTTTGTGGTCTACATCAGTAACAGTCGTCGCCAAATTGTGGTAGATTTAAAAGGTGAAATATGCAGTCACAAAATACTTCGCCGATATGAAATATCCTTATTCACATACGCCTTTTAGTTGAAGTGGATGGTAGACATAATGAACACGGGATATAATGTCAAGGTTCCTGAGTGTGGTTCTTCTCTTATAATAGGACTTTGTAACTCAGGTAAAGGTAAAGGTAAATCAGTCCCATTACAGGACCGAGGTGCCCAGAGGGTTCCAGGAAGTTAAGATTTCGAGATTACGTGACAATGGCCCCGGATGGTGGTAAGGTTGTCAGCCTTACGCACCGGCCGCATTTTACACCCAGGAAATACTCCTTGTACTCATGTCTGTTAGAGGCTGGGTCGACTCCAGGGCCTCAGTGCGATTGGAAGGATTATGTCAATGAAAAATTCGAATGACACCATCTGGAATCGAACCAGCGACCTTCGGATTTGTAGCATCGCGCCTTAACCACTGTGTTACTGCAGTCTCCTTGTAATTCAGAGTGATGTAAAATATAAGCAGTCAGCACTTTCTTGAGGAACCTCTGTAACAAAAATGGCAGGGTGTCAAAGCACGGATGCGCTATTTTCTGTCGCCTGTCTAGTAACTCCGGATGGACCGCACCGTCGACATGCCTTTAGCTTTAAAATTATCATAGCGTCAATTCACCCAAATCCAAGGTTTAAAAGTTATAGTCACAACGCACAATTTCTAAGAATCCTCAAATTTAAAACATAGTTAGTGTTTGAATAATGGTTGACCAACTAGATGACACTTGCTTTATTATATATTGCTCAACATGTTTCAGACGTTAATACGTCCATCTTCAGGAGCTAGCGAGTACTTGTTGTGTTGTGTAGGCTGA
>Ga0131853_10013166_pt1 | contig 15159 bp, 13 predicted proteins | sample TergutLab28metaG_FD_92764 | JGI IMG/M metagenome (GOLD analysis project Ga0131853, IMG submission 92764) | Labiotermes labralis P1 segment gut microbial communities from Petit-Saut dam, French Guiana - Lab288 P1 (version 2) (version 2) | ecosystem: Host-associated > Arthropoda: Insects >...
GAAGGTGCTGAACATGTTTTTCGCCTGGTTCTGCATCTGCTCCTGCATCTGCACGAACATGTTCTTCGACTGCTCGATATAGCTGGTCATCATGCCCTGCATCATCGGCGCCTGCATGTTCATGAACTGCGACCAGACTTCCGGATTCATCGCGTTGCCTTCGTAGAGGTTCTTCGACTGATCGGCAAGCTTGTTCTGGATGTCGATGAACGCCTGGATGTTCTTTTCCAGGTAGGTGCCCATCATGCCCTGCATCGCATGGCCGTAGAAGCGGATGATCTGCGAAAGCATCGACGACGAGAACATCGGCAGCCCGCCGCTCTCCTCCTCGAGGATGATCTGCAGCAGGATGCTGCGCGTGAGATCCTCGCTGGTTTTCGCGTCGATGACCTTGAATTCTTCCTGACCGAGCACGAGCTGCTTGACGTCGGCCAAGGTGATGTACGTACTTGTCTCCGTGTCGTACAGGCGACGGTTCGGATATTTCTTGATGAGTCGCTCGGCGGTTTTCTTTGTAGTCGTCATATGTCGCCCTTATGCTCTTCTTCGCCCGACGCGTCTCGCGCGCGGGGGTGGTCCGGTAGTCGCGCCTGCCCCGGTGCATCGACAGGCGCCTTCCGTCATCGATCCGTGCGGCGCCGCGCGCTTGCCAGGCGCACGGCGGGCCGGATCAGCCCATGTGCAACCCGCCGTTCAGCGAGAAATCAGCACCGGTAGCAAAACCCGACTCTTCCGAGGCGAGCCACGCAACGATCGAGGCGATTTCGTCAGGTGCGCCAAGACGGCGCACAGGAATCGTCGCGACGATTTTTTCCAGCACATCCGGACGGATCGACTTCACCATGTCCGTGCCGATATAGCCCGGCGAGACCGTGTTGACCGTCACGCCCTTCGTGGCCACTTCCTGCGCGAGCGACATCGTGAAGCCGTGAATGCCGGCCTTCGCCGTCGAATAGTTGGTCTGGCCGAACTGGCCTTTCTGCCCGTTCACCGACGAAATATTGATGATGCGCCCCCAGCCGCGCTCGACCATCCCGTCGATCACCTGCTTGGTCACGTTGAACAGGCTCGTCAAGTTCGTGTCGATCACTGCCGTCCAGTCTTCGCGCGTCATCTTGCGGAACACCACGTCGCGCGTAATGCCGGCGTTGTTGACCAGCACATCGACCTCGCCGACTTCGGCTTTCACCTTGTCGAACGCCTGATGCGTCGAATCCCAGTCACCGACATTGCCTTCGGAGGCGATGAAATCGAAACCGAGCGCCTTCTGGTCCTCAAGCCATTTCACGCGGCGCGGCGAGTTCGGACCGCAGCCTGCGACCACGATGAATCCCTGCTTCGCGAGACGCTGGCAGATCCCTGTTCCGATTCCACCCATGCCGCCGGTTACATACGCTATACGCTTTGCCATAGAGTCCACTCCCTTTTCGTTTTCGGCCTCGCCCAATGACGGTGACGGACGGGCCGTCTTCGGCCCGTCCGAACCATCATGTTACGGGCGCTCGAGCGCGAGCGCTACGCCCATGCCTCCGCCGATGCACAGCGAGGCGAGCCCGCGCTTCGCGTCGCGGCGCTGCATCTCATACAGCAGCGTGACGAGAATGCGGCAACCCGACGCGCCGATCGGGTGACCGATGGCAATCGCGCCGCCGTTCACGTTGATCTTCGACGTATCCCAGCCCATCTGTTTATTCACGGCGAGCGCTTGGGCCGCGAACGCTTCGTTGATCTCCATGAGATCGAGATCCTGCGGCGTCCAGCCCGCACGTTCGAGACAGCGCTTCGAAGCCGGCACCGGGCCCATGCCCATGATCTTCGAGTCGATGCCCGCGTTCGCATAGGCCTTGATGCGCGCGAGCGGCTTCAGGCCCAGTGCGTCGGCCTTCTTCGCCGACATGACGATCACCGCCGCCGCGCCGTCGTTCAGGCCCGAAGCATTGGCGGCCGTCACCGTGCCTTCCTTGCTGAACGCAGGCTTCAAGCCCGCGAGCGATTCGGCCGTCACGCCGTGGCGCACGAACTCGTCGGTCTTGAACTGGAGCGGCTCGCCCTTGCGTTGCGGGATCTCGACCGACACGATTTCGTCGTCGAAACGCCCGGCTTTCTGCGCGGCCTCGGCCTTGTTCTGCGACAGCGCCGCGAACGCGTCCTGCTGCTCGCGCGTGATGTCGAATTCCTTCGCGACGTTTTCCGCCGTCACGCCCATGTGGTACTGGTTATACACGTCCCACAGGCCGTCGACGATCATGCTGTCGATGAGCTTCGCGTCGCCCATGCGGAAGCCGTCGCGCGAGCCCGGCAGCACGTGCGGCGCCGCGCTCATGTTTTCCTGGCCGCCCGCGACGACGATTTCGGCGTCGCCCGCGATGATCGCGTTCGCCGCGAGCATCACGGCCTTCAGGCCCGAGCCGCACACCTTGTTGATCGTCATCGCCGGAACCATGGCGGGCAGGCCCGCCTTGATCGCGGCCTGGCGCGCAACGTTCTGGCCCGAGCCGGCCGTCAGCACCTGGCCCATGATCGCCTCGCTGATCTGGTCGGGCTTGAGGCCCGCGCGCGCGAGTGCTTCCTTGATCACCACGGCACCCAGGTCGGGCGCCGCAACCTTCGCGAGCGTGCCGCCGAATTTGCCCACGGCGGTACGTGCTGCCGATACGATCACAACGTCAGTCATTTTCAATCCCTCCGGCAATACAACGTCGCGACAGACGCTGCCTGATCACGTTAATTAAAGGTCATCAACCAACAAAACGGGTACTTCCGCAACAAGATTGCAACAACGCGCGTTAGTCGCGCTGCTGCACGTAACGCCCGGGCGCCGGCTCGATGACGGGGAATTCCGCCGATCCAGCCTGCGCACGCGGCTTCACTTTTTTTCCGCCATACTGATCGAGCCATTCGGCCCAGCTCGGCCACCAGCTACCGGGCTTTTCCTCGGCGCTGTCGAACCATTCGCCGGCATCGGCGGGCAAATGCTTCGCGTCGGCGTCGACGCTCCAGAAGCTGCGCTTGTTCTTCGACGCGGGATTGATGACGCCCGCGATATGTCCCGACGCGCCGAGCACGAAACGCAGCGGCCCCGACAGCAACGGCACCGAGGCATACGCGGTGCGCCACGGCACGATGTGATCTTCGCGCGAACCGTAGATGAAGGTCGGCACGTCGATGCGCGACAGGTCCACCTGCTCGCCGCACACGGTCAGCGCGCCCGGCTCGCGCAGCTTGTTCTCGAGGTACGTATTGCGCAGATACCACGTGTACATCGGTCCGGGCAGGCTCGTCGAGTCGCTGTTCCAGAACAGCAGATCGAACGGCGCGGGCGTGCGGCCCTTCAGATAATTGTCGACGACGTAATTCCAGACCAGATCGTTCGGGCGCAGGAACGAGAACGTGTTGGCGAATTCGACGCCGCGCATGAGTCCCGGCGGCGTGCCGTTCTTGCCACCAATGGTCTGTTCGCGCATCTGCACGTGCGCCTCGTCGACGAATACGTCGAGCACGCCCGTATCCACGAAGTCGAGCATCGCCGTGAGCAGCGTCATCGATGCGGCCGGATGTTCGCCGCGCGCGGCTGCCACCGCGAGCGCCGTGGCGAGCATCGTGCCGCCGACGCAAAAGCCGAGCACGTTGATCTGCTCGCGCCCACTGATGCTGCGCGTCGTGTCGATCGCCTTCAGGACGCCGTCCTCGATGTAGTCGTCCCAGCTTTTATGGGCAATCGAGGCATCGCCATTGCGCCAGGACACGAGGAACACCTGCTGCCCCTGCTCGAGCGCATACGCGACCAGCGAGTTCTCGGGCTGCAAGTCGAGGATGTAGAACTTGTTGATGCACGGCGGCACGATCAGGAGCGGCCGCTCGCGCACGCTCGCCGTGCGCGGCTTGTACTGGATCAACTGGATCAGTTCGTTTTCGAACACGACCGAGCCCTCGGTCGTCGCGAGATTGCGGCCCACGACGAAACGCGATTCATCGGTCTGCGAAATTTTTCCGCGCGTGAGATCGCCGAGCAGATTCATCACGCCCTGGCGCAGGCTCTCGCCATGCGATTCGAGCAGCGCGTTCTGTGCATCGGGATTGAGCGCGAGGAAATTGCTGGGCGAGGCTGCCGCCGTCCACTGCTGGACCGCGAAGCGGATGCGTTCGCGGGTTTTCGCGTCGGTGTCGAGCGCGTCGACGAGTTCGTGCAGATAGCGCGCGTTCAGCAGATACCAGGCCGCCGTGAAGGCGTAGGCCGGCGTCGCCTTCCAGGCGTCCGAGCTGAAGCGGCGATCCTTGAGTTCGGGCGCCTTCGGCGTGGCGTCGGTGGCGTCGCGCAGCAATTCGAGCGCTTCCTGCGAGTAGCTGGCCTGCAGTTGCTGCAGGCGCTCAGGTTCGATCGCGGCGCCGGGGAGCTTGAACGACTCGAACGGCGTTGCCGTTCCCTGGGCCGCCTGCGGCCACCAGCCGTTCGGCATGGAAGGGTGCGCTGCCGCGCCCTGTGCCTGCTGCGCCGCGCTCATTGCATTGCGCCACGCCTGGGTCCACGCATCGAGCATTTGTTGCATACCCGCGGCGTCCGGTGTGAACGCCTGCGCACCACTCTGGAACGCGCCCGGGCCGGGGGGATTCGTGGAACTTTGAGATGCCGTCATGCCTGCTTTTTACCGATGTGCCCCGAAGAGCTGGTTGGCAGGTGGGGTACGTGCAGTCGGTAAAAATGGCGCCGCCGGTCACGTCCTGTCCCGCAGGTGTGGGACATTCTGGCTCCCCCTTATGAAGCATGTCAATGCTTGTGCCCGATTTTGCCGCACTGCGATATTTTTTTTATTATCGTTTTCCCGATGTAATCTTTCGGGCGTCTTACGGGCATCCACCAGGGTGATGCAAAGATCGAAAAAGCAGCGTCCGCCCAAATGCTTGCAGCATATCGACCTCATCTGCCGACGCGGCGCCGGCGCCTGCTGCGCCGCACGTCGAAAGGTTCGCTGCAGCGCAGCAAATCGTATGAAAAAACGCGTGGCTATTCGTAACTACGCGTAACTACGCACGTCAGGGCTTGATCCAGACCAGTGCGGCCATGCGGCCCGTGACGCGGTCACGGCGGTACGAGTAGAAGCGATCGCGCTGCGTGTACGTGCAGAGGTCGCCGCCGCTCACCCGCTCGACTCCGAGCGCAGCGAGCCGCAGACGCGCGAGCGCGCCGAGATCGGCGAGATACTTGCCCGGCATGCCGGGCCGCGCGACGAACGCCGCGGCGGTCGCATCGCGTTGGGCGCCTGCGACAGCGCTCGCATGAGTCATGAAGGCGTCACGAACGTCTTCGCCGACCTCGAACGCTGCCGGACCGATCGCAGGACCCAGATACGCGTGCAGCTCATGCGGCGCACAACCGGCGAGCACGCTGACGCGTTGCGCCGTGCGCTCGATGACGCCCGCTGCGAGTCCGCGCCATCCCGCGTGCGCGGCCCCGACCGCGCGGCCCGCGCCGTCGCAGAGCAGCACCGGCATGCAGTCGGCCACCATCACCGTGCAGGCGATGCCCGGGCGATCGGTCACGCTCGCATCGGCGCTGATCGGGTCGTTCGCGCGCGCGGCTTCGAGCGCCTCGACCGCGTCGACGACGCCCGCGCCATGCACCTGCTTCAGCCACGCGGCCGGCACGCCCGCATAGTCGATCAGGCGTGCGCGGTTCGCCTCCACGCATTCGAGATCGTCGCCCGAGAGCCGGCCCAGATTGAGCCCGCCCGGCAACTCGCGCCCTTCTCCGCTGTCGCTACCCTCGCCGCCTGCCGTCCAGCGCCCGAACGGCGGTTCGCTCACGCCACCGTCACGCGTGGTCACGAATGCCCGTACGTTCGGCGGCGCCTCCCAGCCCGGATGGATGAGATCGGCGGCGGTCAGTTCAGGGGCGATCGTCATGCGTCGGAGTCCTCGTCGTCATCGTGTCCATCGTCCAGGTCGTCCTCGTCGCTGCCGATGACGTAACCCTCGTCCGTGTAGGCGCTGTCGAACGCCTCTTCATCGAAAGCGTATTCGTCGTTCTCCGCGCCGAACCCGAGCGCTTCGATCAACTCGTCCATGTCGTCGGGCACGTCGGCGCGCCACTGCATCGCGCGGCCCGTCACCGGATGGATCAGCCCGAGGCGCCATGCATGCAGCGCCTGGCGCGCGAAGCCGCCGGGCAACGCGGCCACGGAGCGGCGGCCGCGCGCATGCCCATAGACGGGGTCGCCCAGCAGGGGATGTTTGATGTGTGCGCAATGCACGCGGATCTGGTGCGTGCGGCCCGTCTCCAGGTCGCAGTGAATCGCGCTGACCGGCTGGCCGTGCCACAGCGTCGAGTCGACCCGCCGGTAATGCGTGCGGGCCGGCTTGCCTGCGGCGCCGGCCACCACGGCCATGCGCGTGCGCTCGCGCGGATCGCGGCCGATCGGCGCGTCGATCGTGCCCTGGTCGGGCATGTTGCCCCACACGAGCGCCAGGTAGCGGCGCTTGACCGTGCGCGCCTGGAGCTGGCGCACGAGGTCGGTCTGCGCTTCGAGCGTGCGCGCGACGACCATGAGGCCCGAAGTGTCCTTGTCGAGCCGGTGCACGATGCCCGCGCGCGGCAAGCCCGCGGCGCGCTCGCCGTAGCGGTGCAGCAGACCGTTCAGGATCGTCCCGCTCCAGTTGCCCGCGGCCGGATGCACGACGACACCGGCCGGCTTGTTGATGACGACGAGCGCGTCGTCCTCGTAGACGACATCGAGCGGCACCGGTTCGGGCGTGAACGCGAGCTGTTCGGGCAGCAGATCGGGCACGAGTTCGATGACGGCGCCAAGCGGCACGGGCTGGCGCACCTTCGCCGGTTTGCCGTCCACGCGCACGCGTTGCGCCTCGATCCAGCCTTGCAAGCGGCTGCGCGAAAACTCGGGGAATACCTTGGCGAGCACCTTGTCGAGCCGCTCGCCCGCGAGCGCGTCGGGGACCTCCGCGCGACGCGGCGCCTCCTCGGCGCGCGCCTGGGCAGGCGCAGCGCCCGCCGAGCCCGAGGCGGCTGCACCCGCGACGGCGTCAAACTCGTCGTCGAACGACTCGCCGGACGCTGCGTCGCTGGGCACTTCGCCCAGGCTATAATGGTCGATGCTGTTTTGGGCGCCGGGGGCGCCGACTCCCGGAAGAACTGAACGGGTCATTGAGTCTGGGTCACCTGGGACCTGAAGCTGAACTGGAAAATGCGAGCCTTGAACACGATTATCAAATCGACGCACTCGTCGACGACGGCAACCCGCTGGATCAGCCGGATCGGCAATGTCATTCGCTTCGCCGTGTGCGGCGCCGCGATCGCCGTCGTGGCAGCCTGTCATGGCCTGCCGCAAAAAACCGACGAGACGGCCGCCTGGAACAACAACAAATTATATACGGAGGCGCAGGACGCGCTCTCCGGTGGCGACTGGAGCAAGTGCGCGAAGTACTTCGAAGCGCTGCAGGGCCGCGACCCGTTCGGCCACTTTGCCCAGCAGGCGCAGATCAACGTCGCCTACTGCAGCTGGAAGGATAACGACGACGATGCCGCCGATCAGGCCGTCGACCGCTTCATCAAGCTGCACCCGGATCACCCCGACGTCGCCTACGCGTACTACCTGAAGGGCATGATCCACTTCAACGACGACCTCGGCCTGTTCGGCCGTTTCTCGGGTCAGGACATGAGCGAGCGCGATCCGAAGTCGCTGCGCGAGTCCTATGACGCGTTCAAGGTCGTCGTCGATAAATATCCGCAGAGCAAGTACGCGCCGGATGCCGCGCAGCGCATGCGCTACATCGTGAACGCGCTGGCTTCGCACGAAGTCCACGCGGCGGATTACTACTATCGGCGCGGCGCCTATGTGGCGGCGATCAACCGCGCGCAGATGGCGATCAAGGAATACCGCAGCGCACCGGCGATCGAAGATGCGCTGCACATCATGATCCTCTCGTACCAGAAGCTGGATCAGCCGCAACTGGCCGACGACACGCGCCGCGTGCTCGCCGCCACGTTCCCGGACAGCCCGTACATCACGGGCCACGCGCGGCTGGTCAAAAACGGCAGCAACAAGTCGTGGTGGCAGCTCTGGTGATCGGCCCGGCATGAAAAAAAACCCGCTTACGCGGGTTTTTTTTCGTCTTCCGCAAGTCCCTTGCGGTCCCTTGCGGTTAACCGGTTCAGTCTCGCTCGAATAGCGCGATCGACTCCACGTGCGACGTGTGCGGGAACATGTTCACGACCCCCGCGCCCTTGAGGCGGTAACCGGCCTCGGTCACGAGCACGCCCGCGTCGCGCGCCAGCGTGGCCGGGCTGCACGACACGTAGACAATACGCTTGGGCAACGGGCCGTCGCCGCTCTGCGCAATCTCCGCGAGCGCCTTCGACACGGCGAGCGCACCTTCGCGCGGCGGATCGACCAGGAATTTGTCGAACGCGCCGAGCGCGCGCAGGTCGTCAGCGGTGACTTCGAACAGATTGCGGCAGGCAAACGACGTATGACCGTCCACGCCATTCGCGCGCGCGTTGTCGAGCGCGCGCGCGGTCAGCACGTCGCTGCCCTCGATCCCGACGACTTCGCGCGCGAGCCGCGCCAGCGGCAGCGTGAAGTTGCCAATCCCGCAAAACAGATCGAGCACGCGATCGCCGGCTTGCGGCGCGAGCAGACGCAGTGCGCGTCCCACCAGTACGCGGTTGATCTGGTGATTGACCTGCGTGAAATCGGTCGGCTTGAACGGCATGCGGATGCCGAATTCGGGCAGCGTATAGTCGAGCTGCGCGTCGAGCGGATAGAACGGGAACACCGAATCGGGTCCCTTCGGCTGCAGCCAGAACTGCACGTTGTGCGCATCGGCAAAACTGCGCAACAGCGCTTCGTCGGCCGCGGTGAGCGGCTCGAGAATGCGCAGCACGAGCGCCGTCACGCTCGCACCGACAGCCAGCTCGATCTGCGGCATGCGATCGCGGATCGACAGCCCCTCGACGAGGTGGCGCAGCGGCACGAGCATCGCCGAGACGTGCGGCGGCAGCACCTCGCAGCTCGTCATGTCGGCGACGTAGCTGCTCTTCTTCTCGTGGAAGCCGACCAGCACACCGCCCTTTTTCGGCACGTTGCGCACGGTCAGACGCGCGCGATAACGGTAGCCCCACGACGGACCGTGGATCGGCCGGTACATCGATTCCGCGCGCACCCGCCCGAGGTGCGCGAGGTTGTCTTCAAGCACGCGCTGCTTGACCGCGATCTGCGCGCGCACGTCGAGGTGCTGCATCGAGCAGCCGCCGCAGGTGCCGAAGAACGCGCATTGCGGCTTCGTGCGGATCACGCTCTCGCGCAGCACGCTCACGACTTGCGCCTGCTCGAAACTCGGCTTTTTGCGATAGCTCGAGTATGTGACGCGCTCGCCAGGCAGCGCGCCTTCGACGAAGATCACCTTGCCCGGCTCACCGGACTCCATGACGGTGCGACCGACGCCGCGCGCTTCCATGTCGAGCGACTCGATCTCGAGGATCGGGGCGTCGAGCACCGACGCGTCCATGGCGGCGCGGCGCTCAGCCCGGCGCTCGCGCTTGGTGCGTTTCGTGCCTTTCGCGGCGCCGGACGGCCCAGCCGTGGCATCGCCCGCAGGGGCTGCGTGAACGGCGCCGGATTGGGGGGCAGATTGGCGGTCGGATTGAGAATCGGGGGCAGCTTGGGACACCAGCAGAATCCTGACAAACGGTGGGTGGATGGGCGAACAGGGCGAAGGCGAGATTGTAGACGAAGTCCGCTCCAACGCCTTCGCGCGGATCGCGGCGTGCGCCCTGGCGGGCCATTCTTCGGTTGAGAAACGAATCGTAACCAGCGTTACGCAGCGAGTCTGTCAGAATTGTTGACAGTTACGGAGTAATCCGATGGAAAATCACGCGTGCAGCATGTACGAATAACACACTACCTTCAAACGCTGGAGCCGAATTGAGTCCGTTCTTCCGCCGCGCGGCCGTCGTCGTGCCGCTCCTCGCCCTCGCCGCCTGTGCCTCGTCCCCGAAGCCGGAGGTCATCATCGCCTCCGTCACGCCGGGCCTCTCGCAAACCGCAGTGATGCAGAAGCTCGGTCCGCCCGACAGCGAATACCAGTCCGCGAACGGCACCTGCTTCCAGTACGCACTCGGGGACAAGAACGTCCCGCTCGCGGTTTATTTCGACGCGCAGCACGTCGTAGCCGCCACCGCACGCGCCGCGTGCCAGGGGCGCCTGCGCTGAGTGCGTCTTAGGAGCGCCCGCTGCAACCCGTCCGCGGGCACCCTCGGCTTGGGCTAGAGTGAAACGGTACCGTTTCGCTTGCTGGATAGCTCATGAAACTGCTCAGCTGGAATATACAGTGGGGTCGTGACGCAGCCGGCGTTGTCGACCTCGCCCGCACCGTGCGCGAAGCGCGGCGGCTCGCCGATTTCGACGTGCTATGTCTGCAGGAAGTCACACGCGGGTTCGGCACGCTGCCGGGCGGCCCGGGCGACGATCAATTCGCTGAACTCTCGGCGCTGTTGCCTGGCTTCACGGTCGTCGAAGCCATTGGTGCCGACCTTCCCCCTCCGCGCGATCGGCCGCACGCAGCCCGACGCCAGTTCGGCAACGCCCTCGCGAGCCGATTGCCCGTTACCCGAGTGTTTCGCCATCTGCTGCCCTGGCCGGCCGATCCCGCGGGGCCGTCAATGCAGCGCGTCGCGCTCGAAGTCGTGCTGGGAGTGCCTGGTGGGGCTCTGCGCGTGCTCGTCACGCATCTCGAGTTCTATTCGGCGACCCAACGCCTCGCGCAGGTCGATGAACTGCGGCGGCTGCAGCAGGAAGCCTTTGCACACGCGATGCATCCGGCGCCGGCCGAAAACGAGACAGGCCCGTTCGCTGCCACCGACCGACCGCAGAGCGCCATCGTCTGCGGCGACTTCAACAGCGCGTGGGGCAGCGAGACCTACACCCGCATGCTCGCGCCGCTCGCCGGCAGCCCGTCGTTCGTCGACGCCTGGGCCACGCTGCATCCAGGCGCGAGTCTGCCACCGACGGCCGGTGTCTACGACACGGCGCAGTGGTCATCGGGTCCGCTGGCGTGCGATTTCGTTTTCGTGACCGAAGACCTCGCCGGACGCCTTGCGCACTGCGAGATCGACGGCGCGACCCAAGCGTCCGACCATCAGCCGGTCATACTGGAACTGAACTGATCGAGCGAAGCCGCCCTGGCCGGCAGCTCAAGCGGCTGGCTCAATCGGCTCAATCGGCTCAAGCACCGAACGCCGCGAGATATTCGGCCCAGTGTGGCGCGGGCTCCATCGCGAGCGCGTTTTTGACGTGCGTGATTTCGTCTTCGTATTCGCGCTCCGAGAAGCCGCCGCGCATCATCTGAAACCGGCAATACAGCAGGTACGTGTTGACGACGTCAGTCTCGCAGTAATTGCGGATTTCCTCGATACGCCCTTGCTGGAACGCATTCCACACCTGCGAGCCATCCATGCCGAGCTTGCCAGGAAAGCCGCAGAGCTTCGCGAGCGCATCGAGCGGCGCGCTCGCGCGCGGCTGATACATCGCGAGCAGATCCATCAGGTCGGTGTGACGCGAGTGATAGCGGCTGATGTAGTTGTTCCACTTGAAATCGCGGTCGTCGTCGCCGAGATCCCAGTAACGCGACGCGCGGATGCCGTGCACGAGCGCACGATAGTGCAGCACCGGCAAATCGAAGCCCCCGCCGTTCCATGAGACGAGTTGCGGCGTGTACTTTTCGATCGTGCGATAGAACGACTGGATCAGCGCGGCTTCGCCGTCTTCCGGCGTACCGAGCGAGCGCACGCGGAAACCCTGCCCGTCGCGGAACACACAGGAAATCGCCGCGATGCGTTGCAGATGATGCGGCAGGAAATCGCTGCCGGTTTTCTCACGGCGGGCGGCGAACGCGTGTTCGGCGACTTGCGCATCGGAGAGCGAGGCCGGGAGAGCTTCAAGACGGCGAATGCCGTCGACATCGGGAATCGTCTCGATGTCGAATACAAGGACAGGTGTCATTCTGCTGAACGGCGGGTAGAACTTCGGATAGAACTGCGGAAATTACAGGACGGCGTCCTTGCGCACGCCGTTGGAAGCAAAGAAGCGTTTCAGACGCACGAGCGCTTCCTGCTGGATCTGCCGCACGCGCTCACGGGTCAGGCCCATTTCGTCGGCCAGTTCTTCGAGCGTCGCGGGTTCGATATGGTTCAGTCCGAAGCGCCGTTCAATGACGTGGCGATGCTTGTCCGACAAGCGCCCGAGCCATGCACGCGTGAGCGTCTCGAGTTCGCGGTGCTGCACTTCCGCGTCGGGCGACTGGCTCTGGTCGTCGGAGAGCAGGTCGAGCAGACTGCTCGCGGGATCGAGGTCGAGCGGCGCGTCGAGCGAGGCCGTATGCTCGTTGAGCGCGAGAATGTCGGTCACTTCCTCGGTCGTCTTGCCCGTCAGATAGGCGATGTCGTCGATGCTCGCGTCGCGCCGCTCCGACGCGGAGTCGGTATTCATCGAGTTCTTCTCGAGATGGCGTTTCGCGCGCAGCACCTGGTTCAGTTCGCGGATCACGTGCACGGGCAGACGCACCGTGCGCGCCTGATTCATGATCGCGCGCTCGATGCTCTGGCGGATCCACCAGGTCGCATAGGTCGAAAAGCGGAAGCCGCGCGCCGGATCGAATTTTTCGATCGCATGCATGAGGCCCAGATTGCCCTCCTCGATCAGATCGAGCAGCGGCACGCCGCGATTCAGATATCCCTTCGCAATACTGACCACGAGCCGCAGATTGCGCTCGATCATCACCTGACGCGCCTCGAACTCGCCCGCCTTCGCGAGACGCGAATAGCGCTGCTCTTCCTCGACGGTGAGCAGCGGTTTCACGCTGATGCGGTTCAGATAATGCTGGATCGTGTCGGCCGTGAGTTCGGCCTGCAAGAGCGCACGGAAATCGTCGGCGTCGGGAGCGGGCTCGGCGCTCTCGCCGCCTTCACCACTTTCCCGATTGCCGCCCTCCTCTTCGGAGTCGGACGCCTCTTCCCGTTCCTCGCGCTCTTCGAACGCGCGCGCGTTGTTATCCAGCTCGGACAACGCCTCGTCATCGCCCGGCGCAGCGCCGTCCTCAACCGAAACCGGGGTGGCCTGGCTGTCAGACTCGGTTTGCTGCAGACGGCGCTTCGCTTTCGGCATAGTCGGCTCGTTTTATTGCGGCGGCAAATACTGCATTGGGTCGACGGGCTTGCCCTGACGGCGGACTTCGAAATGCAGCATCACACGGTCTGAATCGCTGTTTCCCATCGTGGCGATCTGCTGACCCCGGGTCACCGCATCCCCCTCTTTTACCATCAAAGTTCCGTTATGTGCGTACGCGGTTAAAAACGTCGCGTCATGCTTGATGATAATGAGATTGCCGTATCCGCGCAGCCCATTTCCGGCATAAACCACGCGTCCATCGGCGGCGGCCTTGACCGGATCGCCTGCCGCGCCGCCAATATTGATGCCTTTGTTCTGCGCCTCGTCGAAGCCGTTAAGGATCGGACCGCGCGCCGGCCACATCAGCGCGATGCTGCCCGATGCCATCGGCATGCCCGGCGCATTCGCGCCCGGCTGAGGCTGCGGCGGCACCATCGCAACACTCGGGCCTGAACCGTTGGGCGGCGCAATACCCTGAGTAGCCGGGGTAGCCGGACCAGCCGGGATGACCTGGAGCGGCTGAGCCGGCGGCAAGCTCTGCACGCCACCGGCCGGCACCGGCGCCGTGATCACGCCCGGCGTGGCCGCGGCGACATTCGCGCCCGGCGGCACGACGCGCAGCAGTTGATCGACTTCGATCTGACTCGGATTCGCGAGATTATTCCACGCGGCGATATCCCGGTAGTTCTGGCCGTTTTCCAGCGCGATCCGGTACAGCGTATCACCAGGCTTGACCCGGTAGTACCCCGGCGGCGGCGGCCCGAGCGGCGCGGCCGGCTGCGCCGCCGTGGTGCCGAGCCCCGCGGACTGGTCGACCACAGGCGCCTGGTCGAAGCGCGTGGCACAGGCGGAGAGGAGACAGAGCGCGACGACCGAGGCGCCGCGCCGGACTGCGACCCTGGGGTCGGCATTCAGGCGGTATGTTTGCATCGCGCGCAACGTACTCATCGGTATCAGATCACTCCGGATTTTAAAGGGACAAAGAAAACACGATCGAGCCGCGACTCCCGCCACTGCGCGGGGCCCGTGCGCTCGACGAGCGTGAGCACCTGGGTCGCCTCGCCACCGGCTTCGGGAGGCGACGCCACTGGTGCTACCAGCCGCCCGCCGATCGCGAGCTGATCGAGCAGCGCCTGCGGCACGTCGAAACCGGCCGCCGCAATCACGATCGCATCGAAGGGCGCGGCCGACGGCAAACCGAGCCGCCCATCGCCATAGTGCAGACGGATGTTCGGGATGCGCAGCGGCCGCAGATTCGTCTTCGCGCGCTCGTACAACGGCTTGATACGTTCGATCGAATAAACATCGCGTGCGATCCGGCTCAGCACCGCGGCCTGATAGCCGCAGCCCGTGCCGATTTCGAGCACGCGTTCGAGCGGCCGGCCTGCGCCGGCCAGTTCGAGCATTCGCGCGACGACCGACGGCTTCGAAATCGTTTGCTGATGACCGATAGGCAATGCCGCATCTTCGTAAGCCTGAGGCGCGAGTCCCGGATCGACGAACATGTGGCGCGGCACGACAGCAAGCGCCTCCAGCACGCGCGCATCCGCAATGCCGTTCGCACGCAGGCGTTCGACCATGCGCGTGCGCACACGTTCCGAAGTCAACGCAAGCGCGCTGTTGAGCGGCACGCCCGGCGCACCCGCTGCCGGCACCCCGCCGCCGACGCGCTGCGCGGCGCCCGAGCGCTGCGCCGCACCGACGGCGTCGTTGATGCGAGCGGCGCCCGTCGAGCCCGCACCGCTCGCGAGCTTGTGCCCCGCTTTGCCGGCGTCCACGGTACCGCCCGCATGATGCGTCGCGGGCCTGCCCGCGCCCGCTTTACTGCCCGTTTTGCCGCCTGCGACCAGCGGCGCGCGCGCCTCGCCGTGCCGCCGTTCACGGCCGTCGTGATGGCGCGGCTCGCGCACGAGGTCCGCGAGTCCGAGCGGAAAACGCTTCGTGCGCTCGCCCGTCATGAAGCGTTGCCGCTCCGGCGCGCCCA
>Ga0131853_10013167_pt1 | contig 15158 bp, 20 predicted proteins | sample TergutLab28metaG_FD_92764 | JGI IMG/M metagenome (GOLD analysis project Ga0131853, IMG submission 92764) | Labiotermes labralis P1 segment gut microbial communities from Petit-Saut dam, French Guiana - Lab288 P1 (version 2) (version 2) | ecosystem: Host-associated > Arthropoda: Insects >...
CTATAACTGCAAACAGAATTACCATTCAGTATGTAAGCACCGGCCATACCAGCGGCACAGTTCCCTCAAGCCACTTTGTATATACCCCAGGTGTTGAACAGCTGCGGCACCACAACATGACAAAGACGGGGCATACATTTGCGGGTTGGCGAGCCTCTACTGATAACATAGTATATCTGCCAGGGCGAGATATCACCTTCAATGGCAGCGGCACAATAACTTTTACCGCCGTTTGGCAGCCTGTTAATCCGCCAACGCCAACTCTCACGATATTGCCGACAACAAATTGGACGATTCCGGCGGCGGGGGGGACAAGAGATGTTCAGGCCTGGACAAATCAACCGCGTGTCATCGTAAGACGACCTACATGGATGAACCCCACCGTGTTCATTACCCCCAGTTCTGGCGCGAACCAAGCATTCAGGCTTTCTGCTCCTGCCAATAACACAGGGGCGACGCGAACCGGGACAATTGAGGTTATTGCCACTGATACAGACCGAACCTTTGAATTAATACGGAGTTTTACTGTCTCGCAGGCGGCTAGCGCATCGAACAATATTCCGGTAACCGGTGTAGCAGTGCACCCAGCATCTGTGAATTTGCAGGTGAATCAAACGCGCACATTAACGGCGACAGTTCTGCCCATCAACGCAACCAACCGGTTTGTCACATGGACGTCCAGTAACAACCTTGTGGCAACGGTTGATAACAATGGTGTAGTTACCGCTAGAAGTAACGGAACCGCGATAATTACAGTCAGAGCCGGCAACGGGCAGTTTAGTGATACTAGCATCATTAACGTTACACACCCTCATAATACCGATAGACGCGTAAGCATTAGAATGTATTACCATCAGACATTCCGGAATGAGTTCCCGGGGAATTATGCATCGACTGCAAATGCAATTATAGCAAATTCCGGCAGGGCATTTGCACACCAATTTAATATACACCTTATTACACATACCGGGCAAAACATCCCTATAACCGCTACCATGCATATGGATTTGTGCCCTCATGGACATAGTTCCCAGTGCGGCCCACATTGCGGTTTTCCGCTCCATACTGATGGCACTAGGAATATAAACGATTTCCATAATAGTATTTTTAGCAGGCAAACAGACTTGGGTATTGCAGCAGTTAGTGCAGAACTGACCTGCCATCGTCTTAATAATGGTACGGTATGGGGTATGGGTCACGTATCTTGGCGAACAAGTCTAAATGACTTTAGGGCAACCGTGCCGCCAAATTATCTAAACATTCCTAATGCAGATACATACAATGTCAGGCTTTTGCAACACGAACTATCTCATAATTTTGGCGTTCCAGATCATAACTGCGTACCTGGAGAACCTTGCGTCATGCGTCTTAATTTTTTTGATAATCCTAACTTTAACACTCCAAACATTTGGTGCTCTCGCTGCGCGGGTATTATAAGAAATAACAGAAACATACAATGGCCTTAGAACATTGATTATACATCGAGTTTACACTAAAAGAAAGGACTAAATGATAATGAAGAGAATATTATCAATGCTTATATGCACGCTTATGGCTATTACATTATTTGCCAGTTGCACCATCGAAGAGCCTAGAAGCAACATTCCATCACCTACTGGCCCACCACCGGGAGTGGGTTTTGATTCCATCGAAGAATTTCATAATTTTTTGCTTGCCGTCAGGGCGCACGCAAGCGGCGGAGCCATAACGCGTGGTATGGGAGAACAAGAAATAACGGACTTGCAAGTTGCGGTAGATATTTTGGAATTACACGAAATGAATCGCCATTATATGCCGTCGTGGCTGCCGGAAGGATTTAGGTTGCGGAGTGGTGTAGGTGCTACCAATTGGTCTGTTGGGTATATCTTTGTTACAGACCACTATGATCCTCACAAAAGCGTGGATTTTCTTACACAGCACGAACACACATTGAATAACATGATTATTTTTTCATGGACAATAGCATATGACTACACGGCAGAGCAATTTAGAACTATTTATGTTGAACGGTTTAATCTTATGCCTGTTGATGGGGTTCAAGGTTTGTATTTTACAGACTTTGGGGCATACCCATTTGTTATTGATCTTGTGAGAAGCTATTATTGGCTGCAAGACAACTTTGTGTTTAGGCTCGATGTGCCGCTATGGGTAATAGGTGAATATGCCCTGCAAAACACCGGCCATGGCAGGGCAGACGTGGGCGACAGCTTTGCAGAGCTGGTTATGAGTTCCGCGCTTGCGGTGGAGCTTGTAGACGGCGAATACTACGTAGAGCCGACAGGCATAGAGATAGTCGCCACTGAAGGGGACGTAGCGGTAGGCGAGGAGCTTGAGCTGACAGCGAATGTCTCACCGGCCAACACCACCATAAATGCGGTAATCTGGAGCTCGAGCGACAGCAGTGTCGCGGTTGTATCGCAGGACGGCGTTGTAACAAGGGTCGGCGAAGGGAGCGCGACCATCACCGCAAGGTCACTGGTCAACAGCGACATAAGAGCAACGTTTGAGCTGGGTAGCACAGGCGCGGCGGAAATCATCCTAAACAAAACAATGGCAACTGTTCCTGTAGGCGATACTCTTACACTTATCGCGACAGTTACCCCCACTGACAGCGCGGTAACCTGGACTTCCAGCGATGAAAGTGTTGCGACGGTAGATTCTTCCGGTATCGTAACCGCAGTTGGCGTGGGCACGGCGACTATAACAGCAGCTACGGCGGACGGTCTGTATGCAGCGTGCGAGGTGTTCGTAGTTAGCGCCAGTGTACTTCCCGGCGATGTCAACGGCGATGGTGTGGTTGACTTTTTAGATTTTCTGGTGCTGATTTACTACCTCGATAATGGAAGAGCTCCGGAGGGTGTTCAGTTTATAAGAGAAAACGCTGACCTTAATGGTGACGGCGTAATTGACGATAGAGATTTGCAGATATTGTCCAATTTGCTGGATGCCCTAGGTTAGATCTCGCAGGGTCTTATAAATCGCGCCATTTGTTGAAGTGGATGTAAATTAAGAGAGGAATGAAAAAGATGATAAATACTCGTTTAAGTCAATTTCGCGGATTGCTAGCTGTTATACTTGCGGTTGCGTTGGTTTGCAGTCTCGGACAACCGGCTGTTGTTGCTCGCGCAGAAAGCTATGAGATTCCCTTGTACTCTGACGAAATAACGAATGAATTGTATGGTGACCTGGCAGACGAGCCAACAAATGAGCCCGAAGATGAACCAACCGGTGAACCCAACGGTGAGCCAGCAGACGAACCATCGGATGAGCCCTCGGACGACCCAGCCGATGAACCTGAGGATGAGTCAACCTACGAGCCCGAAGCTGACGAGCTGGACGAGCCTGAGCTGTGCGAAGTCACCGGCGAAGAAGAATGCGTATGCGAGGAAGCTCAGGAAGAAGTCACAACTCTCGCAGATTCATTAGACCTTGTAGCACCCACAATTGCTGTATTAAGCGCATACGGTAGTCCCGGCGAAGTAATATATTTGACTGTATCAATACAAGACAATCCGGGTGTATCGGGGTTCTCGCTCACCATGCAATACCCGGAAGATAGCTTGGAATTTATCGAAGCGATTCCGGGTGACGAGGTGAGCAGATACTTCTCGGCGTTTACCGACACTAAGAACCAAGTTTCGATTAGAGCAGTAGCCCCATCTCCCCCTGAGAATGCTGTATTTGAAGGAGAGCTGTTCACAATCAGCTTCAGAATTCTCTGGGGCACGCTGGAAGGTAGAATCAGCGGAGTAACTCTTGGCTATCACAGGGGCATAGACACTATTGCTCATGGCTTTGAGCATCTGCCTCATACCACTAACCAACAGGTTGAAGTCACAGTGATTCCGGCCTTTATTGCTACATACAGCGTAACATATCAATTTACCGGAACAGTACCTGCTGGCGCCGCAGCGTTACTGCCAGCTGCGCAGCACGATATAGCCCCCGGTACGCCTATGACCCGAGCACCGTCACCGACACTGCCACGCTACACTTTTAGCGGATGGTCAACGACATCGAATGTGATGCTGGTCGGTAACAACTTCAACATGCCGAATAACGATGTTGTGTTCACAGGTTATTGGGCTAGCGACGACCAGACAGGGGGAGACTATACCGCACCGGCTATTACATCGTCTATGCCAAGCTCAGCAGCAGTTGGAGTGCATTTTAGCCACACATTCACCGCGACCGGCGTTCCCACACCTACGTGGTCGCATACCGGCACGTTGCCTAGCGGCTTGGAACTCAGTACCAGTGGAGTGCTCTCCGGCACACCGACACTGACGGGTAGTTTTAGCTTTACAGTAATTGCGACAAACGATGTGGGCAGCGCCACACAAACTGTGGCAATGGTAATAGGGCAAGCACCGGAAATTACCGCATATGGTCCGTTTACACCGCAGCGGTTATTTGCTAATGTCAGCTTTACCCTGCAAGCGGTCGGAAATCCCGCGCCCACTTGGAGCGTCGATGGAGGCAGCTTGCCTCCGGGGTTGAGCTTTAACCCGGCAACCGGAGTTATTTCCGGCATAACGATGGCACCTGGCGTCCATACCCTATATGTCAGGTCGTCAAACATCGTAGGCTATGACACAGCTGCAGTGGTTGTGGGTATACCGGCCCCCCCGGCACCACCGGTAATAAATAACTCTAACCCGCCAAATGGTGTTGTCGGCGTTGTTTACTCTGGCTACACGTTTACCGCGAACGTTCCTGCCACTTGGACTTCAACCGGCACTCTGCCTCCTGGCTTGAACCTTAACTCGGATGGAGCGCTCAGCGGAACTCCGACAGCACGAGGTTCCTTCACCTTTACGGTAATGGCAACAGCTGCCAACGGCGTAAGTGCTACACAAACTGTGACAATAGTGATACAGCAAGCACCGGAAATTACCGTATATGGTTCGTTTACACCGCAGCGGTTATTTGCTAATGTCAGCTTTACCCTGCAAGCGGTCGGAAATCCCACGCCCACTTGGAGCGTCGATGGAGGCAGCTTGCCTCCGGGGTTGAGCTTTAACCCGGCAACCGGAGTTATTTCCGGCATAACGATGGCATTTGGTGTTCATACCCTTTATGTTAGATCGTCAAACATCGTAGGCTATGACACAGCTGCAGTGGTTGTGGGTATACCGGCCCCCATTGTGCCGCCGGTAGTAAATAACCCCAACCCGCCGCGCGGCGTAGAAGATGTGCTTTACAACTACCAGCTGACCTCGAATAATCCTGATGTTATTTGGTCAGTGCCTAGCCCCGGCGCCCTGCCTCCCGGGCTTAACCTTAACCCAAACGGGAGCATTACCGGAACGCCAGACTCGGGATCAGAGGGCTCCTATACCTTTACCGTAACTGCCACCTGCCCAGACAACGGTGCAAGTTCTTCAAGAGAGGTCACAATTGTGATAAGGCCTCCGTTGAGAATAAACGACCCTGGCACAATACCCCCAATACGGCTGTTTACAAACTCTAACTTTCAACTTACCACAAGCGGAGGTGTTCCACCAATTACCATCTGGGGCTGGGCGGCGGCTCCTTCCAGCAGCTTGCCTCCGGGGTTGAGTATTAACTCGAATGGAGCGATTGTCGGTATAGCAATGCAGAACGGCACATTTGACGTCATTGTTACGGCAATTGACAGTTCAGGTGCTATGGCTACACGTACACTTACTATAGTTACAGGCACTGGGGTAGCGCTTCCGCCGGTAACTAACGTAACTATGACCCCGGCAAGAATATTGGCTAACTATGAGTTTAGGGTTTCAACAGTCAGTGATGCACCCGGTCCCTGGGTTCTTAGTGGTGGTACCTCTCTACCCCCGGGGCTGACACTGTCAACTGTAGGTGGTGGGACCGCTATCACCGGCAGACCCACGCAGCGAAATACATTTAACTTCCAACTGACAGCTGCAGATGGTGTTACGACAATCAATTTCACATTGGTAGTGTCGTAGAATCTTTAAAGCAAGTTATAGCTAAATAGCACACAAAGAGCGGGCGACTAAAATGTCGCCCGCTCCAATTATTGAGACTGGCAAAGCTAACGAGTACCCTTTTGTTGCAGCTTGGGCGTAAAAACGGGTATAGCATAGAAAATGATGTTACTTTTTTGACCGAGTAGGAGTTGCTTGATATTTGGTGCGGTGGTAAACATAAGAGGTATGGCCGAGGAATATCGGTTATCTCATTGGGCTAAATAATGCGCAGTGGAGCGGGTGATGGGAATCGAACCCACGCTGCCAGCTTGGAAGGCTGGAGTACTACCATTGTACAACACCCGCACAACACATCCATTATACCAAAAAAAAACAGCAGATGCAAGGGGCCCAAAGGAGGATTTTTACGCTCGATATGCAAAAACGGCAACCATTAAAAGAAATTTTGCGAAAAGGCTTGCATTTTACCAGATTTTTTGCTAAGATGTTTTGGCGTGACTGCACGAGATATGCATTGAAGCAGAAGGTGGCCGCCTTTTTAAATTTGAAATCGCGGGGAATTTCTGTGGAGTATGTCCGATTTTAAACCGGGCGACTTTTCTTGGCTATACTGGCCTGTCGATATTTTATTAAATGTTGGCGAGTGTGGGGCTGTGGGAAAATGAGCGAATGATCCGGCAAGGCCCGCAAGGCGGGTACCACCGGATTATTTTATGCCACACAGCGAAACACCCGGGCGCGTGTACAGCGGAAAATCTCTCGCCTTAGCAAAAAAAAGGAGGCGAACAATTTGGCAGTCAAAGAGAAAATCAGGATACGTCTAAAAGGTTACGACACCACTTTGGTGGACGCTTCTGCCGCGAAGATTATCGAAACGGCGAAGAGGACAGGCGCTTCGGTCAGCGGGCCGATTCCACTGCCCACCAAAAAGGAGATCGTAACCATTCTGCGCGCGGTGCACAAATACAAAGACAGCCGCGAGCAGTTTGAAATGCGCACCCACAAAAGGCTGATTGACATCCTGCGCCCCTCGCAAAAGACTATGGAGGCGCTGACCAGCCTGGAGCTCCCTGCCGGCGTGGAAGTCGAAATCAAACTATAACGCCAGGCAAGGTCATGTTGGCCACACATTCATGTAATGTAGCGCGCCAACCAATAACCTGAAGTAGGAGGAAAGTACGACGTGAAAAAATGCATTATCGGCACAAAAGTAGGCATGACACAAATCTTCGATGAGAAGGGCAAAGTCATCCCGGTTACGGTTATCGCTGCCGGCCCATGCGTTGTGACGCAGAAGAGGACGGAAGAGAACGATGGCTACAAGGCCATCCAGCTGGGATTCGGTGACATTGCCGAGAAGAACGCCAGCAAACCGCGCAAGGGCCACTTCGCTAAGAACGACCTGCCTGTTAAACGCCACCTGAGAGAATTCAGGCTGGACGACTGCGACACCCTAAATGTAGGCGACGTCATAAAGCCCGACACCTTCGAGGTGGGCGAGGTTGTGGACGTACACGGCACTTCCAAGGGCAAGGGCTACGCGGGTAACATCAAGCGCTTTGGTGGTCGCACCCAAAAGAACAGCCATGGTGGCGGCCCGATTCATAGGCATCCCGGCTCCCAAGGTGCATGTTCTTCCCCCGGCAAGGTTATGAAGGGCAGAAAGCTGCCGGGTCACATGGGCGCCGAGAGCGTCACAATCCAAAACTTGGATATCGTGAAAATCGATGCTGAAAATAATCTTATCGCGCTGCGCGGCGCTATCCCCGGCCCCAAAGGTGGGCTGGTGACCATCACCGACAGCGTTAAAAAGGCGAAAGGGAGGTAGTGTAGAATGCCTAAAGTAACCGTTTACGATATGGCGGGTAAGTCCGTTGGCGAGCTGGAACTTGAAGGCAGCGTCTTCGGAATAAAGCCCAACAAATCCATCTTGCACGCGGCGGTTGTCAACTACCTTGCCAACCAACGCCAAGGCACTCAAAGCACCAAAACCAGAGCGGAAATTCGTGGCGGCGGCCGCAAACCTTGGAGACAAAAGGGCACCGGACGGGCTCGCCAGGGTTCCACACGCTCACCGCAGTGGAAGCACGGCGGCGTGGCCTTTGGCCCCAAGCCCCGCAGCTACCGCTACTCACTCAACAAGAAAGTGCGCAAGATTGCCATGAAGTCGGCGTTTAGCGCTAAGGTTCTCAGCGAGGGCTTCATAGTTGTAGACAACATCTCCCTAGAGGGGATTAAGACCAAGAGCATGATTAAAATGCTCGGCAACCTGGGCGCGGACAAGACTGCACTGGTAGTTACTCCGCAGTCCAACCAAAACGTCATCCTCAGCGCGCGCAATATTCCCGGCGTGAAGACCGCACAGGTCGGTGCACTCTGCGTGTACGACATTCTCAACTGCGAGAAGCTGGTGATTGACAAAGAAGCTGTAAGCAAGCTAACGGAGGTGTACGCTCAATGAAAACCCCTCAAGATATAATCTTGCGCCCGGTTATTACTGAGCGCAGCATGTCCGGAATAAGAGAACACAAATACACCTTTGCCGTGGCGGTAGATGCCAACAAGATCGAAATCGGCAAGGCTGTTGAATCTCTCTTTGCTGGCACCAAGGTGGCAAAGGTAAACACCATGAACGTGCGTGGCAGGCTCAAAAGGATGGGCCGGAACTCTGGATACACTGCCAAATGGAAGAAAGCTATCGTCACCCTGAAGCCTGACAGCAAGGCAATAGAGTTCTTCGAGAGCTTGATGTAAGGGTAACGGCTGGGAGTTGGCAGAGCAGACTTTGCCAAGCACCCGCAAATATAGGGTTTTCTCACACCCTGATACTAAAATGAGGGGAACAGTTAAGAGGAAGTTCCCATATGAGGAGTGAACTGTAGGAAATGGCTATAAAAATCTATAAGCCCACAACGCCGGCCAGGCGGCAGATGACAGTCACAGACTACTCCAAGCTTTCTAAGGTAGAGCCGGAAAAGTCGCTGCTTGAGCCTCTGAAGAAACATTCAGGGCGCAACAACACCGGTCGGATAACTGTCCGCCACCGCGGAGGCGGCAACCGCCGCAAATACCGCATAATTGACTTTAGGCGGAATAAACACGGTATGCCCGCCACAGTGCTCACCATTGAGTACGACCCTAACCGTAGCGCAAACATCGCGCTTATCCAATACGAAGATGGCGAAAAGCGCTATATCATCCACCCGGCCGGACTGAACGTAGGTGACAAAGTCTCCTCCGGCCCCGGCTCCGACATAAAGCCGGGCAACGCTCTACCGCTGAGCAGCATTCCGGTGGGTACCGTTATCCACAACATTGAGATGCACCCCGGCAAAGGCGGCCAGATGGTTCGCTCGGCCGGTAACCAAGCCCAGTTGATGGCCAAAGAAGGCCGGTACGCCCTGCTACGCTTGCCCTCCGGTGAGCTGCGCAACGTGCTTGCTGTCTGTATGGCCACTATCGGGCAGGTAGGCAACACCGACCATGAGAACGTTTCTTACGGCAAGGCGGGGCGGGTTCGCCACATGGGCTTTAGGCCGACTGTTCGTGGTTCGGTTATGAACCCCTGTGACCACCCCCACGGCGGCGGCGAGGGTAAAAGCCCCATTGGCCGCCCCGGTCCGGTTACCCCTTGGGGCAAACCGACTCTGGGCCACAAAACCAGAAAGAAACACAAGCATAGCGACAAGCTTATCGTAAAACGCAGGGGCAAAAAGTAAACCGGGAAAGGAGGCATCATAAGAATGGGAAGAAGTATTAAGAAGGGGCCGTTTGTAGCGCCGGTGCTGATAAAAAGAGTGCGGGAAATGAACGAGCGCAACGAGAAAAAGGTGCTGAAAACCTGGAGCCGCGCCTCCACTATATTCCCCGATTTTGTTGGGCATACCTTTGCTGTGCACGACGGCAGAAAGCACGTGCCCGTCTATGTAACAGAGGATATGGTAGGGCATAAGCTGGGCGAGTTTGCCCCCACCAGAACCTACCGCGGCCACGCCGGGGCCAAGAAAACCAAGTAGGCGGCGCAAGGAGGAGAAGAGAATGGAAGCAAGGGCATACCTTAAATACGCCCGCATCTCACCGCGCAAAGTGCAAATAGTGCTTGACCTCATACGTGGCAAGCAGGTGGGACTCGCCGGCGCTATACTAAAGCACACCCCCAAGTCCGCTTCGCAGCCGCTGTTTAAGCTGCTAAAGTCGGCAGAAGCAAACGCCGAGCACAACCACCAGATGGATCCTGAGCGCTTGTACGTAGCGCAGTGCTTTGTCACACCGGGGCCCACACTCAAGCGGATGCGCCCCGTATCTAAGGGACGCGGGTTCAGGATACTCAAGAGAACTTCTCACGTGACCATCGTACTCAAAGAGCGTGAGGAAGATTAAGCCGAAAGGAAAGGTTAAGCCATGGGTCAAAAGGTAAATCCACACGGTCTGCGCGTGGGTATCATCAAAAACTGGGACTCCCGCTGGTTTGCCCGGGACGAAGTTTTCGGCGACACGCTGGTTGAGGACTACCATCTGCGCAAATACCTCAAAAAGAAGCTATACGACGCGGGCGTACCCAAGATCGAGATTGAGCGCGACGCTGCTAGGGTTCGCATTCACGTTCACTGTTCAAAGCCGGGTGTCGTAATCGGCAAGGGCGGCACAGAGATTGAACGCACCCGCAAAGACTGCGAAGCTATAATCAACAAAAACCGCGAGCAAAAACTGGCCGTCTACCTCAATGTAGTTGAGATTAAGCAGGTGGACAAAAACGCCCAACTTGTGGCCGAGAGCATCGCTCTCCAGCTCGAGAACCGCACCTCTTTCCGCCGGGCTATGAAGCAGGCTATAGGTCGTGCAATGCGCTTTGGCGCCAAGGGAATAAAAGTCCAGGTAAGTGGCCGTCTTGGCGGTGCTGAAATCGCCCGGACCGAGCACTACCACGAAGGCACAATCCCTCTGCAAACACTGCGGGCGGATATAGATTACGGCTTTGCGGAGGCCAACACAACTTACGGCAAGATTGGCGTAAAGGTGTGGATTTACGCGGGCGAAGTCATTGCGGGCGCAGCGCCCCAAAGAGACGACAGGCCTCCCCGCAGGGACGACAGGCGCAGGGATGGGCGTCCCCCACGCAGGGACGACAACCGGCCCCCCCGCCCCGAAGGAAGGAGGGCGCAGTAAATGCTACTACCAAAAAGAGTAAAGTATCGCCGAGTACACCGCGGCAGACTTACAGGTAAGGCGCTTCGCGGCAACAAGATAACCTACGGCGACTACGGCCTCGTGGCAACCGAGCCATGCTGGATTACCGCAAACCAGATAGAGGCAGCCCGTATCGCTATGACCAGGTATATCAAGCGTGGCGGCCAGGTTTGGATAAAGATTTTCCCCGACAAGCCGATAACAGAAAAACCCGCCGAGACCCGCATGGGCTCCGGTAAGGGCAGCCCCGAGTATTGGGTAGCGGTAGTTAAGCCCGGCCGGGTATTGTTCGAAATCGGGGGAGTAAGCGAAGAACTGGCACGGGAAGCTATGCGCCTTGCAATGCACAAGCTGCCCATCAAGTGTAAGTTCACCCGCAAAGAGCAGCAGGAAAGGGAGGGTTAAGATTATGCGCGCTTCCGAAATCAGAGAGCTGTCTGCACCGGAACTAAACGAAAAGCTAAGCGACCTTAAAGCCGAACTTTTTAACCTGCGCTTTCAGCACGCTATAAACCAGCTAGACAACCCCATGCGCCTTGTCCAGGTTAAAAAAGATATCGCGCGGGTAAAAACCGTCCTTCGGCAGCGCCAACTGGCGCCGGCCGGTAGCTAGGAAGGAGGAGCGGCAAGGTGAGCGAACAGAGAAACCTTAGAAAATCCAGGACCGGAAAGGTTGTCAGCGACAAAATGGACAAAACTGTTGTGGTAGCCATTGTTGACAACGTACGGCACCCGCTTTATAAAAAGATAATCAAACGCACAATTCGCGTTAAGGCCCACGACGAAAAGAACGAGTGCGGCATAGGCGACACCGTGCAGGTTATGGAGACCCGGCCACTTTCCAAGGACAAACACTGGAGAGTTAGCAGTGTGCTTGAGAAAGCGAAGTAATTTGAGCGCCCGCCAGGTGCGGGTAGACGTGTGAGGGTTAAGCGCCCCTACATGCAGGTAAGTTACTGAAAGGAGAACTCAACGTGGTACAGATGCAAAGCTACCTAAAGGTAGCCGACAACACCGGCGCAAAAGAGCTGATGTGCATTCGTGTGCTGGGCGGCTCGCGCAAGAAGTACGCCGGCATAGGTGATGTAATCGTAGCCTCTGTCAAAAAGGCGGCCCCGGCCAGCAACGTCAAGAAGGGCGAGGTCGTGCGTGCGGTAATCGTGCGCTCGGTCAAGGGACTGCGCAGAGACGACGGCAGCTACATCCGCTTTGACGACAATGCGGCGGTAATCATAAAAGAAGACAAAAACCCCAGAGGCACACGTATTTTTGGCCCGGTAGCGCGCGAACTGCGCGAGCGGGAATATACAAAGATACTAAGCCTCGCGCCCGAAGTTTTATAAGGAGGTGTTCGCCATGGAAGAAAGAAAAAGTGTTCATGTACGCTCGGGCGACACCGTTAAGGTTCTTTCGGGCAAAGACAAGGGCAAACAGGGCAAGGTCATAATCGTAAGCCCCAAAGAAGGCAAGGTCATCATCGAAGGGCTAAACATCGGCAAAAAGCATGTTAAGCCCCGCAAGATGGGCAAGCCAGGCGGCATAATCAGTGTAGAGCGTCCCATGTACAGCTGCAAAGTGCAGCTGGTCTGCCCCAAGTGCGGCAAGGCCACACGGATTGGCCACAAAATTCTGAGCGATGGCACAAAGCAGCGGCAATGCAAAAAAGCCGGCTGCGGCGAAGCGTTCTAGGGGGAGGAGTAGACAATGGCTAGACTTAAAGAGATGTACAAAAGCGATGTAGCCCCAGCTCTTATGAAGAAGTTCGGCTACAAAAGCGTCATGCAAATCCCCAAGCTGGATAAGGTCATAATAAATGTTGGCTGCGGTGAAGCCCGGGACAACCCCAAAATCATGGAAGCCATCATGACCGATCTTGGCCGCATTACCGGCCAAAAGGCAGTAGTCTGCAAAGCCAAGAAGAGCGTTGCGAACTTTAAGCTGCGTGAGGGGATGCCGGTAGGCGCCAAAGTTACGCTGCGCGGCCAGAGAATGTACGAGTTTGTTGACAGGCTGTTCAACGCTTCGCTGCCCCGTGTTCGTGACTTTCACGGCATAGGCAAAGAAGGTTTTGACGGAAGAGGCAACTACGCCTTCGGGCTGAAAGACCAGCTCATCTTCCCCGAAATAGACTACGACAAAATAGACAAGACCCGCGGCATGGATATAGCATTTGTAACTACCGCAAAGACAGACGAGGAATCCAAAGAGCTGCTAACGCTTTTGGGTGCCCCGTTTGCTAAGTGAGAGAAGGAGGATTAGTCGGTGGCGAAAAAATCAATGATAGCAAAACAGCGCAGAATGCCCAAATTCTCGACACGCGCTTATAACCGGTGCAAAATCTGCGGTCGGCCACACGCTTACCTTCGCAAGTACGGCATCTGCCGCATATGCTTTAGGGAGCTTGCCTACAAAGGGCATATTCCGGGCGTGAGAAAAGCTAGCTGGTAAAAAGGAGGTTGACGGCATGAACATTACCGATTCCATTGCTGATATGCTAACACGTATCAGAAACGCCACTGCCGCCAAGCATGATACTGTGGACATTCCCGCCTCCAACATGAAAAAGGCTATAGCCAAGATTTTGCTGGAAGAAGGGTATATCAAAAATATCCACAATATAAACGATGGCAAGCAGGGCATTATCCGCATCCATCTCAAGTACGGCGCCGGGCGCGCTCCCGTTATCCAGGGACTACGCAGAATTTCAAAGCCCGGACTGCGCATCTACACCAGCTGCGAGGACTGTCCTAAGGTTCTCAAAGGTCTGGGGGTCGTAATCCTTTCTACATCCAAGGGAATTATGACCGACAAGAGTGCGCGAAAAGAAAAGGTTGGCGGCGAAGTGCTAGCCTACGTTTGGTAAGGGGGAGGGCTAAGAGATGAGCAGAATAGGGAAAAAGCCCATACCCGTACCGGCCGGTGTGGACGTAAAGATTGAGGGCAACAGCGTTACAGTTAAGGGCCCCAAAGGCACCTTGAGCGACACATTTAACCCGGATATGCAGATTGAGCGCATTGGGGATGACATTGTTATAACCCGTCCGTCTGAGCGCAAAGATCACCGCAGCCTACACGGCCTTACCAGGAGCCTTTTGGGCAACATGGTTATAGGAGTGAGCGAGGGCTTTAAGAAAGAGCTTGAGGTAAACGGTGTGGGCTACCGCGCCGCTAAGCAAGGCAAGGATCTTGTGATGAACCTCGGGTACTCGCACCAAGTGATAATGCCGGAAACTGACGGCATTACTGTTGAAGTGCCCGCACCCAACCGCATTGTAGTAAGCGGCTCCGACAAACAAAAAGTAGGCCAGTTTGCCGCCAATGTGCGTGGTAAGCGCCCGCCCGAACCCTACAAAGGCAAGGGAATAAAATACGCCGGCGAGACCATTATCCGCAAGGAAGGCAAAGCCGGTAAGGGCAGATAGGGGAAGGGGGAGAAGAAATGATTAACAAACCGAGCTCCAACAAGGCGAGGCTAAAACGCCACGGCAGAGTCCGCAACAAAATCAGCGGTACCGCGGCCCGCCCCCGCCTCAATGTATTCCGCTCCGCCAAGCACATCTACGCCCAGTTAATCGACGATGTGGCCGGCACAACTCTAGCAGCCGCATCTTCCATGGAGAAGGGCTTTGAGGGCGGCGGCAACAAAGACGCGGCCAAGAAAGTCGGCCAACAGATAGCAAGCGCAGCCAAAGCCAAGGGAATAGAAGAAGTCGTGTTTGATCGTGGCGGCTACATTTTCCACGGCAGAGTAAAAGAACTCGCCGAAGGCGCGCGTGAAGGCGGACTGAAGTTCTAGGGATTAGGGTGTACTTGCTATTTTCTAATCCTGAATTTCTAACTACTAGTAAGAGGAGGAATCTTTTTGGCTCGAATAGACGCTTCTACGCTCGATCTTCAGGAGCGCGTGGTCTCCATTAACCGTGTCTCCAAAACGGTTAAGGGCGGACGCATCTTCAAGTTCGCGGCCCTGGTGGTTGTGGGCGATGGCGCCGGCACAGTGGGCTTTGGGCTTGGAAAGGCCTCCGAAGTCCCGGA
>Ga0131853_10013169_pt1 | contig 15157 bp, 8 predicted proteins | sample TergutLab28metaG_FD_92764 | JGI IMG/M metagenome (GOLD analysis project Ga0131853, IMG submission 92764) | Labiotermes labralis P1 segment gut microbial communities from Petit-Saut dam, French Guiana - Lab288 P1 (version 2) (version 2) | ecosystem: Host-associated > Arthropoda: Insects >...
AGAAGTACTCAAGTGGCCGAAGAGGCGTCCCTGCTAAGGATGTAGGTCGGGCAACCGGCGCGAGGGTTCAAATCCCTCCTTCTCCGATTCAAGAAAAGCCCATGAAATCAACGTTTCTGGGCTTTTTTCATATCAATATTTAGGTTAAATTACTATATGCTTTAAATGCATCCTCATTCATCTGTGAAGGTTAGGTTTACACCATTGGTAAATATCAAGCTTGCTTTTGCCTCTGGGATGTCTATTAAATCCCTTTGCTATGTTGCATTTCCAAGAAGCCATTGGCATGTTCAAGTGCAATCTCTATTGATTTGTCCATATCAAAGTAGCGGTATGCACCCAATCTTCCGCCAAATGATACATTATGTGTTTGCGCAGCTAGTTTTGCATATTGTTTGTAAAGCGAGGCATTCTCTTTGTCTTCTATAGGATAAAAAGGTTCAGAGCCAGCCGTCCATTCGCGGCTGTACTCTTTGCTTATAACCGTTTTGGGCTGGTTATTCGGCTCGAAATGCTTATGCTCAATTATTCGGGTAAATGGTGTTTCGATATCCGTGTAATTAACTACTGCTACTTCCTGAAATTTCTCAGTATCAATCGTTTCTGTTTCAAAGTATACACTACGATATTTTAACGAGCCATAACAATAACAAAAGTATTCATCTATAGGTCCAGTAAAGATAATATGTTTGGCAAGCTTGTCAAAATAGAGCTTATTAGCCAGGTAATCCGTGGATGTAAGAACATCTATATCGGCCAGCATATTCTTTACCATAGCTGTATATCCTCCAACGGGTATGCCTTGATATTTAGAGTTATAGTAATTATTATCAAAGGTAAACCGGATTGGCAAGCGAGTGATGATTGATGTCGGCAAATCGGTACATTTGCGGCCCCATTGCTTTTCTGTATACCCCTGTATTAATGTTTCAAAAATTTCACGGCCCACTAAATTAATAGCCATTTGCTCCAAATTTCGCGGCTCTTCCACAAATTCGGCGCGGCGGCCTTGCTCTATTCGTTCTTGCGCCTTTTGAGGAGTAGTAACACCCCACATTTGGTTGAAAGTGTTCATATTAAAAGGTAAATTGTAGATAGCACCCTTGTAGTTAGCTAACGGACTATTAATGAAGTTATTAAAAGTAGCAAAGCGATTGACATATCTCCACACTTCTTCGTTATTCGTGTGGAAAATATGTGGCCCATAAACATGAACATGTATCCCTTGCACCTCTTTTGTATAAGCGTTGCCTGCAATATGCTCTCGTCGCTCAAGTACAAGGCATTTTTTTCCGGCTTCTGAAAGCCTCTGGGCACAAGTTGCTCCAAATAGTCCGCTCCCGACAATGATGAAGTCGTATTTCATATCAACTAAACCCCACAATCATCCTAGATATTTTGTATGTTGCAATTGCTATAAGTCGTCCCACGGGTGTTTGTAAATGTAATATCTTCCCTATTATATTTTTACGCAGTTCATTATAAACAGCAGCATCTTTTTTTCTTATAAATTCCCAAAGTTCATCTTTATTCTTCATGGAAGTGCGCGAACCTTCTTTTAACAACAAAATAGACGAAATAGCTGTTACAATTTCCAGATAATGCATTAAATATATGCGCTTTTTGTCGCAGGAGATGTCATTTAGATTCACGGATTCAATCATTAGTTTGTTAACCGTAAGCTGTTGGTCAATGCGCTTTATCATGGTTTTTTCTTGAACAGATTGACCTTCGCGCCCTATAAAATAGCGATAGAAATTTACATTTAAGTAATACATCGTTTCAACATAGGCCAAGGGCAAGTATGCATAAATATTATCGACATAAAATGTGTTTTCAGGCAAAAGTAGCTCGCTTTTGCACAAAACATCTCTCTTGTAAATTATAGCGTGCATTAGCATATATCGACCCAATTGAAACTGCCCTACTTCGTTCCATGTAAACAGGCATCCCTCTGGAAGCGTGCCCGAATAGCTTATGACTGTTTTGCGACGCTTCTCTAGCTTTTCATAAACATAGTTACTTATAAGTGCATCCGGCATGGATTCTGGTGAAAATGAAGAAATTGTTTTGATAATTCTTTTATACGACCCTGCATCCACCCAGTCATCACTGTCTACAATCTTAACATACATACCACTGGCTTTTTGGAGACCAGAGTTAATAGCGCCGCCATGGCCTTTATTTGCCTGATGGACAACATTTACTATTTTTGGGTACTTTCGCTGGTATTCTTCAGCGATAGCAGAGGTATTGTCCGTGGAACCGTCATTTACAATTATGATTTCCACGGCTTCGCCACCGAATAGCAAAGTATCTATGCAATGCCGCATATATCCAGACGAGTTATAGCAAGGCACTATAACTGACAGTAATTTCATATACCAACCTCACTTAATCTAAGACATAAAGGCTGCCCTGCATTGCTCGGGCAGCCTGTCAAGATTAGGCCGAAACATTCTCCGGCTTGCTTCTAAAAATAATTTTGAATATCGGGAAAAACACCCAGAAAGATATGGCTGCATTTATAATCATAGTAACCACATCCGCTGCTGTCTCGCCCGTAGGCCCCCACCAAGCAATAAAGTTTGCATAGATAGGTGCTTTGTAAAGCCCTTGTGCGGCACCCGCTGCAAATGTGATTACAATATAAGCTATTAGGTACCATGCAGCAGCTTTTACCACAGAGTTGCTTGCCTTAAACGTAACATTACGCTGTAAAAAGAAATTGATGATTTGTGCAACGCCAAGGGATATTTGTACCGCCAAAAAATATGCCAGCCCACCGCCAGTGCCATCTGCGGTTATAGGCCCTGCGGGATAATTGAAAATATAGTGACTATGACCCTCAATGGTTTGGCCAACCGCGAACACTTGAAACGATGTATAGGTTAAAGCCGTGCCCGCAAACAGACTGCGCAACATAGGCATCAAAGCAAGCTGTAGCACAGTTACACCATTGGATATAATAAAGAACATTACAAATTGCGCCAAGGTGGGATGTTTTTCTTTGAAACGAGCCCAACCCTCTCTAAATTTGCTATCCTTTTTTGAAATATCTGCCATGTTAGTTAGCCTCCTTGCTGCTTCCGCTTGCCAACAAGCGCGCGGTTGCTTTTACAGCCTTTCTTTTGCGGAAATGTGCACGTATCAATCGTCCTGTGCCGCGGAAAAAGTGGCCGTTGAAAATAAATACAACGGCTTGAGCCATTTCCATGTTAACAATGCCACCGGTGCTCTTTGCCATTCCGCGAAACGGCATATTGTAGATGAACATAATGTTCAAAATAGGCTTGCCCTTTTTCTCTGCACTTTTTTTCTTGGAATCCATAATCTTGTAGACCAAGCGCCCCACAAGGCCACGAGCATAAAACAGTTGAGCAAAGGTATCATTCATTTCCAAGGGAACATTACGATTCCATGTTTGCGACGGTGGTTTTTTTCCGAGCAATTGTGAAAACTCTGCATCAGAAACATTTCTGGTGCTACCTGAATAGTAAGATGGCAAAAGCTCTTGGTTATAAGGATTTGGCGCATTGGTGCCATCTATTTGAATGACTCCATGCAATCGAATATCTTTAGACGATGCACCAACCATAATTTGATATTCGCCGCCCTCAATCTCATATTTATTAGTTGCCACATTGAAATATCGGAAGGTCATATCATTAAGCTCAATAGACACTTTTCTTTCTTCGCCTGCTTTTAAATAAACTTTCGTAAAGCCTTTAAGCTCTTTCGGCGCACGAAAGACCTGTGCAGAGCTTAGACCAATATACATTTGTGCAATTTCTGCGCCATCATGCTCTCCTGTGTTTTTGACTGTAAATGAAACGATATTGCTGCCATCAATCTCTAGGTTTGAGTAGTCAAAGCTTGTATAGCTAAGGCCATAGCCAAAAGGAAAGCGTACATTTACATCAGTCTTGTCATAGTATCTGTATCCTACAAAGATGCTCTCGCGGTATTCGGCTGTTTTTTCAGCACCTGGGTAGTATGTCCGTGCTGGCGTATCATCATAAGCGATGGGCCAAGTTTCTGCCAGTTTGCCGGATGGATTGTTTAGACCCATAATTGTAGCAGCCAGAGCCGACGCTCCCGCTTGACCGCCAAGATAACCATGTAATACAGCTTTACATTTATCAATCCACGGAACCTCAAAAGGCGCGCCGCCGCAGAATACGGCAAGTGTGTTGGGGTTAACAGCAGCAACGGCTTCTAAAACATCTACTTGGTTCTGGTTTACACGCATATGCGCTCTGTCGCAGCCTTCAATTTCGCTCATTTCATCCAATCCAATGAACACAATTGCGACTTCTGCGCTTTTTGCAGCATTCTCTGCTTCCGACAATAAATGTGCATCTAACTTGCCGTAGCGGTCATAGCCTTTGCGATATGTTACGCTCAAGCCTGCTTCAATTAGAAAGTCCAAGGGGCGTTCAACTTTAGTTGGATTAACAACACTGGAACCGAAACCTTGAAAGCGCGGTACATCTGCAAAATTGCCAATTACAGCCACACTTGTATCTGCTTTTAGCGGCAAAAGCGCATCGTTTTTGAGCAATACAATACTTTGCTTTGCGGCTTCACGGGCAAAGTTGTGATGTTTTTTTTCGTCAAAAGGCGCAGGGTCTTCTGGCAACTTTGTGGCGAACAACACGGATAGGTACGCATCTAAAATCTCGTCAATTCGGCTTTCATTCAATGTTCCAGCACGTACAGCGGCCACAACCTCACGGTCGCTATCGCCACCGGTTTCAGGCATTTCTATATGTCCCCCGGCTTTCACGGCGGCAACACGGTCGTTACTGCCGCCCCAGTCTGTTACCACTATGCCTTTAAAGCCCCAATCATTAACCAATATGTCTGTCAGCAGATGTGGGCACTCACTGGCATATGTACCATTTACTTTGTTGTATGACGACATAATTCCAAGCGCGCCACCTTCTTTAACGGCAATCTCAAAGGCCGTTAGATAAATTTCCCGCAAGGTTCGCTCATCAAGCACAGAATCGCTGTGTTGACGAAGAGTTTCTTGATTGTTTACAGCGTAGTGTTTAGGGCAAGCCGAAACACCTTGGCCTTGTATGCCTCGTATGAAAGCCGCCGCCATCTTGCCTGCAAGTAAGGGGTCTTCCGAGAAATATTCAAAATTGCGGCCACATAACGGTGAACGTTTGATGTTAAAGCCAGGGCCAAGCAACATATTAACCCCATGAAACGCCGCTTCTTTGCCCAGATAACCACCTAGTTCTTCACCTAACTTTTCATCCCATGAATTCGCTATAGCAGATGCCGTGGGATAACACGTAGCGGGTAGGCTCTCATTAAGCCCCAGATGGTCTCCGCTTCCGGCCTGCTTTCGCACACCATGAGGGCCATCTGCAAAGGTCATGGCAGAAATGCCAAGTCTTTCAATGGATTTGGAACGAAACTGCTCGCCACCCGATAGGAGCGACGCTTTTTCTTCAAGAGTCATCTTACCGATGATATCCGCATATCGCATAGCTTACTCCTCCTCAATCAGCTTTATGCTTGCGCACCCGACGAAACGCCAGGAAAGAACCGCCGACGATTATCAGGCCCATGGCACCAGTGCCAACCCATTGGAGAACCATCCAGGTAGGTGGGGTAAAGTGTCCGATAGAACCGGGGGCGATGCCATTCATTGCATTAGAATTGGCTACAGCAAACAGAATCCTGTGGGTGGCGCGGCGCATATCGTATACCGCAGCATCGGAGCTGGTATCTTCAAATGTGCGGCCAACAAGGGAAAGTGTAAGGTCGGTACCGGCGTAGATTGACTGGTTTGGGCTCATGTATGGGTAAAGGTTGAAATCCGAAATAACAAACCCCTCAAAGCCCCATTCGTCTCGCAAAATGGTTTGCATCAGGCGATAATCGCCACCGGTCCACACAGCGCCTATGCGGGTAAACGCGCTCATAACACCCATGGCACCCTTGGTTACGGTTTCTATTTGACCATCGACTAGATGTGGCACCTCAAAGGTGGAATTTTTAATTGGCATTTCAAATGCTGGTAGATAAACCTCACGGAGAGCCTGCTCGGTAAGCCATTGAGCCAAACCATTGGTTTTTCGGTTCATTTCCTGCTCATTTACAGCAAAGTGCTTGAGCATGGTGTATACTCCGAATTCGCCCAGGCCAGAAGAGACTTCCGTAGCCAGTGCGCCGGATAGAAATGGGTCTTCAGAATAGTATTCAAAATTACGGCCACCGAAAGGCGAGCGGTGCAGGTTGAGACCCGGGGCATACCAGCCGGATACGCCCAGGTGAATTGCCTCGTTGCCCATCATGCGGCCTTGGGCCCGGGCAAGTTCTGTATCCCAGGTTTGAGCTATCAGGGCTTGTGATGGATATGCCACACCTTGAACCGCTTCCGAAATAAACGAGCTAAATCCGGCCGGACCATCAACGTCAATTGTTTCAGGCTTGGATATTGAAGCAATTGGCGCGGTGCGGTAGGCTCCGAAGGCAAGCAAGTCAATCATCTCGTTTACAGTGAGAGAATCAAGAAGCTCTGCCCATAGCGGATGATAAAAGGGCAAGCCACGCATATCCGCCAATGTTAGGTCAGAGCGGGCACCTGTGGTGGGTCGCACACCGTCAAATCTGTCATCACGGGCCTCATAATCCCAGGGCTGAAAATCATTTATAATCATATCGTTGGCAATAAACAAATCCGGGGTAGGTGCAGTCGGGAAAGTCCCTGCAAAATCCCTGCGAGATAGCTCCAAAATGCGGCCCTCAGTGGGAGTTTGGACGAGCATATCCGATACATCATCAAATAGATTGGTTACCGGGATATGGTCGGATTGGCGGGCATCTGCCCCTTCAAATATATGCATCTGAGGTTGGTTAAACGTAATCGCCGTTGTTCCTTCTGCTACGGTGTTAGAGTTGGTGCGTACAGTCAGTTGATGTTGGCCCGGAAGCATAACCCAGGCGCGGGCGGTGCGATGGTCGTAGGATGCTAAAGACTCAACGGGAACGGTGATGGTTACATCCTCATAACTGCCAGGAGCAATCAAGTCTGTCTTGGCAAATCCACGTAATACTACATGGGCGACCTCGATGTTGAGAGCTGGGTCCCATGGGGCGGTGTGGTAGAGCTGAACAACATCACGGCCGGCCATGGCACCGACATTTCTAACCCTAACAGTAACCTCTATATTGCCATGCAAATCACCTACCGAAGAGGAGACAATCTCCCATTCAAAGTCGGTAAAAGACAGCCCGTAACCGAATGGAAACACCACGGCCTCGTCAAAGTTTAAGAAGCCCTCATAAGCGGCGGTCTCGTACCAGCGATATCCGATGAAAATACCTTCGGCAAAATTTACAAAAGGGGCGGCCCCGGTTTGTAGCCAGTTTGGGGTTGCCATTTCAAAGGTAACACGGTCCACTGTGGCAGTTGGATAAAAGACGGTTAGGTTTTCGTAGTTGAAGTTGCCGAAATTAACAAAGGTAGGATTTGCGCTAAAATCTCGCGCCCAAGTGGCAGCGGTGCGGCCGGATGGGTTAATTTCGCCTGTTAAAATTCTGGCCAAAGAGTTCATGCCGGTAAGGCCGGGAAAGCCAGCAATAAGAATGGCATCAATATTTGGGTCATCAACCAGTTCGCCAATCTCCATGGTAGTGGAGACGTTGAGAACTATAATTACCGTGTCAAAATGTTGTTGTGCTAGGGCAATCATCTGGCGTTCGGCATGATTAAGTTGAAGCTGATGCTGGCCGGGCACAGCATAATCATCCCAATTGGTCATGTTCATGGTGAGGTCGTCGCCCTCGCCGCCCGGACGGCCGATAAATACAATAGCGGCATCGTTGTACTGGGCAAAAGAGTCGATATACTGGTTGTAAAGCTCAATAGGGGGCTCGCCTATATAAAAGGTGGATGCAAGAGGATTATCCATAGCGGACCTGCCCCGAGGGTTGCCTGCCCGCATGTGAGTCCATTCAGCCAATGTTTCGTGCAAATAAGGGTTAACATTGAAGCCGGCGTTTTCAAAGCCCATGCGTGGTGAGACTGCGGTGCGCGTATCAACTGCGCCCGAACCCGAGCCGGACAAAATGGGGTCTGCAGATGAGCGACCGAATAGGGTTATATTACGCACATTTGCGGCAAGTGGCAAGACGCCCTCGGGGTTATGCGCAAGTACAATGCCTGAGGCCGCTATATCTTCAATTAAATCACGGGAAGCCTGTATGGCTTCGTCCATGGTTGTAAATTCAGATCGAACAAAATCCAAATCCCATCCTGCGGCTTGGGGTGGGTTTTCAAAAGTCCATGTGCCCGCCCCGAATTGAGAAGCCACCGCAGTGCTAAACATGTTAAGTCCCACATTGACTATTACAGTTACAATGAGAAAAAAAGCCAGCACAGGAATCCAGATTTTCAAAAATTTCTTGTTGGACATGGGCTTTTTATCAGCGCGGGCTTCTGATGCTCGCTTACTCATACTAGTTACCCCCTGTTATTACTCCGTCTTGATTGATGAACCAGGATAAACCTGTGTCGGCTGATACAACTTCTATTTCAAAGTTGCCATTGCTAATGCTAACGGTACGTGTATTGCGCTGTACCAAATCGGAAGGGAAGAAGGGCACAACCAGCAGACCGTATTTCATCTCTGGAGATGGCACGTCATCAGCAAGCATAATTTGCTCCCATGCATTGTCGCCCCAGTATAGGTTTTCGGATACAGCTGCAAGGGCGTCTTGCAAATCTTGATACACATCCACATATACATCCTCTTCTTCCGCAGAAACTTCTTCAGTAGGAGTAGTGGTGTCGGCTACAGCGTTAGTTGTAGTGTTGGTTGTAGCGCTAGGTCCATCATCGGAGCCGCAAGCGGTCATAACAAACAAAAGGCCAATAGCAACCAACATAACGAAGAAAGTTTTGAAAATTCTAGAATTTTTCATGATAACACTCCTTTAATTTGATTTTATTTTGTGAACAAGGAAGGAAACCAGGCGGACACCCTTTTAGATGCCCGCCCTATTCCTGTTCTTGCAAAGATACTTAACTAGTTAATTGGGCCAGAGAAGTTTAAGCCAAATCCGAAGCCCCAGGCATTGCCTCTGGAATCTACAAACGGGTCAGTGTCTGCAATGTCTTCAAGTTGCCGTTCAACTGCATCCATGTTAGCAGGCATTGTCATAGGCAGGCGGCCAGAAGGCTCACGAAGACCGAGACCAACTTCAATGAGAGCTTGGTCGGATATTCCAAAGCCAAGGAAAATAGCGCTGGAAGCTTCATAAATTTCTACCGGAACGAAGGTAGATGAACCAACGCCACGCACCATTGTTATCACTGGAACGCCAAGGTCAGCGGCTATACCTGCAGCGCGCTCAAAAGAAACGAGATGTTCTGCATTGGAAATACGAGCCGTATTGCCGAAGTATGAGCGATTCTCGCGGGTGCCGTCAGCTTGTGGCATACCGGAAATTGAGGTTAGGCGCACGTACGGACCATCGGCAACATATGTACCCCACTGCAGTGAAAGTGGTAGCCATTGACCATCGCTGAAGCCGCTTGAGGAGAACTGCGAACCATTGTTTGGCGTATCCATACCAATCAGAACAATGTTAACACCGGCTAACTCTTCGGCAGAAGGTGGTATAAACTCCACTACATTGCCATCGTCGTCCAAAACAATCTCGTCAGTTATAACAGTTCCGAAGAAATGCTCAAGAATACCAATGTCCAGGGTAGCACCGGATGTTTCGCTAGCTGGTCCAAAGGCTGCCCAGCCGATATCCTTAGAAGCCGGAACATACACGGTCATGCTGGCCCAGTCAGCGGTATTGCTAGGAGCAACAGAGCCGTCATTGCTCAGCATCACAACAGATGCAAGTTGCGCCTCAAAGCCTGCGGCTTGCTTTTCAGGTGCGCCAACTATAGCTAGAGATGCTTCAAGGTCGAGGAATGGGTTTTCGTATAGGCCTGTCTCGAAGAAGAAGCTAGACAAGATACGTATGCCGGACTCTTCCCAGCGAGTGCGGGCATCAATTGGAAGATTACCAAGCTCGTAGGCACGTTGCCACATTTGGAAAGCACCATCTACATTGTAAGCAGTAATGGGGCCACCTTGGTCAGGTGGGCGGTTTTGGGTCCAGTCGCCACCAACCACAGGTTGCATAACGTTGAGACCACCAAACATATCCATGCCGTTTACCAGTAGAACAAAAATTCTCTGAGCAATAGCAAGGCGTTGTTCTTCAAGGATTTCCGGAGTTAAATCAGCAGCAGGAACGATAGCCCAGTCGGCAATAAATTCATCGCCATGGGTTCCCCAGCCAGTGGCAAGAAAGCCGCCAGGGTTGTTGGTTACAGCCCAGTCAGTAACTATTGCGCCTTCAAAGCCAAGGTCTTGGCGCAAAAAGTTCATTACGTCAACGTTGAAGCCGGTAGATATACCACCGTCAACTGCTATGATGTTGCCATCGCGGTCGCGGGTTTGGGTTGACCACAGCACATTACCATCACGGTCAAGGGCTATTGGATAGCCTGTCATAACGCCGGCAGAGTGCATGGCATCTGCAAATACATTCATGTGGTCAAATTGTCCACCACCTGGGAATACATCAAAGGAACCAGGAGACATATGGGCTATACGGCCACCTTCGTTTGGCCCATCGCCACCAAAGTGTTTAATCATTGTGGCTACAGACTCTGTACCCCAAACGTTTTGACCATATGAATTTTGGAAGCCATCAACATACACAGCGGCAAGTTGGCGAGCCCATGTTAAATCTTCGCCCAATGTGCCTTCATTACGAATCCAGCGCGGGTCGGTAGCTAGGTCAACTTGCGGGGAAAGTGCAGTAACAATGCCCAGGGCACGATATTCAGCTGAAGCCATTTGAGCAAAATTAAGCATATATTGAGTGTCAAATGTGGCAGCCAAACCAAGATTGCCTGGCCAACCAGAAATTTCACCATCAGCATCATAAATTGCTGCGCCTGCAGTAGAGCGCGGGTCCGATGCTATGTTAATAGGAATAAGAGGCTGTTCAGCGGTGCGAACGGACTCTGCAAATGCCTGCATTTGGTTGTTCCATTGCACGTTTGGTTCTACATATGAATCACCTGCATTGAGGATAAGACGCAAATGGTTGTCGCTAATCCACTCTTGGTGGGCAGGTGTCATCAAATCGGCAGAATTAGTGTGGCCGGAAAAGAGCATGAGGCCAGAAAGCTGCTCTATTGTGAGTTGAGATACTAAGTCAGCGGCGCGAACCTCAGCGGGCAAGCGCCAATCTTCCCAAACTTCCAATTCATCGCTACCGCTCATGTTGCGGAAGGCAAGTTCGTAATTACCATCTTGAATTACAATTAAATCAATACCACTGTCAGTGGCAAATGAGAGGGTTGCGCCACCACCGGGGTTTTCTACCACATAAAAGGTAGTTAGCCCATCGGTTACTTGGCGTCTAGCAAAGCCATCCAGAACTTGACCCGCAGTAGCATCATCGGCATCATCGACCTCAGCCTCAGCCTGGTCTTGTGGAACATCTTCAGTCTGAGCCTGGTCTTGCGGAATATCATTGGAGCCGCCGTTATTGTTGACCAATACCGCAATTAGTATTCCTGCTATAATCAGGGCAGCCACGACAGCTATAATGATTATGTTTCTTTTATTCATTTTTTGTCCTCCTTCATTATCTCTATTGAAATTATGTTACCACTATTGAAATTGCACCATTACTAATTAATCGGTCCAGAAAAATTTAAGCCAAATCCAAAGCCCCAAGCAGTGCCCTCGGAGTCTACAAAAGGAGCATGGTCCATTGCAAGGTCTTCATAGGAAGCTTCTACAGCATCCATGGAAGCAGGCATCCCAATAGGAAGGCGGCCGTTAGGTTCATGAAGACCAAGCGCAACTCGTATTACCGCTTCTTGTGCCACATGGTAGCCAATTAAGATTGAATTGGCATAGCTGTAAATTTCTGTAGGTACAAATGTTGCTGCACCACCGGCGTGCAGAACAACGATTATTGGAATATCTCGACCGGATGCAGCGACTGCGGCTACAGCTCGTTCAAATGTATCCAAGTGATTCTCGTTTGAGGCAGTACCGGTATTGCCGAAATAAGAGCGGTTTTCTCGGGTGCCATCTTCCAAAATCAAGCCGCCAATTGATACACGGCGCACATTGTCACCGTCGGCAGTATAAGGTCTCCACTGCAACGAACGTGGGAAAAATTCTCCGGTTGCAGCATTAAACCCGCTACCCGCTTGAGGTGTAGTCATACCAACAAGTATCAAGTCTACATTGCTCAAATCAGGCATTATAAACTCTTCGACATTATCACCTTCATCGGTTAGCACAACCTCATCGGTTAGCACAGACCCAACAAAGTTTTCCAGTACGTCAACACTAAGCGAAGGGCCTGAATTTACAGTAAAGGTATCGGTCTGCCAGTTGTGAGTTCTGCTATAGTTAGCAGGAACATACACGGTAAGTCCAGCTAAACCAGCCAAATCTTGGGCGGCAATAGCACCATCATTTTTAAGCATAACCACTGAGTTAAGCTGAGCATTGATACCAGCATCAACTTTGGCCTGCGACCCAACAATTGCAAGAGAATCTTCAAGAACCACAAATGGGTTATCAAACGTATCTGCTTCAAACATCAGGTTAAGTACACGCACACCGGTCTGGCGCCAGCGTGTTTCGGCATCAATACTTTCTTCACTGGCCTCATAAGCTGTTTGCCATACATCGAAGGCTTCTAAAACACGTGCAAGGTTATTCATGCCACCAAACACATCTACACCAGCGGATAAAATACGGTAATACTCATATGCTGGTATGCCTGCCCAAGCCTCTTGCTCAATACCCCAGCGACGACCGGCAGGTAACAGTGGACGTTCAGGGTCGGCAGGTACAAACCAGTCAGTAACTACAACACCTTCCCAGCCCAAATCGCGCAACAATTCAATTTCTGCCCTGTTATATGCAACAGACCATGCATTGTAACCCCAAATAGGATTACCATCCACATCAATATTGACCGCAAACGAAGTCATAACGGCTGCTGAGTTAAGACCGGCCATAAATACCGCCAAATGGTCATCCTGCGCGCCACCAGGAAATACCGAGAATGCGCCCGAACCATCCAAGGCTGTAGATGCACGTCCGCCTTCTCCGGCACCATCAGCCGGAAAGTGCTTGATTGTGGTTGCTACGCCATTGCTCTGCATGGCATCAACAAATACCTCTGTCAAATCAGAAGCAAGGCTAACGCTCTCTCCGAAGGTTTGCCAGTTACGACCCCATCGCGGGTCGGAAGCCAAATCAACCTGTGGCCCGAGAGCCCAACGAATGCCAAGTGCGCGGTACTCCTGCGCTTGCATTCCTGCTGCACCTTCCACCAACGCAACATTATGAGTGGCAGCTAAACCTAAGTTTTCAGGCCACTGCGAAACGAACTGTCCGGTACCGGCTTCGATAAATGCACTACCATCCAAGGCAAGCGTGTGACCGCCTAGCGGGGTGGAGCGCGGGTCTGAAGCAATTATTGCCGGGATAAGTGGTAGCCCACTTGCTACGGACTCTGCCTCAATGAAAGCTTGAATTTCATTATTCCAAAGTACAGAGTTAGCAACATTGTTGTCAGCAGCGTGCAAAATTGAACGAACGTGGCTGTCCCCAATATAGTCACGTTGCATGGGGCTAAGGCCATCTACCACCGAAAATTCGTGTGGGCCAAACAGCATCAAACCGGATAGCTGTTCAATACTAAGTCGTGCTGCCAAATCTTGCGCGCGCTCCATTGGACTCAAGCGCCAATCCTCAAACGGCTCCAATATTCCATCACCACTGAGGCTTCTAAATGCGTACAAATGGCCATTTTCTTCTACTTCAATGAGACCAATGCCAGAATCAGCTGCAAAGCTCAAGATTGGGCCATTGCCGGGGTTTTCTACCACATAAAAGGTGGTTCGCCCGTCGGTTACCTGGTGCTGAGTAAAGCTAACCAAGGTTTGGCCTGCAACGGCATCATCGACCTGGGCTTGGTCTTGAGCTTGGTCTTGATTTTGTGTATCGTCATTAGTCTGGGCTTGGTCTTGCGTAACGGCATTAGAGTCAGCGTTGTTGTTGGCAAATACCGCAATCAGTATGCCTGCTATAATCAGGACAGCCACAGCAGCTATAATGACTATGTTTCTTTTATTCATTTGCCTTTCCTCCTTATTTTTTGATGATATGTAAATTTGTTCCATGTTAATAAAAAATGGCTGCCGTACGATTTAACGGCAGCCATGAAGCGAATGAGACCCCATTCACCCCGCAGTTGCTATGTCAATTACTATTACAACAAAATGGGTGGCATCTAAATTCATGCTTGTTGATTTAATTGTAACATGGTTTACTAAGAAGGAAATGTACTAAGGATAATCTGTTGATATTTAAGGATAATTTGCACGATTAGGCTGATGGTTATCGTGATATTGCACAAAAAAGATGAAGAATACAATAAATATAGCAACATGTACATGGGTTATCATTATAGAGATTGAGAAATTATCAAAGGGCCTTAGGGCTGTGAATGATATCCCCATTCTTGTAACTTGGCATAACTATCTGCAAGACAAACCAGTCGCTTTTCTCTTCCACGCTCATCGTGCCATTATATTTATCTGAAACATATTTAACGCTCTTTAGGCCATATCCATGATATTTCGTGTCCGATTTTGTAGTAGCAGGCAAGTTTCCATCAAAACTAAGGTTGCCTATCATATAGTTTTCAAAGCGGATAACCAAATAGTCAAGCTTAGAAAACACAGCAACATGAATAAGTCGCTTCTCTGGGTCTGCAATCTGCTTGGAGTGTTCTATTGCATTGTCAAGTGCATTACCAAACACGGTGCAGATATCCATCACATCCATAAAATCAAGCAATGCACCGTTGGCAACGCATGTTAAGCTAATTGAATTTTCATTACAACGTATACCATTATCAGTTAGGATTGTGTCTAACACAGGATTTCCAGTTTTGAACATTGTTTCATACTCTTTGATATCCTTTTCCATTGAATCAAGGAATGTATTTCGTCTAACCGGGTCTTGCTCTGCCCTCAAATATGCGATTTTGTGCTTTAAGTCATGATAATTGCGAT
>Ga0131853_10013172_pt1 | contig 15156 bp, 8 predicted proteins | sample TergutLab28metaG_FD_92764 | JGI IMG/M metagenome (GOLD analysis project Ga0131853, IMG submission 92764) | Labiotermes labralis P1 segment gut microbial communities from Petit-Saut dam, French Guiana - Lab288 P1 (version 2) (version 2) | ecosystem: Host-associated > Arthropoda: Insects >...
AACTCGTCAATTGACCTCACGAGGCTCACGAGGCTGAGTGGACCCCGTTCCAGACCCACCATTATTCAGAAAATCTGGTAGCGCCAGAGATCGAACCCGGGACCTCTGTATCTGTAACCAGAAACTCTGACCACTAGACCACAGGGGCGGTCCGCCATGCCCGCTACAAGTCTGAAATATTTGTCACTCTGCTTCCTTCGAATGCAGGACATTAGTATTTGGTAAAGAGTATTCCAAATCTTAAAACTGATATTATTCACATTTGAATTTACGTGTGCTAGAATCACGTGAAGTAACTGTTTATGTTTAGAATAAGGTTTTTTTTAAATTCAGTTGTAGTATGTAAAATAGAGCATAATTTGTTCTGAAATTTAGTATGGGGGGGGGGTGGGGTAAATTTCTATTTGACATTGAATGGAATACTCGTACATCCAGCACTCGGTTCGTCCAAATATATTTGGTTTCTAATAAGTACAGTTAATTTATGTCTAAAGAAACTTGCGAAAAACTCACAATGCTCAAAATGTGTTTATCCTGGTAGTAGCTCCACTTTCATTTTTGTTAGGTAGCTTTTCACGTGAAACCTGCAAACAGACCAGGTCTTCCAAATTTCCTCATGTAGCTAATAGCGTTTGTTTACACTGCTGCACAGAGCGTCAGCGTGTGTCTGCAGCCGCTCATTTGCTGGGATTGCTGGTTCGAATCCCGCCGAAGGCATGGATGTCTGTCTCTTGTGTGTGTTGTGTGTCGTCAGGTAGAGGTCTCTGCTTCGGGCCGATCTCTAGTCCAGAGGATTCCTACCCATTGTGGTGTGTCTAACTGAGTGTGATCTCGAAAACTGTTCAACGATGAGGCCTACGCCCACCAGGGTTGTCGAGCCACGAACCAAAATAATACCTAGCAATCATTCACAAAAATATATTTATCACTAAATTTCTTCCGGTAGAGAAATATTTACAACAGTCTTTAGGATTCAGTCCTGTTATACATATAAAAAACGTATCGCCGAAACACGGAAGGCTTTTTAAAGTGGGATTGAAATAAGCTTTCCCGGCCATTAATCGGGTAACATAAAAGTTCATATCCACACTTCTTTTTCCAGTTATATGTATTCCTTATGTGTAGTTTAGCTGGACAAATGATAGCCACCCTTTCCCTGACAAAACTGCGGGTACTCTAATGCATCAAACGACCCGTGTGTCTCTGCTACTCTGAACACACCAAATGAGTTCTCAGAGTACAACCAAAGAGATGCGACTTTTCTCAAATTGATTTATTTATGTAAGAAGCTTTACATGTTTCTGACGGTTTTTCCTTCCATCATTAGGAGCTCAAAACTGCACATACAATTGAGAAAATTCGCATCTCGTTGGTTATACTCTGAGAATATATTAGCGATGCACGGACCTATGAATGTTAAATTTAAACCAAATTAAATTTGCTTTCGTCTTTACCCCAGTGTCGTGAAATGCATTATGATAATCTGGTTACTTTCATATTAACATTTCCCCCTCCATCACAGTGCACGATGCATTCCAAATAGCTGAAAGTTTGCACTTATAAAGCTGTATAACACGTAAGGGACGTTCTGCAAAACTGCGGCTACATTAAACAAGACGAGTTCGGTCCAGGCAAATCGAGTCACAATGAGAACTTGAAAAAGTCCAACTTTCAGCTTTAATTGACTCGACGTATGCAGTGCGACAGAAGTACACAAGAATCACGTGGAAGACAAATTAGGTTTGTCTCTACACCGTAGTTTATTTTGCAATTCTCGTGGTGGGATGAGAAAATGTCTCTGTAGAACCGCGATTTCTAAAGTGCCTAACAGCCATACGATAGTGGAATAAGAACGGAGCTATGGTGTAATAAATTACAAGTTAGAACCGAAGTAGTCGGAGAAACCCCATATTTTTCACCGCAAACAACATGTGGGCTGACGTGGCATCCGCGTTCAGTTCTCCGACAGACCGACGACTGACCGCTCAAATTATGGCCTGGCCAGTGCAGTGTCTTATCGTTAAGGTCTCAGGCTTGATTCTTTCAGAATGTCCACAGCTTTCGACGCATAAGAACTCTGACCGATCGAACACTGAAAAGGCGTTTTCTTTTCCCACTCGATGAACAGAGGTGTTTGATTTGTCCCATACTGTGGTCCTCCGTACAATTGCGTGCTTGGAATTCGAAGATTCATAGCCTACACGATCACCCTTTGTAACTTTGTTGTCCCGAAGCGCTCAGTATGGTAGGTGATCCTCTTTCAGGAAACGGATGTGGTTCACCGAATCACACATAGTTTTAATTATTTCTTTTTTACTTGTTGTTGCATTTACTCTGTTTATTTTTGATAAAATGGAAAAAAGTCGTGCTGTATCAAGTTAAACAACTAAATCATATTTATTAAAGCAATACAGTCACTTGTACTCCCTCACTCAAACCTCTCGTACGTGACTGACTTCCTTGCTGGACTGCTAGCTTCTGTTATCAGCTCCTAACTGTTTCGGCGTTTAAATCTCTCCCCTCCTACCTATCACCAACGGTTCTGAATACACGTTGACAGATTAACTTACAAAGCATGCCATGAGACATCCATAAATGACGCCAGCAATCCTAATAAACAACTACACTAAAAATGTTCGGCTACAATAGCAAAAGGATTCTTTACAAATACACGAGAATTCATATTTCAGATTTATTTCTGAATATGAATATTTCGTTGTTCCAATCTCTGAAAAATGAACAAGGAACAAACCCGAGTTTACAAAGGTTATTCTTATAAAAAATGAACATCCACTCTAAAATGAAAGAAATTTGAGGCTCCTTTAAAAGAATTTTCTTGTACACGAAACTTCTTCTTTATACGTAGTGTATTGTTAATTAGATTTATGGATGGTGAATAATCGAACAGCACAATGTTTGGGTCTCTTCTATGTTTCAGTCCAAGTAAATTCAGGTAGCACTCCTACAAATGAAGATGGTTTGGTCACGCGATCGGAACAGGAAAGAAGAAAGATTAGAAACACCTATGACTTCACAGAAATACTGTTCGTATCACGACAGGGGTCTTGATGTTTCTACACGTAGATCAGTCACAATTTATTTCTACATTAATGTTGTACAAACTTCTGTGTTCTATGTAATGCAGCTAATACTAAAAATTACAATGAACTCAAAGGCTTATACTTAAATTGGAAGCATTAACATAGGCAGTGTATTATAAGAGTAACATTGAGGCGCGTTCGCATAACCACTTTTGCTGTGGAACAGAAGTAAGTATTACATATTCTGAGTACGTGTCTGTAGCGTTATTAATCCAGCACGCGAAGCGCATGCACCTTACGATATTGTCATCTTTGGCCAGTCTGGCTCTACCATATTTTTCCATATCTCAAAAACGGCAAGATTTTCGGGGGGGGGGGGAGTTTTTGAACATGAAATTTGTGTTTGGTTTTCTCTAAAATTTCTGTCCGAAACATCTGTCATTCTAAAAATAATTCGGCGACATATTATCACATATGTACATACGTCTTCCTGTAAAGTACCCGTTGTTATTATTATTATTATATTTTATTTAAACTTGAATTTTCTCGAAATATTTTAGAAAATAATCAAATATCAGATTTCATGAAAATTATTCCAGTTGGAGCCGAGCTGTTCCATGCTGACTGATACACAAAATGGACAGACAGATAGAGAGACAGGCGGGCATGAGGAATCTAATAGACACTTTTGGCAATTTTGCGAAACCACTCACATAAAATGCCGGTAGTCAGCTATTGTTCCTACTACAACACAGTACCATCAGAAACCATATCATGTGGTGGAAGGTCAGAAAGGAAAGGCAGATAATAATATGTGGACGAAGGTCAAGCAAAGGCTGCAGAAGTCAGACGAAATGCGTAGACTGGCCAGCGAATAATAAACCATGGAAAGTTATGTCCCTGTGCCTCAGTTTCCTATGAGTGTGAGATGTCATGTCAACAAACATTTCTATTCCACTGCCATGGTACTGCAGGGCTTTGAAATACGCGGTTTCAGAACCACGTGGTTTAATATGGAGATTAACGTTGTGAATCTGCAGCACCACAATATTCAACAATACTTAGTATTATTTACGAGTAGGCAGCTTTCCTGGATTTAGGCGTAGTCATGAAGATTAATCAATGTGCGACAGTATGTACGGTGGTTTTCAGAACGCTTTGGGAAGTTCTCTGCTCGCATCTTGCGTGATTTTTTATGGCTGATGTTTTCCTTATATTACTGCATTTTCAAAAAAAAAACCCTAGTAAGAGTAGAAGTAGTGGTGGTGATAGTAGTAGTAGTAGTAGTAGTGGTAGTAGTAGTGGTGGTAGTAGTAGAGGTAGTAGTAGTAGTAGTAGTAGTATTAGTAGTAGTAGTATTAGTAGTAGTAGTAGTTGTTGTTGTTGTTGTTGTCGTAGTAGAAGTAGTAGTAGTAGTAGTAGTGGTAGTAGTAGTGGTGGTAGTAGTAGCGGTAGTAGTAGTAGTAGTAGTAGTAGTAGTAGTAGTTGTAGTTGTTGTTGTTGTTGTAGCAGTAGCAGCAGCGGTAGCAATAGTGGCAGTATTCTACCTTTAAATACGCTATAATTGCCACCTTCCAAAAGACAATCTGCCTGTCATCCACGATGAATTCTCATTTTACTGAACGCTATATAATTTCTATTAAGAGAAAATTCGTGAATAGTTTCATAAGAAATTTAAGGTTCTTATAGCGTACTTTTGCACATTAAAATCCTCTTAAAAGTTACTCCGTAAAAGTTAGTAAATGGCAAGGACGTTTCGAATAAAGCAACGTCATCCTCTTCTTAGGTTTCTTGACTCTGAAAATGAGGACCATACGACCTTTCGAAACGCCTTCAACTGTTTAGTAACCTGCAAACAGTACCCCTCGAGAAGGCTTAAATTGTAACCTTAATTTTTAAGAGTCGCTGTAGAGTGGAATATTTTTAGTCCTGCATCTTCTGCCTATCCAGAGTAAGGTAGAAAGTACAGGGTACAGGGTGACTGTTGCAACTGATTACATTCAATCACACACACACACACACACTCTTAGTATGACTCTTCTAGATCAGGGATCAGCCCGTTGAAAGCACCTCTACCTGAACAAAACACAATTTGCAAGAGAAAAACATCTATGCCTCTGGTGGTATTCAAACCCGCAATCCCAGCAAGCGAGCGACCGCAGAAATTCGCCTCTCTCTTTGATAACAACTGGATTCAACCTTTTAGTCAGTCAGGGCACTCGAGACAAAATAACGTATTGCAAGATATTTTGACCAGACACATCCAAGCTTTTGACGGTGTAACTGCAGCAATTTCATGTTTTATCGCTCTGTTATACAGGTGATTGTATAAAAAATAAATGAGCACACATAAACACACAGAAGTATTTAATCAATAATTTATGACTTAACTAACAATTCCAAAATATCATTTTCGGTATAATCCGACAGCAGAAAATTTATGCGTTTCGCTAATACCTCTGTACACATCACCATGCATTTTACAATGCACTTTAACCTTCTTCCGCTGGAACGTGGATTTAACACATCCTGTTTGCACGAAAAGCTTAACTCTGGAATTTGTGTCCTACTGTACACAATAATCCTGAGGCCAACTTGACCTTTACAGCAAATTGTAAGTTGCATTTTCACACTAATTTATTAAAACGAAGTTCTTTCTACATATCTACTGAAATCTCTGCGAGCAGCGCAAATAAAAAACACACTAAAATATCTGTCATATGTTCAATACTTTGTTCTGTACGTGTATATACTTTACTATGTGTGAACTGGTCTGCAACCATGGACTATACTGCGAGTATCCTGAACAAACTGGTGAGAATATTTGGCTTTAGGGAAAAATACCTATAATAGTTTACATGACTGGGAAATTAATAGTTGATTCATATCGCAAAACATTGTTGTAATTGCTGAAAAAAGAATGAAGATATGGGAGAAAGACTTTAGAATATCTTAAACTTAGACTAAAATATAATATTAAAATGTACATTAATTACACCTTCGAAAGACCATAACGGTTAATCGGATTCAGATTTATATGGTATGATATATTTGTTAACTGCAATTGGGTTCACACCCGGTGGCAGTAGCACAATACACATGTACGTACACACAAACAATACATAGAACAGCACAATTAAAAACTTTGGTTGGAAGGCTTTCTGGGATTCGAACCAAGAGTGGTCAAAATAAAATTAACGATGAACTAACCGCGTAAAAATTATGCACGTTAACTAATTCCTTGGAGCAGCTTCATTTTTGATAAGTTGATATTTTCTCACTGAACTGAGAAATTTTCCCTATTTTATGGAACCCGAAGTTAAATCAGCGTGTTCACAAGCGCCCGATATATTTCCCTGCCCTGACTCAGAGTAATCTAGACCAAGCCCTCACATCTTTTTTCTGTAAGATCTGTTTTAATATTATCACGTAAGATACACCTAGGTCTTCCAACTGGTAACCTTCATTGAGGATTCCTCACCAAACTCCTAAACGTACATCTCCTCCCCCCCCCCCATACGTATTACCTGTTCCGTCTGCAACGCTCTTCTCGACTTGATCGTCCGAATAATATTTAGCAAGAAGTGTGTATTCCAGTAGCGTTTAATTTAAGTTACACAAACTGGTGATATTAATTATGGTGCTTTCGGTAGCATTTCTATCGTATTTTAAGGAGCTCGCTAAATTTGTAGTCTGGTAAGTTACAAATCGTATTCCAGACAACACTTAGAAGCAAAAGACATTATGATCCTCTTTCTGAGAGCTCAACAAAGCCAAACGAAGAAGTGTAGTGCTGGAATAAGATTATAACGTTTATTTTGAAATGGATTTTCTAGAGGAAATTTAAGCTGGGTTTATAAATAGAAACATGGGGTGAGAAAGGATGTACGCTTAAGTTGTGGTAAGGTCAAAGGTTAACAGAAAACATGCACCCACGTATCGCCGTGGTCTTTGTTCTTTAAAGCACATAATTGCCAAGAGTAATAAGAGTGGTCATCGCGGTACGCTGCGATACGTTGGAAACAAAAGGGAATGAAGTAAAAGTGTTTCCATTGTTTATACCTTGAAAGTGATGCTCTTAGCTCCATTGGATCATTACGTACTCTGTCTTGCGACAGAGTCTATAGCCTCTTCAAACGCGAGTTCTCCACTGAGTGGGATCTATTGCTTCCTCCTTAAAAGTCCGGTATCTTCTCTTTTCCTTAAAGTCAAACATTAATTTCTCACGTCTTCTTACTCTCTTTCTCGTCCCATCTATTGTTTCTATCGTAGCCTGTTTAAGAGGAGATTTTAAGCAAGATGTGACCAGTCCAGTTGGCCTTCCTTCTTCGTACTGTACGTGGGATTATCTTTTCTTCTTTGACTGTAAGCAATAATTATTCCTGTTTTTCACACGATCAGTCCAACTGATTTCTCCATCTTTCTCCAGCACTTCATTCCATAGGACGGTCTCATTTCGCAGGCCTCATTTTCACTTATATTACCGTAAGATGACAAGGAAGAAATTTCAATTTTCTGACAAAGAATTTCCACAAAATATTTCGGCGATCGCAAATTAAATATTCTTATATGATATTTTGTGTTAATGTCTCTTCCTTTCGCTCATTGCTCATTCACCTGCCATTTTCGGTTTTGCGCTACATAAGAAACGCAATTAGCACAAGTTCTTTATTGGTTTGTAAACCTTTTTTATTATACCGTCCTTACACAACAATGTGGTGCAGTTGTCTGTATTATTGCACTATCTACTAAGCTACATGTTTCGGCCCTACAAGGCCATCATCAGGCTTGTATAATAGTGGTATTTTAACCAAGGTACATCGGCAGTATTACCTACGGGATCCCGTGGTTTACAATTCCAGTGTTGTTAAAACCATATTCTATGCCAAAGTTGGTATAAAATGTCGTTTTGTCTTGTGTGTTTTATGTTTTTTGTTGACGCGTCAGTCGTTTAGTGTTTTGTTTAGAGTATGTGTGTGTATGGGACTGGTTCCTTGTGTTCCCTGGTTTCAATTGTTATCATCGTACTTGGGTTTAATCACTGTGTGACTTTCGGTTTTTTATCACTGTGTGACTCTCGGTTTTTTTCACATAAAACACCCAAGAAACACGACATTTTATACCAATTTTAGCATAGAATATGGTTTTAACAACACCGGAATTGTAAACCACGGGATCCCATAGTAGGTAAAACTGCCGATGTACCTTAGTTAAAATACCACTATTATACAAGCCTGATGATGGCTTTGTTGGGCCGAAACATGTAGCTTAGTAGATAGTGCAATAATACAGACAATTGCACCACTTTGGTGTGTAACGACGGTATAATAAAAAAGTTTTACAAACTAATAATACGTTAACACAACAGGATGGAAAACACCCAATTTACAAATCCTTTAAGTAAGAAATATTTCAGCCTTGCCAACCACAATAAGCAACATGAATATAACCACTGCAAACTAAACATTCTTCAGTCTACCACTAAATCATTCCTGCAGTGTAACTGTTTCGCTTCTAATTATCAATATTCCTCTTGTTGAAAGTATAATAAGAATTACCAAAAGAACAGAGAAAATCACACCATGACGCACTCAGCAGATTCACTCTTCACGGCTTAAGGTTCCAATGATAAAAGCAGGAAATATTAGATAAATCAGACATGCAGCAAAAATAGGTTTGTAAAAATAAACTTGTGTTCAAATTTAATCTTATGTCCCTCAGTTACTTCACCGGAGAAATCTATATGTAGATGCGAGTATAATATTAAATAGATTTTATAAAAATAATTTGTAGAATTTTGAGGACAGATAGTGAAACGTTGAGTTCAGTAAAGCACAGAAGCCGTTACCACCTGGATAATTTTGGTGGTAGCTTCCTTAACCCTTTTCATGGTTTACAAAACACTAAATGATTTTGTCAAAATATCATTCAATACTTCATTCACGTAGCTCCATCAGACGCATTGCAACGTTACACAATGTGCTCCACAGCATGATTCTTACATCAGTCACATGTCTATTGACCTTCCGTATTCTTTTCAACAGTGAACTACTGTGACGATACATAAATATGTTACCGTTTAAAGTCCAGCCTTACCTCTAAACACAATCTGCCAAATTTAAAGTTTGTTATTCTACACACACAGCGCATACTCATTTTTCCTATGATTTTAACATCTGGCTCAGGAAGAGTGGCACAGCGTGAAACGGTTGTGAATGCGCCAATGGGTTCTCAGATTCCATGAAATGTGGGGAATCCCTCAACTAGTTGATGAACATTTAGATTCTCAGAAAGGAATCTACTCCTTGGATTGAGTGATTTAGTTAGTTTGTTTGTTATTAACTTGTGTTTTGTTAGCTAGTTAGTATGACTCTCAAATGCACAAAGCTTAACTGAAGAATAAAAACCAACTAAATGCCACTTATTATTTTATTGTACTTCTTATAGGCTCAACATGTTTCGGGCACTACTATGCCCATCATCAGGAGCTCGCGACTATAATGTTGATTGCCACATTGGTCGTTTCGTTCTTGCTTTGCTGTAGGTTGGAGGTTAGGTGCGGTTAAGCTGGAGTAGTGTCCGGGCTTACGAAACGACCAATGTGGTAATCAACATTACAGTCGCGAGCTCCTGATGATGGGAATAGTAATGCCCGAAACATGTTGAGCCTATAAGAAGTACAATAAAATAATAAGTAGCATCTAGTTGGTTTTTATTCTTCAGTTATACCAATGATGCACGGTCCAACAAGCATCAAATACCCGTACATAAAGGTTATTTCCCTGAAAGACTCTAATTATGTGGACAATACAATTCAAAATAACTGCTTTCTCTGTTGTATAGGTACTGCATTTAAACTTGTTCACGTGATGGTCACTTGATAGCCCGCATTACTCATCTGGATATGTGAAATTAGCTTACTACAGCAGAGCAGAAAGGAAAATATTGAACAAATGTAGTTGGCATGTATTGTTACAGTGGCGTAGTTAGGTCTTCTCTCGCGCTGCGTGAGTACTCACAAAGAGCGCCCCTCAAGGAAATTATAAATTTAGAGTAGGCTTTCGCAATCTTGTACTGAAAATTTTTTTTTATTTGACACAATAATTCGAAACCTGTTGACAAAAAGAAAATGGTTATTTAATTTACTCTTAATGTTCATTTTGTGGCACATTTTGCCACCTCTTGCTCTCAGCCGCCCCGAGAGACCACACCATGTCTCCACCTACGCCACTGGTTAGAGATATGCGAATATATGTTCAGGAAACACACTGCAGTGTGTAGCGGGTTTTACTTAAAATGTTGCCTATTTTTGTTACACGGGGAAGAATATTTGCCTCTGACACAGACTGAAGATGTCTGAGAACGTAATACAGAGGAGAAATATATAATAAAATTAATTATATACCTCAGCACTATGTTTATTATTAATATATAAGGCTACATGTTTCGACCTATCGGTAGATCATCTTCAGGCCTACATAGCAGACTAAGTCATTAGCGCTGTGTGCACATTGGGATCCCAATGTACACACAAAGCCAATGACTTAGTCTGCTATGTAGGCCTGAAGATGACCGACCGATGGGTCGAAACATGTAGCCTTATATACTAATAATAAAGGCAGTGCTGACGTATATAATTAATTTTATTATATATTATTCTAGCACTTCGTGATGCCTTCCTTCAAAAACTGAGGAAAAAGCTAGTGTGAAAAGGAGGAAGCAATATGCGAATGGAGACAAAGAGTTAATGAGCAACCGAAGAACTTGCGGTTTCTGCTCTTTACCCAATATTATGAAGGTGATCAAATCAAGAAGGTTACCGTGGATCGGCCACTTGGAATGTATGGAAAACTTCAGAAATGTTTATGACATTATAGTCGAAGTTTACGAAAGGAAAAATTCGCCTGGGGGACTTACACACAAAGGCCAGAGTTTTGAATGCGTGGTCTGGATCCGTCTGGCTCCGAATCAGTTCTAGGCGAGAGCACTTCTGAAAATATTATATACCACATAATTCCAGAAAAAGTTTTAAACACCTTGTCATGGTTTAGGTGATTAGTCGTTGGTCTGTGACCACAGATTACTGGGTTTAATTCCAGGTCATTGCCTGTTGATCTGTGGTAGACAAATTGACACTGGCACAAGTTTTCCTTTTAGTACTTCGCCTTTCTCCTTCCAGTGCCACTCCATCAGTGCTCCGTACCCATTAATTCATCTTTCGCCGACGCTGTATCATCTTAGCGTTTGACACTGTCGTTAAGTAATGCACTAAATTAAGTTTAGAATTTCTTCACGAACTCTGCATGTATTAGCATCTCAAGCAAGTTTCTGCCCTACTGGGCCAGTCAATAACAGATTGCTTGAAACTTTCTGCTTTAATTTATTGAATAGCTTTCAGAAAGTTACTTTCACAAAGGCAAACTTCAAACTGCACTCTATACTAAGCATATTGTTCGATAAACGTACATGACAATAAAGGTAGGACAGACGACGCTGCAAAGCCACGGTCCTAATTCTGACAATATATCTCTTCGGTTACATGACGGTGAGCCCATCTGATTAGCAACGTGTTACTGATAGGTAAACTGCACACAGTACAGATAATAATGCATTATCGGTATGTTCCTGGGCACTGGATTGGTTTGCCTCCATCACAGTGATACATACGCCTCAGTAACTGAATTCAGATGAGATGGTGCGACAGATGTTGGAGGAGAATCGGAACAAAACACACCCTGTGTTACCGACACAGAAATTCAGTCAACAAAATATGAAAGAGTTAAAATAATCACACAAAATGCAATTATAAAGAGCGAGAGAAACAAAGCACGAGAATTTTTTTAAAAATATCTATGAGACATTGCATTAGCCACATGAATAAATATTTTTCAATGAATCAAATCTTCTCCCACCTTACCAAATTCCAAAATATATATACGTCACTCCGATCAAAGTATAAAATGTTTTAACTGTGATCTCATCGATTTTTAAAACTCCATAAACTAGAAGTGCACTCTTTCACAATGCAAGTTACCATAATAAGGGAAAGCATAATGATACCGTGCGTAAGCTTTCGATACACAGTGCCCACCCGGATTACGAATGTGGATATTTTTTTCTTTTTACTAACTTTAAGATTGTAATTCTTGCATCAGTTTATTTTCGGAGAGCCAAACCAAGGATTCTTAGTGTGCTGCAAAATGTTCTATTTAGGAGCCATAATTTTTAAAGAGGCATTTTAAGCCTACAAAATTTAACTCTTAAATCATAAGCCGAAAGTCTCTGGGCATTATATCCATCCACAGGCCGGCCATCACGGATTACAACTCTTCAGTCTCTTAAATCATTAGCATTTAATACGAACTTCATGTAAGCTACGGCTATTTCCTTCTGCATTCCTAGAATTCATCATTCCCATCCGAACTACAATACTAGATGACACAACATTTGCTCTCGAAACCCCGCAGTTAAGTTTAAAAAAGTAATAAAAAAATACAGTGGCTGTCATTAGTCGACAATTTCTGCAAAGTGTCCTTCTGGGCAAGTGGGATGTGGGGGTATGGACTGGATCGAGCTGGCGCAGGATAGGGACAGGTGGCGGGAACTTGCGAATGCCGTAATGAACCTTCGGGTTTATGAAATGCGGGGAATTTCTTGACGGGCTGAAAACCGGTTAGCTTGTCAAGAAGGAGTCTGCTCTATGGAGTAGGTAAGTAAGTCCTTCAGGGAAGCGTATAATCCAATTACAGTAAACTTTGCAAACTAAGTAAAACAAAACAAAAAATCTGTAGCATATGAAAGCTGTACGTAAGGTGCAGTGCACTGTGAAATCCAAAGGTAAACTGAAAGCAAAGAAAGGTCTATCAGAAAGAGATGAACAGAAAAGTGACGTCAATATTCTCGAAAATTTAAAATAGACCATGTAGAAATAAGTCTTGAGAAAGAAAAGAAGTCAGGGAAGAAAAGAACGCCTTCGATTTCATTCTCATCGGTCTGCCAGTTGCAGATGCAGTGAATGCCAGCCGTTCGTTCAGTCCAAAATATTTCAACAGGGAATGCATGCCAGCTACTTCTCATTTAGTGGACAGGGAGCAGCTGGGTAGTTCAGACACTTCCCCAGATTTGGGCGGCCACACACCAGTGTGTAGGTCCTACAAACGGTACACGTCAAATTAGTTGCCCACGAGGTAAAAAATAATACGTTTACAAAAACATAAATCCAGGATGAAAAGGTACGCATGACAATGTCGATGCATTATGGTTACATGACGGAGCAGCTCGAGGGAGGCCGAAATGTCCGTCAAAAATCTGTAGCGTCCACCACTAGCTCTAACGCTCCCACAACTCCACTTTGCAGCAAGAAAATCAAGAAAGGTCAATTTCTTTCAAGCAGCGCGATATTATAGGCGAGTTGTATTACCCTTGGAGGGCTGAAAATGGAAATGTACTTTTTTATACAAAATGCTCCTGCGACATGGCAAATGTATTGCTTTGTTTGAAGGAACTCGGGTTTCGCCCGCTTGTTGTGCTGAAAAGTGTTTTGAGGACTCAGCAAGGAGCATTTTTGGAATGATAATGACAGGGGACTGCCAAGTACAGATTGATCCTTATATCCGGAAATTACAGAAATAGGCTATATGAATAACCGATGACGAGGTAAATATCAGTAATGAAAACACAACTATGGTAGTATGGATTTATGATGTTATTTAATAGCAAATTAAATACCATCATAAATCCATACTACCACAGTTGTGTTTTCATGACTGATACATAACTCACTATTAGTCTTGCTACACACAACGGGAATGACACACCTTAGAATTAGGCTATATGAATTTTAGCGTAATCGAAATTACATTGAATTTTAACTTGTATTTTTTAAAGATATTCATATCATGGCTTCATTCATATTGCAGTTAAATTTATTTAAATTTTCTTTCCTTATCACTTTTCCCGGGGCGCCGCATTTGGCGCTGTGAACCAACATATATTTCATGAGAGCTCGAAGTGTACCAGCTGTCACGTCATTATGTACTGTCGAAATGTGGTTTTCATGCGTTTCATTAAGAATGTTAGCACAACTGGACGGTAGAAGAGACTGCAAACACATGCAGGAACGTCACACAATAAAAGCCTACTCATTCCAATACCGTTATTTTAAATTACATAAATGTTATGTAGGTTGCATCCATTTCGCGATTAGGCTCATATTTGGGCGACCACGAAATCGTGTTTTGGTTCTGAGCAGTGAAAAGGTGTTTGGAGCACTTGATGATCGGACAATTGCATTCGTGACGACGCAAGTCTCGTGGGACTTTGCGAACTGTTGATTTGTAAACAGTTACAAACGTTTCGGGAAAGTCGTAGCGCCTTTATCTCCACAGTCAAGCAGTTCAAGAATTGTGAGAATATTCATCTTGAATTGCTTGATCCTGAAGATAAAGGCACTTATCGCCTAAAGACATCGATAACTGTTTGCCATTCTACATAGCGTATCATACCAGAAGACTAGAAAGTTTCAACCTTCTCAAAAACGTTCAGACAGGATGTCTGATTCATGACGGATGGGTAATGGCGGTTTTTCGTCAGGGCTAAAGCTGCCAGTGGTGTGAAGCTGACTGCTCGTGTCCAAGTAAGGCACAACGTAAGGGTGCGTGAAGCTGTACCTCCATTTCCCTAGGTACAGTGTGGTGCATAACAAAGGAAAGGGACGAAAATGCGGTTACCTTTGCGTTTACATGTATAGAAACACCAATAAAAATAAGTGATACGTAATGTGCGTGTTATAACCTTGCGACTGTCGTTCTGTACTCAGCGTACAACATTTTATTCTAAACCGGCTTACTCTGAATGTGTCAACAAAATAAATGCGAAGGTTTTAGCGCTGTGGTCCCACGCAGGCCTGTCTTGCACGAATCAAAATGTACTAATATTTTTTTGTGTGTATATATATATATATATATATATGTACATGGGTCCGTGCATCGTGAATCGAATTTAATAACTGTCCAACAAGATGCGACTTATTCAGTTTATTACATTTCTGTAGGCAGCTGTACATGTTTCGGGTGTTGACACCCATCATCAGGAGCTCGTACAGCTGTAATTACAG
>Ga0131853_10013173_pt1 | contig 15156 bp, 11 predicted proteins | sample TergutLab28metaG_FD_92764 | JGI IMG/M metagenome (GOLD analysis project Ga0131853, IMG submission 92764) | Labiotermes labralis P1 segment gut microbial communities from Petit-Saut dam, French Guiana - Lab288 P1 (version 2) (version 2) | ecosystem: Host-associated > Arthropoda: Insects >...
GCCCAGGATAGGGATAGGTGGCGGACGCTTGTGAGTACGGTAATGAACCTTCGGGTTCCGTGAAATGCGGGGAATTTCTTGACTAGCTGCAAACCAGTTAGCTTCTCAAGAAGGACTCTGCACAATGGAGTAAGTAAGTAATCAACTTATAGATTCCTTAAAGAGAATTCTGCACCATGTTTAAATCATGTGGTGATGAAAATTATTCATTTTTCATACCTGGCTTGACCTCTTTTCCATGCAAAGAAAGGGATTTTTGTGAAACGTACTCTGTAATTGTAGACATGTTTCACAAGAGAAAGTTTCTGAATGTTTTTGATAGAGACATATCCTAGGCAGGTTTTACTCCTGGACATTACCCATCGTCTACAGTCTAATTACTGTGCGTAGCTAATTCTGAGGTCAAAATTACATATGCGTACATGCCATTCTGTCAGAAATTCTTTTTTTTATTGCCTATAAAGTAAACATAAAAACACACTGAACTGCAATTTCGTCCATCACCGTGTATAAATTTGTAATTTAATTTGAAATTAAATCACAACGAAACAGCTTGTAAATATCCATCTTTATCATATTTTAAATTCCCATATACGAGGCTTATTCAGAAAATAAGTACCGTTTCGCTGTAAAAAAAAAACATCGAGTAAGATTTAGTAAAAAATCTTATTGTTATCAGATTCTACATTCTTCAAACTATTTTTCCACATATTCGCCGCCATTATTGAGGGACTTATTGTAGCGGGGCACAAGTTTTTGTATACCCTCCTCACAGAATGCGGCCGCCTGCGATGTTAGCCACTACTAACAATGTCATAGAGTAGAGTCCTTGAAATCTGAGGAAAGTCCAGGGACAGATCAGAAATTGTGAAACGTTTGTCGTCACGCACTCTTTCGTTGACCTTATGCACCAAATCATCATTCACCAAAGATGGACACCCACTTCGCGCCTCGTCGTGCACGTTCTCTCGTCCTTCATTGAACATCCGAACCCCTTTCCTAACCATGTCATCACTCATCGCATTGTCACCATACACTTGACAGAGCTTGTGATGAATCTCACTTGGTAGCACATTCCTAGAGTTCAAAAAACGAATTACAGACCGTATTTCACAGTCGGCGGCTCCTTCAATTGTCTTAAACATGTTTAACGCACAGGAACAAACATAAACATAAAACGAAGTTCAAGAAATGGCGTCTGTGGCTTCTCAATTGATAGAGGAAGTCACTGCACATGCGCAAATTGGCAGTCTCGAGGATGCACGAGAAACATGCGCAGACGGTACTTACTTTCCGAATAACCTACGTATTTAGGTCCTTATACCTTCATTAGAGAGCTCATGTTGCACTGCATTTTTAACGAGATACGTAATATACGTATAACGTAGTACTGTGGCGCGTTCGCGTAATTTTTATACTTCCTCGGTTATTCTATGAGCCTGATAAGATTTCACTCGAAGACAGCGCTTATATGGCGATTAAATTTCGCCGACAACAATAAAAGTTTTTTCGGTCTTCACGTAAAATATCGCCCAATTTTGACCGATTTCAAACAAATTTAGATTTCCTAGAAAGATTTTCATAAATGGCTCCAATATAAAATTTCACTGAAATCCACATACGAGGAGCCGCGTGCTGATATGTGTGGACGAACGGACGAACAGACGGCCGCATAGACAGAGGCGGAAGGATGTGAAGAAGGGATTTGGCGCGTGTCGTGACTGGAAGAGGGTCTAAGAAGTGCCAACTTAGTTTACGTTGATTTATACATAAAAATAATTTTCGCATATAACAAAATAAGCTATGTATGCCTACATGTGTACGCTAAAATGCTCAGTATATTTAGAATGTGATTTATGACAGCAAATCGTTGAGTAAAAGCAACTCTGAAGAATTAATATGTGAAAAGTTTTTAATAAAGTGATTACCATTTCTTCCAGTATCGTAGATGTTACTGACGGAGTTTAAAATCTGTACATTTCCTTTTACGTATTTTATTATTTGTTTACGATTTATGTACTCAATTTGTTGATTGTATGTTGCATAGATTGGTTGTCTTGCGTTTGTACACAAACTTATTTTCATAAGATACAATAGTACTTCAGTGTTGACTTGTGGGACGTTCTTTACAGAATAAAATGTGGTTTACTACATGTTATACAGTGTTCATTATTTGTCTACTTCATCGCGTATTTGAAGTATGTTATCGTATCCCAGTATGTAAAGCTGTTTCTACATGCTGTATTGCGTCAATATCCTACCTGCAGGGCGCCTTACCTTCGTTATGGCTGTAAGTATGTGTAAAAGATAAAACAGGTAAAGTTTTCCCTTTCAACGCCATGAAGGAATATGTGTGGAACAGAGGTACGAATATAGATCTTTCATTCTTAACCTCAACACTAGATGAATATGAGTGCTCAGTTTCACGTCCCGGCCATTTTACCCCCGAGAAAGAAGCCCGACAGCCATTTGAAGGGAAGCTCAGTGTGCTCCAGGGCCGATCAGGACTTTTGGAGAAGAAGAAAACATCTTGCTCCAAGTGGGCTTCGAATGACGGACCGTCTAGCCTGTTGCCTAGACGTAATATCTGCTACGCTTCTCCAGCATTGTAAATACTCGTATATATACATTTACTATTTTATCCAGAGGCGATCATGTTGAGCGGCCGCGCAGAGCGCCAAAAGTTTGGGGGTAGGGGGAATATTACTCGTCAATATATATTTTTAACTAAGGACTTACTTCAACGCATCACTTTTAGTGTTTTTTTATTTAAATAAGTGTGTTTTTTCATATTTATTTAGTGTAGAGTGATGAGGAATATGGCTGGAATGGAAAAAAATGATGAAAGAGAAAGTAGTTTTAACTGAAGAAGCATGCGTATCAACTGGGAAATGTCTGAGATTAAATAGGCAATATCTGTTGTGTACTCGTTGCTATTTCAGCAACTATGGAACCTGCTAATGATCTTGTAGTAAAACCTAAGTTTCAATATATATATATATATATATATATATATATATATATATATATGTGTGTGTGTGTGTGTGTGTCGTGATAGGTAACTATCGCTATAAAGTTTTCTATGAGCTAAACATTGTACTAGAGAAGAAATTTGGAACCGAAGTTTTCAACACGTCACTGGTCACGATACCAACTGAAGAAGAACTCAAGGAAGTGCTGCACTACATGGAAACTTGGCGCGTCTTGTGCAAGACTGGCAAAATGCCGAAATATGGACCTCATAGAACACTTTTCAGATCTCAAGTTGGCTTGAACGGTTGCAGATGCGCACACAGCGGCCAAGATGGCTAAAGCCAGCCATAAATTTATCTTTTCTCTGATTACCTGTGCAAAATTACAATAAGATTTATTAAAATTAGGTGTGTATGGTAAAATAACGTGTACAGTAGCGTCGGATTTTATTACAAGCAAGCAGAAATTATTTATTTTTCCATGCTTTTAGCAGCTAGAAACTTGTGTTATTGTTGTAAGCAGGGATGTCTGAAGGGAAAAATTAAAACACTTGTAAAAGATACTAAGAACAAGATTATCACAGACAAGTTTAGAAGCAAAAGTGAATTTAAGAAGATTTAGAAACCTAGAACAAATGTAGCAGAGAATGAGAAGAATCATCTGCTTGCATATTACCAGTCTATTGTGAAAAGTGGTAGGAACTCTTGTCAGTGTCTGAAGGTGTCTGATATTCATGTCGTTAGGCAGACTGAAATACCACACAGCTGAACCACTAGTAACTGCACATAGCGCCTTTGAAGTCCAGATGGCTACAGAAATTTGAAAAGGTATAATTTACCAGGTATTAATCAGCCTCCAGACGAAAAGGGTGAAGCTCAAGCAGGAGCTAGAATAGTGCATACTGAGATGCAATTTTTTTTTTAATTTTAATTGTAACGGGAAAAATGTTCTCAGTGGTGGAAGAATTTATCGCTATGGAGGATAAAAAATTGGTTGTTAGTAATTACTCGTATTGAGGCATATTAGTGTTATCCGCCCCACACAAAATTCTAACCAATGATCGTTGGTAAATGTTAACTCAGTATGTACACTTAATTGTTGGAGATCATCAGAGTGAATTTTACAGTTACAGATCAAACACAGATCTTACACTTTGCCATAATCAAGTACTTCAGAAAAGATTGGATGCAATAATGCTGTATTTCGCCTATTTATACACACCAGGAAAGTCTATGCTTCGGTTAGGGAGGAGGTTTTGCAAAATATTGTCACTCACTGAGATTTTATTCATGTATACTCCTCAGCAACAATAACAAGAAGTACCTAAATTAGCAACCATTTCGTTAGGTGTTTTCCATCAACGACATAGAGTGTTTCGAAACTTACTGCCCAACTACAAGCATAACAGGAGTACTTTAATATTTTAGTTCTTAATGTTCTTACATTTATTATTCCAATATTTGGAATAATAGCGACACTGAAGTAAAATACGATAATCGCTGTTTGTAAAGGAGAAAACTCTTTCAAAAAAATCTTTTATACTTTTTGTATGACTACGTGATGGTGGCCACAGATTGGCCGAAATATTTTGTAGGATGTGTGTAATGAGCATGTAACTTTATTCTACTAAGTGTTATATTATTGGGACCCTGTACTCAGTTATTAGCTTAGCAAGCATTCCAGTTCCATCATCCTATTTGTGCCTAGCTCTCAAAGCAACCTACAAGGAGCCTGCTGCCTACTCCTTCCGGTTTTTGTTAAAAAGAATAAGCATTGAAGAGTGTCCAAATTAAAAAATCTGATATGTCTTAACGCGTTGTCTTTAATTCAACCGTCCCGGAAGACAGGGGCTGTCAGACAGTCTATTCAGTAGTAGGTGTGGAGCAGAGGATGAAACCTCTACCCACAGCGTATCTGGGCTCCTTCTTCTTGGAGCCAGAGGACATTAAGGGCAAAATTCTGGGTGCCATCTGGAACTTTAGTAAAGCAACAGGGCTCCCATAAATCGATATTGGGCACAAAGGGCCCGTCAGTTAAGAACTAGGTGCATCGGGACCGTAAGGTCTCGAACCCAATCGCAAATCAATCAATCAATCCCGGAAGACAAAAGTGATGTTCATGTATATCTGCTCCTATATCAGTTGATAAGCTTAAGTAAACATTGCATGTGGTGTACGGTTATGAAATTATGAAAGATCGATTGTTAACTAAGGCGCGATATAGGGCATTTATATCATTGTAACAAGTTCAAGCCTCAGTTTCTCTATCAGCCCATCCATCATGTTCACTAATTTGAACTCACTGTCCCGATTTCTAACATTCAATTTAATACACGCAAATTGTTCTTTTATCAAATTGTTTTGGCTACATCATTAAAATTACATGAAAATTTGGTAATGTAAATCTACAGTGAGAACACTGTCCAGAAAAAAAATTAGGGGACCAAGGCATATATTTGCAGTGTCACTTGTTAAGGGTAACCTCGATAAGAGCATTTATGATTACTCAAGTCTTCATTATCACGTGGCTATTTAGGTGAAGGCTTGAGAGATAATTTGACATGACTCATTAATCCTGAATGCTAAATATCGCTTGTCACTGACAACAATGATCTTTCATTTAAGAGACTACTGTTAAGTATCAGGCAGTGTGGCACGTCATGTCTACAATTTAGGTACAATCAATTTGGCAGAGTCTGGAAAAACGGTAAAAGAACAAATGTGAGAACTTAAAAACATGTCGATTTTAACCGCCAAGCTGTCTACATTACATATAACAATGTTAGTTTATAGGGCCACATGAAGAACACGAAACCTCCGCTACCAAGAACAGACATTATTGTTGCTTATGAAATAATTTATGCTTATTTTGAAATCTTATGAAACAAATACACTCCCGGGGCTGAATGCAGAGTTTATCGGTGATGAAGGTTGGCGGTACATATTGTTTCCTTTGCGCTATAATGAATCTCAGTAATTCACGAAGTAAACCTTAAGGGTTGGACCAATCGTCCTATTGGTGTGTGGAGGTACATGACTTCGCGAAAAATCTGTAGGCATTACTTAAATTTATTTGCATTCCTAATTTATTATTATTAATTCAAACATTTTAATAGTTATTGATGTCAGACAGAAGAATAAATGGGACTGGCTGACGACAACTGTATTGTCGCTTTACACAGCATAAATAATTACCTCGACAAAATGTTCGTACTATTTAAAGGTCTACTGCAGTACGTAAGTGGTCGAATTGTTTATACGCGACTATATTGCCGCTCCCATTCATAAATTCGTACGTCCGCCATATTGTTGATTCTCATTAGAGGAAATTAAAAGTTAAGTAACTAAACTAACCCCGAATAGCACATTTTTTTAATTCGTGAAAGGGGGCCAAAGAATTTAGAACTTTAGAGAAGAAAATACAGCGTGATAACTGCAACAGACAGTTCTTCATCGGAGGAAATAAGACTGTAAGGAAAATGACAGAGTGGGGACAAACAAAAGATAAATAGAGTGTACTCTCGATTATTCGGGGTAATGGTGAGGAGGGCGGTGCACGGAAAATTGAGAAACACAGATAATCCATAAAATATACTTTATTGAGCCATGAACAAGAAGTAAAATTATAATTTATTTGTTATGCCCAGCCATACATACATACATAGATTACAATTATTTTGTACCTATATATTCTCTGATTTTCTTTTGTATTGAGGACTTTATTCCCGCAATCGGCGCTCATTCACGTTATTTCCAGCTAAGTACTCATTAGCAACTTATGATCGTGCACGGATAACCCGCAAGTCTGATAATCCACGCATGGATAATTGAGAGTCCTTTGTGATCATAAATGTTCCCATATTCTGGGATGTAAATCCTATAATTCGGCACACGCGTATCCAATTCGCGGAGTAACCTGCTGCTTTCGTCTTTAGAACAGAATTCTACTTCATTTTAGACACAGCCAGTAGGTTACTTCAGACCGTCGGTACTTATCTGCCAGATTACACAGTGTCACTCCACGTAAATCTCTAAGAAAATCCAGTCTTGCTAAAGAAATTATATATTTGCCAGTCACATTTGTTTGTTATTCACAGCTAACATCAAACTATAATCAAAAACCATTGTTACAAAAATTACGAGTTGAGAAAATAATTTAACGAGCACACTCGCTACTATAAACCTACAGTAGTTAAAGCAGACCATTCAGACCTGACGCAAAATGGAATGGGAGGAACTTTATTTTTAAACCGAATACAAGTTATTTATAAAATATTCGGCGTATAAGATAGAGACAGTCTAAAGACACCAATACGTACATAAAAATAATTCGTGTTTGTCCTCCATAGAGAAAATGACACAAATTTTCAAAATGAAATTCAGAACAAGACAAAGACGCTTCTGGTCGTTACGGCGAACACTTTGGTACACAACAGAGGACACAAAAAATAAGATAAAATGGTCCAACAGGCTAATCAGATGCACGGTTACAAAAAGAACATTCTTTCTGTACGCAATATCAGACGACCAAATTTGTCTACCTATGGGGTGAAAAATTTTACACTAGTCTTTAAAAACACCAAGTAAATTAATTTAAACAGTTTTGATTTTAATTTATTCTATTCATACAAACATGATATACGTTACTCACAGAAAAGAATATTAGTACTAATAGGCCTATTGCTTATTAATAACTTATTTTACAGAGAATACAACAATTAAATACATTCATAGTAATACATTATTAATGCATAAAAATAAATTAGCTGGTTTTGTTTTCAAAGTCATCAGAACAGTAGAATTTTCGTAGTATCAAAACATTGTAACTTTATTTTCCTGTACAGCACAAATGGATTGAAATGTTCTAAACAAATTGCAGGGATGGCATGTTACAAGAAAGGAAACTAACAAAACTGTATACAGGGATACAGGGTTTTATTGATGAATCCTGGAGGAATAAACGGCTTGTAAGACCAAGATATAGAGGGGAGAATAAAATAAAATGGACGTAAAACAAATATGTTGGGCGGAGAACGAGGAGAAGGAGGACTGGATTCCTCTGGCTCAGGGCACGGACAAGTGGCGGGATGCTTTGAGTAAGGTCATGAATTTCCTGATGCCATAACATGCTGGGAATTCCTTGTTAGGTTGGCCCTCTGAGAAACAATTTTTTCGTTATGTAGACTGCAAGTAATTCTATATAGCACCAAAAGGCTTGCACAGTCCGCAGAGAAATACGCTCTTAAAGGAAGATGAGTGTAAAATGTAATTATCGTGTTTGAAAGAAAGAGTGATAATTGGAAATGTAAATAAGATTTTAAAAATTGCAGTACCGAAGATGACGTCCTTCAGTGCCTGGAAGTTTTATGTACTAAAGCTCTGAGACAGTTTGTTTATTGTTTTTTAACTGACGGGTTAAATGTAAATTTCAACCTTTAACATGTCATGAAGTCACAGAGTGGGAGGGGGGGGGGGTAGAAGTTTAGATCTACCCCTCTTAACATGAGCGCTGGATGGTGTGGGTGTTTAACTTCGTCATGCTCCGACCCCTTACCCCCGAAAAAGAAACTCAATACTTATTCTAGAATAGGCTGCCTGGCCTTCGGAACCAACCGAAATGGATGCGGAAAATTTCATCTCAACCTGGATTCGAATCCAGAACTGTCAGCCTATAGCAACTCGAAAAGACGAGGAAACAGGATAAATTCCTCGTCGCCTGAAGTATCACTTTTTTGAACGGGTCCTGAAGGAAACCAAAGCAGGGCCTGAGTTAACAGGAGATAGCAAAATCTAAACACTGAATATAAATCGCAGGGAAATTGTTATCCCTTAAAGGCTTAAATTCACCTCAACAATGTATAAGAATTCATTTCCTACGTAATAAATGTGTCTTCGGGGACCACCCAGCTTCCTCTAAAATAGGTACCGGGTCTCCTTCCCAGGAGTAAGGCGGCCGGAGCGTGACGTTGACCACCCACCCCATTTACAGCCGAAGTTAAAGAAAAAGTATAGAGCTAACTCTACTTCCCACCTGGGCTTCCTGGCCTGTTCTAGGGTGAACTGTACCCTACCTCACTTAGTAAAAATGTCTCTGTACACGTCCTGAAGACGAATGGATGTATGGAGTCAGAGCTTTCTGTCATTCTTCAACTTAGCACGACATGGAAGCCAGTAATTAGCTTCAAAACCTGACCACTTTAATCCCGGGGATATCATCCCCTGTAATCACTGAATACCAGGCCAAGTGGGTCCTAAGTATATGTGAAATATATATGTAAATAAACTGCAAGTTTAAAACGCAGGCTTTTGAATGTTGCAGAAGATGGTGTTTATATATCACTTTGAGTTTGTTTAATATTAGCAAATGCAGAAGAATTTCGCTCACTTCCATCTGGTCCATAGGCTGGTAATCAGTGGAACTATACTGGCACTCATCGTACATATCCACATGACGTGTCCAGAAATAACTTCACGTTCACCTGAATAAGAATTGCATGACACACGGAGACTGTCAACTGAAGAGCTACAGTAATTTTAGCGGTTTGCTGGTATTATGTTATCTCTCAGGAAGATAGTCTTATTAATCTTGAATATGCATGTCGTACTGCTCCTTCAAATACTACAAATGCAGCAAATGCTAACAGCACTATACATATAGTTCCCGTATCATCAGATGCCTTATTCAATCTAATCAGCGCCGTGGCTTGAGCAGCGACACCCATTACAAACGTAATCATTCCAATAACAGAATGAATAAGTTTTATGTAAGAAGGCTTGACCCAGTCCTTCAGTTTTGTGGCATAGAGTGTAAAGATTCCTCCAGTACAGGCGACAAAACTCAAAATGATAGTTGCCAGACCAAGTATAGCATGATCGGAATGAAAATGCCTGAGACCTGCAATGTTCTTGTTCACTAACATTGTTACAAATCCGATGATGTTGCACATGGCAGCTAAAATTTGCACTATCCAGTGATGTTCACGAGCTGTTTTCTTCACGATTGGATGCAAAAAGGTGAGAATATTGTCGTCGGACAGTACCAGAATCGCTTGCCCCATTAGTAGAGAAAACTGTAATGGAAGAATAAGATTGGTGCTTAAACGGAACATTCAAATACTCACTTACTTTTTAATTACATGGGAACAGCTTTTTATGTTAGTAGTGGTAGATTTAGGCGACCCTTATTATTGACTTCTGCTTGGTTTGTTAGTAAAGTGATTTAATTACTCAAACACAACATCAATATATAGTCAATAATACATAGTTTGTTTGGGGGGCTGCGGTGGAACCGCCGTTAAAGTGTTGTGCTAAAAATCGGAAGGTCGCTGGCTCGATCCCAGCTGGTGTCATTGGAATTTTTCATTGACATAAAATCCTTCCGATCGCACTGTGCCCTGGGGTAACGGAAATGAGTACCAAGAGCATTTCCTGGGGGTAGAGGCGGCCGGTGCGTAAGGCTGACAACCTTACCACCATCCTGTGCCGTTGTCATGAAATCTGGGAACCTTAACTTCTTGGAAACCTCTGGGCCACTCCAGGCCTGTAACAGGACTGCTTTACCTTTACACAGTTTGGTTACATTTTTCTGTTCTAGCGAACCATCTTCAGGCCAGTCATTAATATAAGGAAATGTTGCATTTAGTGAGTGCGTACATTATGAGATCCCATATTGTTTTTTAATTCCAAGTTTAAAATCTATTGACTGAATGTATTTTTTTAAAACATATGTAAGAACTGCTATTAGTGCATAGGTACTTCCATAATACAATTTATGTCAACTTATATACATTGTGAGCTAATCTAGAACGCATGTCAAATGGATGATCAAATGAGGTTGTATTATTATGGAAGTACCTACCCACTGATAGGAGTTCTTACACATGTTTCAAAAAATATATTCAATTAGTAGGTTTTAAAATATATAGGATCCCATAACATTCGCACTCACTAAATGCACCATGTCCACATATTAAGTGTTGGCCTGAAGAAGGTTCGCTAGAATCGAAAAATGTAGCCAACCTATGTATTATTCACTATATTGATGTTGTGTTTCGCTGAATAAATCAATGTATAACACAACGGGATGGCTGCTATCAAAACTTGGGTTTGTTTGAGTGATGACAATTTAAAGGATTACGAAAAGAAACCGAAAGGAAGTGTATGAGCCCAATTTGTAGAAACGAATAAGTTGCAATACATTCAGTACAGAGTGGTTATTTTGTATGTAAGCCCCTGTAAATTTAACTGAATTATGTTGAAGAATAAAAGTGCTGTCCGACGTGTCTTGGTTGTGGGCGGATAGCAGAGAAACTCAGGCGGTAAATAGCGTTTCTGGTAAAACTTCGTTATGTCTCTCAAACACCTGTGCGTCTGGAGCAGATCTACGAAGTTACTCAACTGTTATTTAACACAATCAATATGCCTGTTCTTCGCCCGGTAGGTAATTGCTTTTCTCATTTATATCACTATTACACCGGACTTTCCTCTCGGTCTACTTGTGCCAGAATCCAAGGACTGCCCGACTCTTGGGCTCCACTGCCTTCCCGGTTGATACAATGTGCCTTGTGAAGCAGGGCAGTATTTATGATAATCTCCAGGCTCGTATGTTGGAGACAATTCTTAAAAAGCGGCGAGAACGACTGCTACAGTTTGGTGATAGTAACTGTGACGTCAGTTACAGGCTTATTAAATACAACGATGGAGATATGAAACGTGTTCCTGCGTAAAGCGAATTATGATAACACTGAAAATTTCTGGCCTTTGAGTTTGACGTTTCACTATACAGTCACAGCTCGCTTCAACGGTTGGATTTCTAATGATTATTTTATCAAATACCAAAAGGAACTGCCAATAAAACTTAAGGCATAAATCACACCATGGAAAAGAGAAGTTATGGAAAAAAAAACCTGAAAGGAAACTAGAGGTGAACAACCCCAAATGCGATTTGCGGCGAAAAACCCCTCACATAGGCGTGTAAAGACTTATGGATATTGTGGCTTCCGCTCTTAAAAATTCTAGCCTCTTCCTCGTGACTTGTTAGTTTTCACATCTGACCTTAAGCCATAAGTATAACCGCTGAAACTATCACATGATCAAGTTTTTTTTTTTTTTTTTGCTAAAGTAGTGATACTATTTGACTTTTACTTTGGGAAACAAATCCTCTAGAATCCGAGTGACGTCACGCATATACTTAGCAAACAAAGTGACATCAACGTTCTGCTATAGTTCAAGACACTAAGGACAAGAAATAATATACAATACATGGCTTAACAAACGTGTACTGAAGGACACGTGTGCCATTCTGTTGCTTCCACTTAGTGGCATCCAGTGCTAAAATACTTACTTTTTAATATTAGGATTGCCAATAGGAACTACCTGTTATAGGATACATAATAGTTACAATTTCAAATAAAGAACAGTATCGCAACTTTCAAAAAATAAATTATATTCATGAAATATAAGAAATAAAGAGAGAATTGAGGTTAAAATCATAAACAAAACTTCTACTACAACACTTGCACATTCTTTGAGGGTTGTTTGACCGTGCATCTTCCTCATGAAATAAAGTGAAATGCCATCTTGATGCAACTAAGTAATTTTATTAATGTATTCTTAGCTCGACATGTTTCGAGTACATACGCCCATCACCAGGAGCATTAGATGTTGAGTTGCAGCATATGGTGTTCTGCACCGAGTTTTTGGAAGGGTGGTGGTCTTGAGAGCCGCTGCGTAGGTCGTGTGTACTGTGCGGATGGTGCCGTGCGACGGCACCATCCGCACAGTACACACGACCCACGCAGCGGCTCTCAGGACCACCACCCATCTACAGACTGGGTGCAGAACACCATATGATGCAACTCAACATCTAATGCTCCTGGTGATGGGCGTATGTAGCCGAAACCCGAAACATGTCGAGCTAAGAATATATCAATAAAATTACTTAGTTGCATCAAGTAGGCATTTCACTTTATTTCACTTGCACATTCCTATAACAGCCGCAGCTAACGCACATACTGAGCGGAGCGAGTGTCCTGTCTCTGTTCGTTTCATCGTAAGTCCGCCGTAGGAAACATAAAATAAAAACGGTTAAATTTTAAAGCCAAACAACATGAGCACAGTAACACAATTACACCAAAATTATTCGTTTATTGACTTACCCCCAAGGTTAGAAAAGGAGCATGCCAAGAAGACAAAGATGCAACTTTAAAACTGTAATAAAACATATAAATTGTTAAGCCTGTCAAAATGATGAGGCTTAGACAAGTCGTCGTTAGCCTGTACACCTTCAACGCAATGAGCGTAGATACACCGTCCGAAGTCATATTATCTGAGCGAGTTGTATAACGGGCACCACAATAATCGCTACTGAGCCGACAGAACCAACTGATTTCCGTATATATATAGCCCCGCGTTTCAAGATAACAACAGGTTAATGTACACCTCAGCACTGTATCCATATATAGGAGCAGGGGTTAACCAAAAGTACTGGTTAAGACATATCAGTATTAGAAATTTTAAGATCATCTGGTATGAGACATCATGTAATTTTGGGTAGAAAACAAAGCTCCGGAGGAAAATGTTGCCCCCATCCAGAACCAGAAGACGAATATAGGATCCTGGTTTATTGTGCCTACTAATTTGGTAGATGGGATCCTAAGTTTTGGAGGAAATTAGTGACTGTACCTTGAAGGTGATTTATTATATTTAGCTTAACACCACGAACAAACCGAAAATCTCTAAATAGCTGGCATTACATTCTATAATGTCCAAGTTTTTTAAACTTTTTAGATATATTCCAACCTCTGCTGAAACTGGGAAAAATATAACGGAACGTTAGAGCTTATGTGTTTCGGTAGGCTTCCCGAAGAGAAGTAGCAAAATATTCAAGGAGTAACAAGCAAAGCTGCAAAACAATTTGTACGCAGATTTTGAATCTTTATAACCAGATCATTTTCGTCCTAAGTCTTATGGTTTTTGTGACAATTATACAAAACCTACTTCAAATAAATTATCTCACGTCTCGAGGGTGCATGGACTATTACACTGCACACGGGAGGGCCTATTTGGATGTGAAACTAAGAGTGACGAAAACGAGATTATTGCATTTGAAATAAACGTTCTGGGGAGTATATATGGCCCGACAAATGTAAGTGGAGAATGGCGAATTAGGTACATTCACGAATTTACCGATTACATATTTTTCCCGAAATCATTCAAGAAATTAAAACTGCAACAGTTAGGTGGCTGGGACACCTATTTAGAGCAGATGAACTCTACCCTTGCAGCAAATAACATATACAAATCCAGTTGGTACAAAGAAGGTATTACAAACCCCTGCGGGCTGGATGGATGGTGTTGAAGAAGACTTTAATGAAGTGGAGTTGACAAATAGAAAACAAGGCAGCGAACAGAATGCAGTGGAGAAGCGTCGTTGGGGCGGTCAAGGCTGGAACAAGGCTGTAGCACCAATAAGAACATGATGTCACAGAAGGGCATGATATATATATATATATACTGCGTGTCCGGGCTACAGGTATACAAAAATACATGGTTATGTTTTAGTACCTAAAAACTTTATGAAATTTATGTTTTGAACAGTGTACAGAGTAACTCAAAAAGATTTTTATGCACGTCCGTACACTTCAATGTGGGCGCCTGTTGTAGCTCGACAGATATCTAAATGATAGTTAAGCTTTTGGTACGTGTTTATCAGCATGTGAGGTGTTATAAGCTCAACTGCTTCAATGATACGTTGTCTCAAATCAGCCAGATCTCGAACTTTTCTCCTGTACCCAACGTTCTTAATAAACTCCCATGCAAAAAAGTCTAATGGTGTGAAATTCGGAGATCTAGGGGGCCAGGCAGTAGGACCTTCAGCTTATAACACCTCACATGCTGTCAAACACGTGACAAGAGCTTCAATATCGTTTAGAGTGCAGTATCTGTCGAGCTACAACAGGTGCCCACATTGAAGTGTACGGACGTGCATAAAAATATTTTTGAGTTACACTGTACACTGTTTAAAAGGTAAACTTCATAAAGCTTTTAGGTACTAAAACATAAGCATGCATTTTTGTATACCTCTAGCCCGGACACGCTGTGTGTATATATATATATATATATATATATATATATATATATATACACACACACACACACACACACACAAACACACACACACACA
>Ga0131853_10013174_pt1 | contig 15156 bp, 8 predicted proteins | sample TergutLab28metaG_FD_92764 | JGI IMG/M metagenome (GOLD analysis project Ga0131853, IMG submission 92764) | Labiotermes labralis P1 segment gut microbial communities from Petit-Saut dam, French Guiana - Lab288 P1 (version 2) (version 2) | ecosystem: Host-associated > Arthropoda: Insects >...
GTTGCGCTGACCACGTGACACCCCTCTATCCGCAAAAGTTGGCACTAACTTCGCCGACCGGCGGCGGCCGCTCTGTCGGTATAGTTCGCGTGCCGACTAAGGCCACGGAGTTTAGTTTAGTTTTAGTGTGTCCACCATACGACACCGTGCCTATCACAGCAGTGTGTGATAGAGCTAATGCAGTAAGTAGACACAGCTGTGGACAAACCTAAGAAAGGTTGTCACTTCTATTTTGCCATTACTATTTTTCTTTATACTTTGTTGCACTCTACAGTGACTTGTGGATTTGCTGAGTCATTTATCATGTGTTAATATTTAGGTTTCTTATATTTGAGCAGAACATTGTAATCTGCACTAACCACAATGAAACTCCATTAAGACGTCTAAAGAAGGAGGCAGGTTATGTTTTTGACAGATTCATTTGATGATGATAAATTGTATTAGGTTCCTGAAGGATGGAATATCCATTGATTTTCATCTTTGTGTTGAACCAGAGGCATTTGTCTGAGACTGAACATATTTTTACATTCAAAAAGTATTCAGTTACACAGTACAATGTACCACATTATTTGCAAGCTCATTGTGAGACAAACTTAGTGTTTTTGTTTTGTGTATTAATTTTATCACATCTGAACTTATTCTGAATCATTACTGGTCTTTTAGTGAACTGTATTAGTGTGTATTCTATTGAGGAATTTAAAGCATCAAGCCTGTGTCCTGTTTCCAGTAAGCAGCCATAGTACAGAATTCTTTGTTCAGTTTATGTTAAATTTCACTGATTGTATTTATTCCTTTTCAACCCTCTGACGCTGGAGTTAAATTCCTCCGAGCAACGCTGCCTGCCTGAATTTTTTTACTGGCGATAGTAAATTTTAATGCTTACTCTTAGGGAAAAAAGCATATATCATAGACTTTTACTTCAAATTTAATGAAATAAAATTTTACACTCTACTTATGAATTGGTTAATCCAGGAAAAAATGTTCACCTATTTTTGTAATAAATTTAAGCCTGTGAATTGCATGTATTATATAAAATGTGGTGTAAATAGTTCATTACTCACATAATTCTGGCTGCTGCTTGAGGTCTGTGGCACCTTGGATCACTGCTTTATCACGACACACAGTATTCACAAAGAGGGTGATATAGTACAAATTTACTTTTGTGTGATATTCTGCAAAACAAGGCACCACATACAGGCCCACGTCACATCTGGCACACTGTGTGCCCTTTCTTTGGCCACGAGAAGAATACAGAAGACAGCGCAGTTGGGTCCACTGGCCAATGTTTGTTATGGTGACTTCTGCTGAGGCTTGCTGTTGTTGTTTGTCTTTTTCTTCCTCAAACTAGTCTTCAACATCACTAGCCTCCGCACCTAATTCCAAGGTGGTGTCAGCAACCAGAATTTCACTGATGGCTTCCTCCTCAAGTTTTATTTTTGTCCTGGCCATGGCTCTGAGACCTACAATCATCTGCCTTGTTTACAATATGTATGACTGGCCAGAGTTGCAGAAACATTATATGTCTAAAGATACGAACATCTTGTAGTGACAGCAAAACAGATCTAAAGCTACGATGTAACTGCATATGAAATTCCAGCTATTCGAGGGTGCCCAGGATGTTTTTAGTAGATTGACAGCTGTGTGTTGCATTTTACTACTCCACAACCCCTACAGATTATGCCAGCACTCAAGAGGCAGGTCTGTGGGCCCTCCTATAGCTGTAGACATCGAGATTTGTGGGTATCTCTGATTTTTTATCATTGATTTTGTCCAAATTATATGGGTACAGTATGCCACTGACAACCTCTCTGATCAAGAAAGAGTTTTTGCTTCATAGGCCAATGTTGATATTTCAACCCACGGTAAACTCCAGAGTGAGCAATGATCACAGCAAGCAGTGTCAGAACCGTATTAGTCAGCTGTGAAAAATGTGCAGTTACTATGTGTCTACATATATATAGGTGTTTGTGGAGGGTTTTGGGGGGGGGGGGGGGGTACATTCTGGCTCTAAATGAAAGTCTGACCTTCAAGGGTCCTGAAACATAGCAAGCCACAGCACTTGAAATGAACAAACACCGTCACTAAATGAGAGTGGTATGTAATTGTAGAACTAATGGGAAGTTATTTTTTCAGGTGTTGAGGCCATTTCTGCTGCGCCGATTGAAAACAGAAGTGGAGAAGCAGTTACCAAAGAAATATGAGCATATCGTAATGTGCCGTCTTTCAAAACGACAAAGATATTTATATGATGACTTCATGTCTAGAGCAAAGTAAGCAAAAAATGTCACTTTTTCATATTTGTGTAAAAACCTGGACAGAATGTTGGATTATGCTTTACGTATTGTTCGGCATCATACACACCAATCAGTGTAAATTAACAGACTTACCGCTTATTTTGTGTGAAGAAAGATGAACCAGCTTTTTTGGTTATTAGCCATGTGCTTCTCCTAATGTAATGGAAAATATTGTAATCCTTTGTATTGTGGTCATATGGGTTATAACATGGTTTAGTCTGTTAGGTGGGTGCTAGTGTTATGGAAAATACTGCCTCCTCTTTCAGGGAAGATACTGTAATATTTGTACCCATCCGCCAGATTAACAGATGCCATAACCCCAGTGACCACAGTATGAATCTTTATGGTCCAAAAACGTGAAAATTTATGTATAATGCCACGTGGTTTGGTCTGGTAGGTGGGTGCTAGTGTTATGGAATATACTGCCTCCTCTTTCAGGGAAGATATTGTAATATTTGTACCCATCTGCCAGATTAACAGGTGTCATAACCCAGTGACCACAGTATGAATCTTTATAGTCCAAAAATATGAAAACTTATGGATAAAGCCACATTTAAAATGTTAATATGTAATGTCTGACAGCACCACACCTTAGCATCCAAATATAATAAAAAAATATTTTTTGGTTAAAATTAGGCAGACGTAACATACTCTGTGGCAAACTCGTGACCCACAGAGCTTCAGGATGTGGCCTCACTGTCATTTCACTATTTGCAAAGGTTTACTGCTCTCTCAGAAGACAGGAACAAATATTTTTGCAAGATATTGAAAATATTATTGCTTGTGAGAAACTTTTCCCAACTAGTTTAGCTGCACAGATTGATTTCTTGATGAATTGTATGATGTTTCTGTCAGTCTCTGTCATGATGCGGAGAAAAGTGACTTCTGAATCAGTAAGTTAAATGTTAACTGATGTATTACTATATGTGGGGATAATGCAACACATTATGTTGAATGGAATTATTTATCATGTGCAGCTCCTAGATTACTTCAGCTAAGCCGTGCAAGATTTTACAAGTTTTGTTTCGTTAATGGTAAAGCAACTGATTTAAAGGCCTGGACAGGTGCTGAGGGTTCCAGGAGATTGAGGTTCCCAGATTTAATGACAGTCGGCACCTGAAGGTGGCAAGGTTGTCAGCCCTATGCATTGGTGACCTTTACCCCCCTAGAAAATACTCCTGGTACTCATTTCTGTTAGAAGTTGTGTCGACGCCAGGGCCATAGTGTGGCCGCAAGTATTAGGTCAATGAAAATTCCCAGGACACCATCGGGGATCGAAACCACAACCTTCAGGCTTATAGCGCAGTGCCTCAACCAACTGCACCACTGTGTGCCCCTTTTGACGTTAATGCATTTCTTTTTTTATACAGTACAGTTTCGTTAGTAATCGATGAAAATTAATATTTCAAATATTATCTGTGAAGCTGAATGCTAACCTCACACTGTACAGAAGTAAGACAATAGAATACCATAGCAGGCTGTGGCATATAAATTCTTTGGATATATAGATGCTAAGAGAGTAAAGAAAGGTCAAACAAGAAACATAGTGAGCACAGTTTGTTAGGATTGGTGGTTTTTGTGTCTTTGTATAAGTCTAACTTCCATGTAATGCTTAAATCTTATTCTTCAGCATATGTTTGTGTATAATGCCGCCTGTTCAAAAAATAGTTTGAGTGTAACATGGACTTTAATTGTGAGGTAATGTTTTTTGGCTGTTTGTAATTTTCATAATAATTGTGGTTGACATTATCATAACAATGTGTTGTATTGTGTGACACAAAATGGGATTTATGATATATGTGTACTTGTACATGCTCATTAGACTGTTATATGTTTTGCTTTCTTGTTTACAGAACAAGAGAAACTCTGGCAACTGGAAACTTATTAAGTGTGATCAATGTTCTTATGCAGCTCCGTAAAGTGTGCAATCATCCCAACCTCTTTGAGGTTCGGCCAACTATCTCACCATTCCAAATGGAAGGGATCACATATGAAACAGCATCTTTAGTTATGTCTGCACTTGACTATGATCCCTTTAAGGTTAGTGACATTTTTGAAGAGGTAGGAATGGTAGATCTGAAAGAAACTATTGAAATTTGTAGGTACTTTCTTGGTTATGGACATGATTGGAGCCTTTTTTGTTTAATTTAGTTATTTATTTGACCACCTAGTTTATTACTCCATTTATGGAAAGATTTCATAGTCTGCTTGTTACTGCACTGTACAAAATATTTGAGATTCAAAAGTAGATACACTAGAAAAGAAGGTGGTTCAATTTAAGGGTGAAGTGGTTTTGGTAATGTTGGTGGTGATTTTGCGGCACAAAATTGGACCTTGAGACATTTGTGACCAGTAACTGATGTATTCCAGTTGGAAAATATATTGGACTGAAGTGTAGTTGTGTCTTGTGAGGGTGAGTTAATTCTGTTATTCAGGACCAAATATTCTGTTGTGTTCTGTCTGGTTAGAGCTGTTCATTTAAATTTCTTACTTAATGAAACCCCTAACAAATTGTGGCCGGTGGAAAGAACAAATGGAACGTCATACAAAAGGTCTGCTTGTAGAAAGGATGTTGAAAACTGGAGATGGCGCTCTCTGGGTGGAAGTGTCAGTTCATGAAGGTGACCAAATTTCACGTTAATAACATTTCGAAGATACGATGCTCCTTTGAAACAGTGGTAACTATTTACCACTCAGCATGGCATGGCATTTCAGAAGACTCAAATCTTCAATTAGCATCACTGTCAGAGCCTCACATCTCAAAAGTCATGTTCTTGGAACGTTGAACAAGCCTGTAGTAACCATGTTCTTGTTCTGTCTGTAGTCATATCCACTGAGTGTACAGTAGGTGACCAGACTTCAAAAACTTTAAAATAACAAGTGATGGAACTGAAATAAGAGAGACTAGAAATGTCTGTAAATATAAAGTATAACTTTGTTTCAGCATGTTGATTTGTTCAGTCTCAACTTGCTTCTGATAGAACTTGAGACATGCCTCACTGCATTTGTTGCACATCGAATTAAGAAGTATCATTCTCCGAGGAAGCTGATAGAGGAAATTGACTCTGCACCAGAACCACCTCCACGCTGTCCATCGGGCAAAATAAAAATCCATGTTCGACTTTCCTCCAGTCAGCAGCAGCAAAATGCAGGGACACCTGGAAGCACTGCTGTAAATAAGGGATTAGCTGTTAATGTTACCTCAGCTCCTGTTGGTACCTCACCCCTCATCAAATCCTCTACTGGCCAAGGTGAGAATTGTGTTTTTTTTTATTAAGCATGTGTAACAGTTTTGAAATACTACTGGTTATTAATTTGGTTTTACTAACTGCAATGTTTAAAATGCTGTATTTGTTCATATGACTTTATATGAGAAAGGAAGTTGAAAGATGGCTATTCTGAAAGGAAAGTGTCGCATCTTAACTGGTATGTGTGCAGACTAGCTCTGTGAATGTGCTGTGGACTCTCTTTAGGTTATGATCATGGTCATTATGCTGCGAGTGTTGGGTGCTGTATAATTCTTGTTTGTTCATAACTTTCACAATTTGATCTTCTTTTATTTTGTATGCCTGTAATTAATTTGAAATGCTGATATTTGTGCGTACTTTTTACACATTCATTGTGTTTATTACCGGTTCAGGTTTATCTAATTACAATGCAGTGTGTATAGTGAAGACACTGCACATATATTAACCTTTTGATGCCTAATGTCAGCTATAGTGGTCGTACCGCACCGCTAACCTCTAAATTTGCATTTTATATATTTATTCAACAAATATATGTACTGAATATTTTAAACATGGTACATACTCTCCATTTTTTTCTCTTCAAAATGCAGTTTGTTTCATAATTCTAACATATGTTGTTCCTGTATTATTCACATTTGGTGTGCTAAAATTAAAAAAATAATTCTGGTGCCAAAAGTTAATCATATCTAGTACATGAAACGAAATGAGTATTGACATACATGTGTATTGGTACATAGTGTTGTGACATTGTCTGCCATGCTCATGCAGTCATGGCATCTTGTTTTACTATGTTCTCTGTGCAGTTCACAGAAGAGTAGGCTTAAAAATTGCTCAAACATAGTTAAAGTTTGCTTGATCTTATGTGTTGCATGTGGTTCAATTATGTGTGCCTTTAATTCATTGTGCCCTACAAAGAGAAAACTGTAGATAATAGGAATAATTCTGTGAACTAAGGAAGTCTGAAACCTCATGAAACTGGGAACTCTCAGTAGAATTATAATTGTATGGATGGTGTGCAGTCACTCCATCCTGCTGAAACTAGCTTAGTTATTCTTTATCAGGCATTCAGACTAAACTGTTGAATAATGTTCTGATATACCCCAGCACTGAACTTTGACTGAAGCAAGCTGGTTGCTTGAGGGTTCATACTACAAGCTGGCCTTGTGTGAATGTAAGGGTTTTCAAGATTTCACGCAGATTCTGTGTACAGTTTACTTGGCACTACTTCATTAGGAAAGTAATTTCTATATGCCTTTCAAAACAAAAGTGATATCAGGAAACAAACATGTTGCAAAATAAAGATTTCTTGTGTATGTAGCCCATATTAATAGCACATCTTCATTTTTAAGGGTACTGCAGTGTTCTTGTGATGCATGTTTTTGCCATTCTTACCAAAGAATTAAGTATTGCCTTCAGAGTTGCATGATAAATCATATTTACTCAGATAACACTGAAGAACAAATTTAAACTTTTTGTTTTGCCCCCAGATGATAATAGGTGAATTTTTGTAATTTGGCTACACTGAATCCAAATCTGGAAATGAAAATACACTATCACCTGTCGGTTTTGGAACTTCAGTTCTTGTTTTGCTGGAATATGCAATTGTGTAACTTGTAACTGGGTCCAATGTCTTAAAATCACTTCTTCATATTGAAATGAATATAAGGAATTCAAAAATAGTAGTGAGAATGCTGTATTAAAATAATTTTTTGCAGTTACACGAGAAAAATTTTTCTCATGTTTAAAACTTCAATCTGTAACTCGTTCATTTGTAACTGACAATAGACATCCTTTCAGTAAGGTTCCAGTAATAGTCAGCTAACATGTTCTATGACGACTTTCCTGCATATATTTTCTCCATTGTGGAAATACCCAGGTGGAACCTTTCCCCATGTTCTTCGCTCATTGTGTCCAAATTCGGAGGGAAGATGTCCAAGTGGGATGTAAAAAATGAAACTTCAGTGACATGTTACACCCCATAGTCTGATATGCATTTAACAAGTCCTGAACAAATTCCTTGTAGTTTTCAGCTTTTACATTTCCAAGGAAATTTAAAAAAACTGCATTGAATGTTAGCCATGCAGATCTCTCAGTTTCCATCAACAGGCGTTCAATTAGATCATTGTTATTGATTTCACGAATTTGTGGTCCAAAAAAAGATGCTATATTTTAATTTAGTGTCACTGAGTTTCGAAAACTTTTCTTTCAAATACTCAAAACCATTACCGTGTTTGTTCGTAGCTTTAACAAAGTTTTTCATTAACCCAATTTAACGTGTAATGGCGGTAACCAAACTAGCAGTTGATTTCTGACATACCTTTCCCCTGAAACTGAGTTCTCTCGCATGGGCCAATCCTTAACATTGTAATGTATGTTTTTTGTGTGACTGTCCCATTCCAAAAGAATACAGCAAAACGTTGTGTAGCCAGACCGCATTCCTAGGAGTAACCCAAGACCACAAGGTCCACATATTTTCCATTCATATTTTGGGTAACTTACAGCTTTAAAGAGCAAATCAATATTCTCGTATGTTTCCTTCATGTGGGCAGAGTATGTGAAGTAAAGTGATCCCGTTACAGGCCAGGTGTGGCCCAGAGGGTGGGTAGAGGTATAGCTGTACTCTTCCATGACCGCGGCACTAGAAGGGGGTGAGTGGTCAGCAGCACGCCCCGGGGGCACTTTACCCCCAGGAAAGACCTGGTACCCATTTTACAGGAGGCTGTGTTGGTCTCAGGGCCGGTCTGGACAGGCGGAAAATCTCGTCCCCAGCAGGATTCGATCCCGGACCGTCCAGCCCGTAGTCAGTCGCTATACTGACTGAGCTACCCGGCACCATGGGCAGAGTATGACGGTGGAATATTTCCTTTAAGTTGTAGCGCCACCTTTAAAGTAAATTTAGATGAATCTACAAAAAAGTCTCCATTCTTCAGGGCTGTATGTACATCTCACCCCTTGCTGAAGTCCTTCTACATCATTAAAATAGACTAATTTGCTGTCCTTAGAAAAAAAATGATAACAGTGATTGCTGGTATTTCCTGTTTGACATTTTAACACTTTGTTGTAACAAATCCGTTCCTGTGGACGAGAAGCCAAGAGTCCAGTCTGAATATACGAAAGATTAAGGTCTGTAACTAGATCGTTAAGTTTAGACTGATATAAGGTTAGGTGTATTTAGTTACGGGAAATCACGATCCAAATTGGAGCATGAAGGTCCAGGTTTGTCTTCTGGAGAGGTGCTTGTTGGTTCTTCTTCATGCAGGGTCCATTGTAGAGGTGACTTAGGAGTTGGTAGGGAATCGTCATGTTCAACAGGTCTTAGGGCTGAAGGAATATTGGGGTAAATTATGGTATGTTTAGATTTTGAATAATGGCCATCTGTATTTTGTTCAGTAACATTAGCAATCGGTAAGATGATCTTTCTGTTCTCTTCACACCAAAGGAACTATAAAAGGCATTGATTGGTGAGTGCCAGTGAGCCAGGCATGTAAATTATGTGAGCATCTACTGCATCATGAATGTGGTGCCAAACTCTTGTCCTGATCCCCAACTTTACAGCTAAAATATAATTCATATGCCTTCTTCACTGTAGCGGTCGCGGATTTTCTGTGTGACTTTGGGTTAAATTCACCAAAGACGTAATGGTTTTTCCATGAGGTTTGCGGTATCCATGGGGATGCCCACAGGAGGGTGTGTTGCTGTTTTTATAGCAAGGCTCACTCGTGGGATATATATACCAGGCTATGTGGATGACATTTGTCTTCTAGTGGTGGGAAGATTCCTAAACATATCATTACTCCCTTCATACAGTAGAGACAAGGTGCAGCTTGGTCCGGTTTTCAGTTTATCACGACAAAACTGAGCTCATATTAACAAGGAGAAGGAAACACTCTGGTTTATTCGAACCACACTTTTTTGGGGTTCCTCTAAGTCACTCTATGTCAGTCAAGGATCTGGGGGTAGTCCTGCATTCTCAGCTGACTTGGAGGGAGCATGTGGATGCAAAGTTGAGGAAGGCTCACAATCTGTTGTGGGCCTGTTGGAGGGCCTGTGGTACGATGTGGGGCCAGAGACCCAAGGTGGTCCATTGGCTCCACATTGCTATCATTTGGCCATCCATCACTTTTGCATCCCGAGTTTGGTGGCCTGGCTGTCACGACATCTTGTGCCAAGAAATAGTAAGCAGAGTACACGAACTTGACTATGTAGGGATAACGGGAGTGATACGCACTACACCTACTGGTGCAATGGAGGCACTCACTGGCCTCCCTTCACTGGATCTGGTGATTCAGGGTGAGGTGAGGTCACCGGCACTTTGTCCCTGGTGTCTGGGTTGTCGGTCATACCTTCACTCCAGTTGAGGACGTAGTGGCATATTGATACAGCTTCAGAGGTTGGACCCTCTATTTAATATGGAGGTCGATATTATGAGGCCAACTTTTAACTGTGAACCCAAATGCAGTGTTACAATTTTGACTAGAGGAAAGTTGACCTGAGGACCTTGGACCCCTGTAGTTAATGGGCTCATCGGGTTCATGGATGGGTCCAGGATGACAGAGGGGACCGGGGCTGTAGTCTGTGGGCAATCATAAGGAAGAAGGCTTAGTATCTCTATGGGAAAGTATGCTACAGTTTTCAGACTGAGGATTTGCCATCTTGGTATGTGTATATGAAATTCAGACAAATGCTAGGCCAGACAAATGTGTGAGTATTTGCTCTGATAGTCGGGCAGCTCTGAGAGCCCTTCATTCTACCGAAACAATGCCTCCATTGGTGGAAAAGTGCCAAGAGGCATTGAATGATATATCTACTTGGCGCATAGTGGGAATGTATTAGGTTCCTGAACATGATGGGGTACGAGGAAACGCAATTGCTGACAAGCTTGCAACAGGCAGTTCTTTTCTGAAGTTTGTGGGACCTGAGCCGTCCTTCACGGTCTCTAGGCAGAACTTAAAAATGAAGGTAAAATACTGGGTGGATAACCATCATTTGGCAATTGGCATGGTCCTAGTAGTAATCAGAGACAGGCTCAACAACTGATTATGGGTCCTAGTCCAACTACAAAGACCAGATTATTGTCCTTTTACAAGACACAGTCAGGTTTGTTGTTGGCCTCCTTGCTGGACATAATATCCTGAGAAGACATCTTCACTTAATGGGGCTGATCAAAAGCCCCTTATGTAGTAGGTGTGGTAAAGAGGAAGAAACCTCAGTTCACATTCTGTATGTTTGTGAAGCCTTGGCTTCATTGAGACATCCATATCTGCATTCCTTTTTCTTGGACCCAAAGGATATTGGGAGTACAAGTCTGGGGGTCATTTGGATCTTTAGTAAAGGAACAGGTCTCCTAGACCTAGTATCAGACTATTGGGCACAAAGGGTCTATTTTAACGCCTAGGTGCATTAGTACCACAAGGGCTTGAACCCACCTACTAATCTAATCTGATCACTAACAAAATAAGTTTGGTGAATTAACACATTTATGAGACATGGCAAACACAACTACTCAACAAAGTACACTTATCTTATTATTTTTCTTAGTATTCAAATGAACTACATGTAAATTAACACTGTTGTACTTTGGTTCACAATTTCAATTATCAAAGTGAAAACAAAATCTCACAATGGAACATACGATACATGAAGAGAGAGGCGCTAGCTACAGACCACCGAACTTCACCATGGAACAAGTTCAACCGAACTGATAAAGCTTATTGAAACGTTCGGTACAATATGATGTTTTCTCCTCCCTATAGTCCTGAAAGTGTCGTAACACTGAGGGATGAATACACTTTTTGTTTTGGGTTGTATGCCTGGCTATGCCTATAAATCTGCCGACCTCAGACGCTTTCTACAAAATGTGCTTGTTCCTCGGAAAGTTTAAGTGATAACGCAGAACGGATTTCAGAGTTGTAATTAGCACAAAAAAAACCCCCCCGTTAAAATCATCTAATTTTACTTGCTTAAATTTCATTGCTCAGCGGTTTAATGTCCTCCATTTTTTTAACACTCAGAATGTTTTCAGGGGTACATGTGTGGTTGTTCCATAGAAGATTTATTTTCATGTTATATATGCGTTTTTATCCCCCTCCCTTTTTTAGCTAATTGAGGCACGTTCGACAGAACATTTTGCCCTGTATCCCCTGTTTGCATTTTCTCTTTCCCACTCAAGACATAGTACTCATTGTAAATTATGCCAAGAAAATGTTGTGTTTGCCCCATATCATACAGTTCAACTTTGTTACTCAGCAACACAAGTATCTACCACCATCTGCACAGGTGTGTAAGTTTGCGTAATGAACCCAGATGTTTACCATCCATCCTTCAGGAGCAGGTAGAAGCTGTAAGACACGTACAGGCATTGTGTTATAGAGGATGAATGTCTGCAAGTGGTATGAAGATTGCGTAGTGATTAGTCATCTAGAAAGTGGTAAAAGCTTTAAAACAGATAAGCTTTATTTTTTTTTACCTTCAACCTTATAATGGGTAGGGGCATATTCAAAGTGAGTTTCTGTGTAATAATTGATGAAGACTGAAAATGCACTGTGACCTGGTCAAAGGAGGGGGTGACATGTATAGGTACACATTAGTGTAGGTATACTGTATGTGGTGCATTCACCTAGTATTTATACATCCTCAGTTTCATCATAGCCAAATATCAGCTCACCAAAGAAGTGACTTTTTACACACACAAATGAATAGAGGGCCTTGTGAGCCCACATGTTACCTTAGAAGCAAAGAATGTCTTCACTGATCAGCTCTAAAGATCATGTAGCAGGAAAGTATATGAATTACAAGGAAATATTACAGTCTACTTAATGAGAAGTTGTCTGGCATATTTTTCACTGTGCAGTTTGAAGAAATGCTGGTTTTAAGGTACCCCAATTAACATCCATGCACTGGAGTTTGCACATCTGGATTCCATAAAGTGTCCCAGAGTAATCGTAAGTCAGAACCATTCTTTGACATTACTAGTGCAGTCAGAAGGAATGAACTTCGATAACAGAGTGATGGCAATCATTTGATTGTGATACATTCACTATTGAAGTGACACAGTTTGAAACAGTTCCAGCAGTCCAGCAGCTGTAATCAGTCACTGAAGAAATGCTGGGAAGTGACTTATGCCTCCTATGTTGGCCGAATGCTATTTTAATTTGAGGGGTGGTATGGCAGTTAATGCATCAGGTCTTTGAGACCCTGACTCTGTGAAATGAGTCTGAGTGTTTTTGAAGTGGAGTGGATACCAGCATCATGCATTTTAAACTATTTACCATTGTACAAATACATTTCTGTTTAGAACTTTCTGGGCTTTATGCCAGAATTTTTTTTTCTCAGACAGCCATGTTCCATGTAAGTATTAAGTATTGGTAATTGGTCATTTTATTGTAAACTTGGAAGGTTAGTTGGCTGAATACTTTTGAGTGCGTGGGATAATTTATAGATTGCACATGGCTTTATGTATTGCCATTTTAATAAACACAGATGCATTTGGCAGTTAACATAGTGTTATGTCTTCATTACAATTTCCAAAGCTTTGACATTTGTTTTGCCTTTCTGGTAAATATTTGTTGAGAACATATCATATGAATCTGCAGGTTTTCTGCATTTTTCATTAACATGTTTACTAAGATTCTGCTCCTGAGAAGAGTGTCAGGACAGTTATGTAGGATGTAAACAGTTGGGCCCTTTGTGATGGACTGTGGGAAAATTCATATAAAAATTTCTGTACAACATGAATTGAAACATAGTAAATATAGCAAGTTATGTAAGACATACCTCATTTAAATGGATTGTCAGGAGGTTAAGACACACGAATGTTTGCCATGACTTTCCTATTCCTTATTCTCTTAAACACCTGAACTGATCTGGAATGCTTCATTGTGAGAGCAGTCGACCTGGGAACTTGTTGGTCATGGGTTAATCCCTGTAACATCTGTCAGCTAATCGGTTTTGCATAGCAAGAAGTGTGTGATGCATGAGAACAAGCACTGTGTTTTCTCACCCAGGTGTGACTCTGAGAGTGACAGGTGATTCTCAGCAGCAGGGATATTCACTTCAACTTGTGCAGCATCAGGGTGGTGTGAAGGGTAAGGATATGGCTGCAGCAAGCGTAGTAGTGCATGTGTGTTCAACGTGCTTCTCTTCTTTTTCTTCCTCCTGCGGATAAATAACTGGAGTAATTTCAAGAGTTAAGAGGAACTAAAAATGATTAAAAATTAAAGTAAATTATTAATGTACTGACCAGTGACATAATTTTTGTGATGTTTGGACATAGTGCATTGATTATGAAGTTTGTTATTATGTAGTATTTGAGGTGACAAGAATTTTCAACCAGTTTGTGAAGAAGCAGTATGTGTTTTCCCTGCAGTCATGTTCAAATAAAAAGGTATCATTTCATTACGTTTCAGTACTTTACTGCACTTTGTTTTATATCCAACTAGTGATTGCTGGTTTTAGAAAATAACTGTGTGTAATAAAATGATTAATGTGTCACTTGTGTTCCTGGAATATGCATTTTAAGTAGCACATTACTGATGAAGTGTTACCTCAGCTTTTGGGGTTAGGTGCACCATGTTGCAATGGTTCAGCATAGATTGCAGTTGCTGTCTTGACAGTAAGTCTGAGGAAGGATGCCTCTCAGTGTGTAGGTTTCGCAGCGGTAATTAGGATGGGGGCCAGCACAATCCAATAGGATGTGTCCCTGGCCTGATATCTAAGTCTGGCCATTGGTATAAAGAGTGGGTGTGTAGTTTGAATGTGGCAATGCCCATTGGAAGGTGGTGATGTCTTTAAGAAAAAGGTGTGGCAGAAAGTAGATGACAGCAGAATTTCTTCAGGTTGAAGTGTATGACTCTTGCAGTGCCTTCCTTAATACAGGGATGGTAAGTGCAGATGTTCTGTAGGGCTTGTGTGTGTGTTTTTTTTAAAGGTGTGATGTCCTTTTTGGTCTCAAGAGTAGTTAGATATGTCAGATCATGGAGTTTCTGTCCTGCTGTTTCTGGTGTGTTTGAGACTCTAGTGGAGACATGGACATTTAAGCTAATGTACGCTGTGCCTCCAGTGCAAAATGTATTGTAAATGGTTTTGTGTGTGTGTGGGGGGGGGGGATGCTGGTGTTTTTTTATCATTGTCAAGTCCAAGTAGGGTTACAGTGATTTGTGTTTGTTGATCCATATTTTTCTGAAGTAGCTTGGCATTGTGGTTCATTGTTTACAAAAGGTACAGGATATAAGCCTCATACTCTTGCGTATCTACTTTTGCCATGACTTGTCTGTTTCTCTGACTACTGCAAAGCATCCTGGAGTGTAAGGGGAAATGATCAATACGAAGTAAAATGTGGGTGAGACTATGCACTTTTATTCCTTACATTGAGGAAACAACAGACATAATTGCCAGGTTACTCATAACAAAAGGGATACACACCATTTATAAACAACTGAACAAAGTGAGAAGCTGTCATGGACTATCTGAGGACAGACACCCCCCCCCCCCCCCCCCCAAAAAAAAACCCCCATTTCCAAAAAAACCCCAACACAGGCGCGACGGGACCAACCCCACCCCCCCCACACCCCCCCCCCCCCGCCCCACAACATTCACAAAAAACACCAACCCCAACA
>Ga0131853_10013177_pt1 | contig 15154 bp, 3 predicted proteins | sample TergutLab28metaG_FD_92764 | JGI IMG/M metagenome (GOLD analysis project Ga0131853, IMG submission 92764) | Labiotermes labralis P1 segment gut microbial communities from Petit-Saut dam, French Guiana - Lab288 P1 (version 2) (version 2) | ecosystem: Host-associated > Arthropoda: Insects >...
AGATATAGTTTTACACTACAGGCACTGACGGCAGTAGAGGTATACCTGTACTGTATTGGCACAGAGGGGATTAGAGGTATAGCTGTATACTACAGACACTGAAAAGGCTAGAGGTGTAGCTTATTTTACATGTACTGAGAAGGATAGAGTTATAGCTGTACTCTAAATGTACTGAGGAGAGTAGAGTTATAGCTGCACTGTACAAGTACTGAGGGGAATAGAGCTATAGCTGTACTCTACAGGCACTGTTGGGAGTACAGTTATAGCTGTTCTGTACAGGCACAGAGGGGAGTAGAGATGTAGCTGCACCCTACAGGCACTGAGGGGATTAGAGGTATAGCTGTACATTAAAGTGACTAAGGGCAGTAGAGTTTTAGTTGTACTTTGCAGTAACTGAGGGGAGAAGAGTTATAGAAATACTGTACAGGCAATGAGTAGAGTAGAACTTTAGCTGTACTGTACAGGCACAGAGGAAAGTAGAGATATAGCTGTACTTTACAAGCACGGGGTTGATTAGAATTATAGCTGTACTGTAAAGGCACTGCGGGGATTAGAGTTGTGGCTGTACTGTTCAGGCACTGAGGGGAGTAGAGTTATAGCTGTACTGTACAGAAACTATGTGAGTAGTGATAAAGCAGTACTGTACAGGCACTAGGCGAGTAAAGGTTTAGGAGTATTGAACAGGCACTGAGGGCAGTAGCGTTATACCTGTACACTCCTGGCACTGAGGGGAGTAGGTGTATAGCTGTACTGTACAGGCAATGAGGGGAGTAGAGGTGTAGTTGTATTCTATAGGTACTGAGGGGAGTAGAGTTATAGCTGTACAGTACAGGCACTGAGATGAGTAGAGGTATAGCTTTACTGTACAGGCATTGAGATGTGTAGATATATAGCTGTACTGTAAAGGCACTGAGGGGAGTAGAGATATAGCTGTATATTACAGGCACAGAGCGGAGTAGAGTTGTAGCTGTACTGTAGAGGCACTGAGTGGAATAGATGTATAGCTTTACTGTTAAGCTACGGAGGGGAGTAGAGGCATAGGTGTACTCTAAAAGCAGTAGAGTTATAGCAGTACTTTAAAGGCCCTGAATGGATTAGATGTATAGCTGTACTGTACAGGCACAAAGGGTGGTAGAGTTATAAGCTGTACTTTTCAAGCACTGAGGGGAGTAGAGGTATAGCGGTACTGTACAGGCACTGAGGGGAGTAGAGGTATAGCTGTATTGTAAAGGTACTGAATGGAGTAGAGGTATAGCTTTACTGTATAGGCAATGAGGGGATAAGAGGTATAGCTGAACTGTACAGGCACTCAGAGGTGAAGAGGTATAGCTGTACTGTACAGGCACTGAGTTGAGTAGAGGTATAGCTGTATTGTGCAGGCACTGAGGGGCGTAGAGTTATAGCCGAATTATATAGGCACTAAGAGTAAGAGATTTATAGCTGTATTGTACAGGCTCTGAGGTGAGTAAAAGTATAGCTGTACTTTACAGGTATTGAGGAGATTAGAGGTATAGTTGTACTGTACAAGCACAGGTGGAAATTGTGGTAGAGCTGTACTGTACAGGTATTGAAGAGAGTAGAGGTATAGCTGTACTGTACAAGCACTGAGAGAGTAGAGGTTCAGCTGTACTTTACTGGTACTGAGTGGAGTAGAATTATAGCTGTACACTTCTACTACTGAGGGGAGTACAGTTATAGCTGTACTGTACAGGCACTGAGTTTAGAAGAGTTATAGCTGTATTCTACAGGCTCTCAGGGGTGTAGAGGTATAGCTGTACTTTACAGGCACTGAGGAGAATAGAGGTCTAGTTGTACTGTGCATGCACTGAGGGGAGTAGATTTATAGCTGTACTGTACAGGCACTGATGGGTGTAGAGGTAGAGCTGTATTTTACAGGCACTGAGGAGAGTAGAGGTCTAGTTGTACTGTGCATGCACTGAGGGGAGTATAGTTATTGCTGTACTGTACTGGAACTGAGGGGTTCGAGGTTTAGCTGTACTTTACTGGTACTGAGGGGAGTAGAATTATAGCTGTACTGTACAGGCAGTGAGGGGGTTAGAGGTATAGCTGTACTCTACAGGTAATGAGGGGAGTAGGGGTATAGCTGTACATAAAAGGCACAATGTGGAGTAGAGTTATAACAGCACTGTACATGTACTGAGAGGAGTAGAGTTATAGCTGTACTGTACAAGCACTCAAGAGAGTAGAGGTATAGCTGTAATCTATAGGCACGGAGGGGAGTAGATTTATAGTTGTACATTACAGGCACTGAGGGGAATAGAGGTATAGTTGTACTGTACAGTCACTGATGGTAGTAGAGGTATAGCTGAAATGTACAGGTACTGAGTGGAGTAAAGTTATTGCTGTACTGTACAAGCACTGAGGGTAGTAGAGTTATAGCTGTACTGTACAGGCACTGAGAGGGTAGATGTATAGCTGTACTGTACATGTACTGAGGGGTGTAGAGTTATAGCTGTACTCTACAAGCACTGTAAGGAGTAGAGTTAAGCTGTATTCTACAGGCACTGACGGGAGTAAAGGTATAGCTGTATTGTACAGATACTGAGGGGAGTAAAGTTATAGCTGTACTGTACAGGCACTGAAGGAAGTAGACTTATAGCTGTACTGTACAAGCACTGAGGGGAGTAGAGCTATAGCTGTACTGTACAGGCACTGATGGGAGTTGACGTATATCTGAAATGTTTACGCACTGAGGGGAGTAGAGATATAGCTGTATTTTACAGGCATTGAAGGGAGTAATGATATAGATGTACTGTACAGCAATTGAGGGGCGTAGAGGTATAGCTGTACTGTACAGGCACTGCGCGGATTAGAGGAATAGTTGTACAGTACAGGCACTGAGAGGTGTAGAGGTATAGCGGTATTCTACAGGTACAGAGGGGAGTAGAGCTATAGCTGTACTGTACAGGCACTAAGTGGAATAGAGTTATAGCTCTACTGTACAGGCACTGAAGGGATTAGAGCAGTAGCTGTACATTACAGACATTGAGGGGTTTAGAGTTTTAGCTGACTGTAAATGTTCTGACAATAGTAGAGGTATAGCGGTACTTTACAGGTACTGAAGGGAGTAGTGGTATAGTTGTACTTTACAGGTACTGAAGGGAGTAAAGTTATAGCTGTACTGTACAGGCACTGAGGGGTTAGATGTATAAATGTACTCTACAGGCACTAAGGGGAGTAGAGGTATACCGGTACTGCACAGGCACTGAGAAGAATAGAGGTGTAGCTGTACTCTACAGGTACTGATGGGAGTGGAGATATAGCTGTACTCTACATGCACTGAGGGGATTAGATGTATAGCTGTACTGTACAGGCACAGAGGGTGGTAGAGTTATAGCTGTACTGTTCAAGCACTGAGTGTAGGTGAGGTATATCGGTATTTTACAGGCACTGAGTGGAGTAGAATTATAGCTGTATTGTACAGGTACGGATTGGAGTAGGGGTATAGCTTTACTCTACAGGCACTGAGGGGAGTAGAGGTATAGCTGTACTCTACAGGCACTCAGGGTTGAAGAGGTATAGCTGTACTCTACAGGCACTGATTGGATTAGAGGTATAGCTGTACTGTGCAGGCACTGAGTTGCTTAGAGATTTAGCCGTAATGTACAGGCACTGAGGGGAATAGAGGAATATCTGTATTCAACAGGCTCGGAGGGAAGTAAAGGTATAGCTGTATTTAAAAGGTACTGAGAAGAGTAGAAGTATAGCTGTACTGTACAAACACTAAGAGAGTAGAGGTTCAGCTATACTGTACTGGTACTGAGGGGAAATGAGTTATAGCGGAACTCTACTGTTACTGAGGGAAGTAGATTTATAGCTGTACTCTACAGGCACTGAGGGGAGTAGAGGTATAGCTGTACGGTTCAGTAAATGAGGGGAGTAGAGGTATAGCTGCACTGTAAATGTACTGAGGGAAGTAGAGGTATAGCTGCAATGTATAGTTACTAATTGGAGTAAAGTTATGGCTGTACTATACAAGCTCTGAGGGGAATAGGGTTATAGCTGTACTCTACAGGCACTGATGGGAGTAGAGATATAGCTGTACTGAACAGGTACAGGGGGGATTAGAGGTATAGCTGTACAGTACAGGCACTGAGGGGAGTAGAGGTATAGCTGTACTCTACAGGCACAGAGGGGAGTAGTGTTATAACTGTAATGTACAGGCACTGAGGGGAGTAGAGATATAGCTGTACTTAACAGGCACTGCGGGGAGTACAGATATAGCTGTACACAACAAGCACTGTGGAGAATAGTGGTATAGCTGTATTGTACAGGCACTGAATTGAGTAGAGATATAGCAGTACTGTACATCAAGTGAGGTGGGTAGCGATTTAGTTGTACTGTACAGGCACTGAGCGGAGTAGAGGTATAACTGTACAGTACAGGCACTGAGGGTCGAAAATCTAAAGCGGTATTCTACAGGCACTGAAAGGAGTAGAGGTGTAGCTGTACAGTACAGGCACTAAGGGGAATAAGGGTTTAGCTGTACTGTACAGTCCTATACTTTACAGACAATGAGGGGAGTAGAGTTTTATCTGTACTCTACAGGTACTGAGGAGTGTAGAGTTATAGCGATACTGTAGATGCACAGAGGGCAGTAGAGCTATAGCTGAACTCTACAGGTCATGAAGTGAGTAGAGTTATAGCTGTACTGTACAGGCACTGAGGGGCTAGAGGTATAGCTGTACTGTACAGGCACTGAAGTGATTAGAGTTATAGCTCTACTGTACAAGCACTGAGGTTAGTAGACTTATAGGTGTAATGAACAGGTACTGTCTGGAGTAGAATTATAGCTGTATTCTACAGGCACTGAGGGGTGTAGAGGTATAGCATTACTGTACAGGCACTGAGGGGAGTAGACGAATAGCTGTATTGTACAGGCACAAAGGGCAATAGGGGGTATAGCTGTACTGTACATTTACTTAAGTGAGTAGATATATAGCGGTACAGTACAAGCACTGAGGTTAGTAGAGGTATAGGTGTAATGAACAAGTACTGTGTGGAGAAGAATTATAACTGTACTTTACAGGCACTGAGTGATATAGAGGTATAGCGTTACTGTACAGGCACTGAGGTGAGTAGGGTTATGGCCGTACGGTACAGGCACTGAGAGGTGTACAGTTATAGCTGTACTGTCCAGGCACTGAAGGGAGTAGAGCTATAGCTGTATTGTAGAGGTACTGAGGGGAGTAGAGGTATAGTTTTAAACTACAGGCACTGAGGGGAGTAGAGGTATACATATACTGTACTGGCACAGAGGGTATTAGAAATAAAGCTGTATTCTACAGGAACTGAAGAGACTAGAGATATAGCTTTACTTTACATGTACTGAGAAGGATAGAGTTATAGCTGTACTCTAAATGTACTGTGGGGAGTTGAGGTATAGCGGTACTCTACAGGCACTAAGGGGGGTAGATGTATAGCTGTACTGTACAGGCACTAAGGGGAGTAGAGATATAGCTGTACTTTACAGGCACTGAGGTGATTAGATGTATAGCTGTATTGTACAGGCACAGAGGGTGGTAGAGTTATAGCTGTACTGTCCATGCACTGAGTTTAGTAGAGTTATAGCGGTACTGTACAGGCACGGAGGGGAGTAGATTTATAGCTGTATTGTAGAGGTACTGATTGGAGAAGGGGTATAGCTTTACGGTAAAAGCACTGAGGGCAGTAGAGGTATAGCTGTACTGTACAGGCACTCAGGGGTGAAGAGTCATAGCTGTAAACTACAGGCACTGAGTTGAGTAGAGGTATAGCTTTACTGTCCAGGCACTGAGGAGCGTAGAGGTATAGCCGTAATGTACAGGCACTGAGGGGAATAGATGTATAGCTGAATTGTACAGGCTCGGAGGGGAATAAAGTTATTTCTGATCTTTACTGGTACTGAGAAGTGTAGAGGTATAGCTGTACTGTACATGTACTGACGGGAGTAGAGTTATAGCTGTACTGTACAGGCACTGTAAGGTGTAGATTTAAGCTGTACTCTACATGCACTGACGGGAGTAAAGGTGTAGCTGTATTGTACAGATACTGAGGGGAGTAATGTTATAGCTGTACTGTAAGGGCACTGAAGGAATTAGATGTATAGCTGTACTGTACAAGCACTCAGGGGAGTAGAGCTATAGCTGTATTCTACAGGCACTGATGTGAGTAGATGTATATCTGAACTGTTTAGGCACTGAGGGGAGTAGAGTTATAGCTGTATTTTACATGCAGTGAAGGGAGTAAAGATATAGCTGTACTGAACAGCAATTGAGGGGCGTAGAAGTATAGCTATACTGTACAGGCACTGAGCGGATTAGAGGTATAACTGTACAGTACAGGCACTGAGGTGAGTAGCGGTATAGCGGTATATTACAGGTACTGTTTGGACTAGAGCTATGGCTGTACTGTACAGGCAATAAGGGGAATAGAGGTATAGCTCTACTGTACAGGCACTGAGGGGAGTAGTGAAGTAGCTGTACATTACAGACTTTGAAGGTATTAGAGTTTTAGCTGACTGTATATGTACTGACAATAGTAGAGTTATAGCGGTACTGTACAGGTACTGAATGTAGTAGAGTTATAGCTGTACTGTTCAGGTACTGAGGGGAGTAGAGGTATAGCTGTACTGTACAGGCACTGAGGGGGGTAGTGGTGTAACTGTACTGTACAGGCACTGAGTGGAGTAGAGTTATAGCGGTACTTTACAAGCACTGATAGGAGTAGAGTTATAGCTGTATTGTACAGGTACTGATTGGAGAAGGGGTATAGCTGTACTGTACAGGCACTTAGAGCAGTAGAGGTATAGATGTACTGTACAGGCACTTAGGGGTGAAGAGGAATAGCTGTACTCTACAGGCACTGAGTGGAGTAGAGTTATAGCTTTACTGTGCAGGCACTGAGGAGCGTAGAGGTATAGCCGTAATGTACAGGCACTGAGGGGGATAGTGGTAGAGCTGTACTGTACAAGTATTGAAGAGTGTAGAGGTATAGCTGTACTGTACAAGGACTGAGAGATTAGAGGTTCAGCTGAAATGTACTGGTACTGAGGGGAAAGTATTATAGCTGAACTGTACTTGTACTGATTGGAGTAGATATATAGCTGTACTCTACAGGCACTGAGGGGTTTAGAAGTATAGCTGTACTGTACAGGCACTGAGGGGAGTAGAGTTATAACTGTACTCTGCAGGCACAGATGGGTTTAGAGGTATAGCTGTACTGTGCAGGCACTGAGGAGAGTAGAGGTATACCTGCACTGTACAGGTTCTGAAGAGAGTAGAGTTATAGGTGTAATATACAAGCACTGAATGAATAGAGTTATAGCAGTACTGTACAGGCACTGAGGAAAGTAGAGGTATAGCTGTACTGTACAGGTACTGAGGGGAGTTGAGTTATAGCTGCATTTTACAGGTACAAATGGGAGAAGAGCTTTAGATTTACTGTACAGGCAGTGTAATGTTTAGTGGTAACCTGTACTTTACAGGCACTGAGGGGAGTAGAGGTATAGCTGTACTGTAAAGGAACTGAAAGTAGTAGATTTATAGCTCTACTGTACAGGCACGGAGGGATATAGGTATACTTTACAGGCATTGAAGGGATTAGAGTGATAGCTGTACTCTAAAGGCACTGAGGGGTGTGGATGTATAGCTGCAATCTACAGGGACATAGGGGAGTAGAGGTATAGCTGAACTCTACAGGCACTGAGGGCAGTAGAGGTTCAGCTGTAGAATACAGGTACTCAAGAGTGAACGGGTATAGCTGCAGTTCACAAGTGCTGATGGGAGTAGAGGTATAGCTGTAATCTAGAGGCACTGATTGAAGTAGATGTATAGCTGTACTCTACAAGTACTAAGTGGAGAAGATGTTTAGCTGTACTTTACAGGCACTGAGGGGAGTAGAGTTAGAGCTCTACCGTACAGGTACTGAGAGTTTTAGAGTTATAGCTGTAATGTACAGGCACTGAGGAGAGATGATATATAGCTGTATTGTACTGGTACTGAGAGGAGTAGAGGTATAGCTGTAATTAAGAGGCACTGAGGGGAGTAGAGGTATATCTGCATTCTACAGGACCTGAGCGTTTTAGAGGTATAGCTGTAATCTACAGTCACTGAAGGAAGTAGAGTTATAGCTTTAATATACAGGCACTGAGAGGAGCAGAGTTATAGCTGTACTGTACAGGCACTCAGAGGTGTAGAGGTATAGCTTTACTCTCCAGGCACTGAGGGGAGTAGAGTTATAGCTGTGCTGTTCAGGCACTGAGGGGAGTAGAGATTTAGCTGTACTGTACAGGCACTGAAGTGAGTAGAGGTATACCGGTAATGTAAAAGCACTGAGGGGGAGAGGTATAGCTGTACTCTACAGGAACTGAGGAGAGTTAAGCTATAGCGGTACTCTAGAGGCACTGAGGGGAGTAGAGATATAGCTGTACTGAAGAGGCACTGAGGGGATTAGAGCTATAGCTGTACTCTACAGACACTCATGTTTGTAGAGGTATATTTGACTCTACAGGAAGAGAGGGGAGTCGAGATAGAGCTGTATTGTACAGGCACTGAGGGGAGTAGAGATATAGCTCTACTCTACAGGCACTGAGGGTATTAGAGATGTAGCTGTACTGTACAAGCACTGTGGGGAATAGAGGTATAGCTGTACATTACAAACACTAAGGGCAGTAGAGTTATAGCTGTACTGTTCTGTTACAGAAGGGAGTAGATTTATAGCAGTACTCTACAGGCAATGAATAGAGTAGAGCTTTAGCTGTACTGTACAGGCACTGAGGGAGGTAGAGTTATAGTTGTACTGTGCAGGATTTGAGGGTACTAGAGTTAGAGCTGTAATATACAGGCACGTGTGTGAGTAGAATTATAGCGGTACTGTAATGGCACTGCTGGGATTAGAGTTAATGCTGTACAGTACAGGCACTGAAGGGAATATAGTTATAGCTGTACTGTACAGGCACAACGTGAGTAGTGTTAAATCTGTATTCTACAGGCCCTAGGCGAGTAAAGGTATATTTGTACTCTACAGGCACTGAGGGCAGTAGAAGTATAGCTGTACTCTCCTAGCACTGAGGGAAGTAGGGGTATAGCTGTACTCTACAGGCACTGAGAGGAGTAGAGGTGTAGTTGTACTCTACAGGTATTGAGGGGAGTAGAGGTATAGCTGTATAGTACAGGCACTGAAATGAGTAGAGATATAGCTGTACTGTACAGGCACTGAGAGTAGTAGATGTATAGCTGTACTGTACAAGCACTGAGGGGAGTAGAGTTATAGCTGTACTTTACAGGCACTGAGAGGAGTAGAGGTGTAGCTGTACTGTAGAGGCACTGAGGGGAATAGAGGTATAGCTTTACTGTACAATTAATGAGGGGAATAGAGGTATAGGTGAACACTATAGAAACTGGTATAGATGTACAGTACAGACAAAGAAGGGATTAGATGTATTGCTGTACTCTAAAGGCACAGAGTTTGGTAGAGGTATAGCTGTACTCTACAGGCACTGAGGGGAGTAGAGGTATAGCTGTACTGTACAGGCACTCAGGGGTGAAGAGGTATAACTGTACAGTACAGGAACTGATTGGAGTAGATGTATAGCTGTAATGTGCAGGCACTGAGGTGCGTACAGGTATAGCCGTAATGTACTGGCATTGAGGGGAATATAGGTATAGCTGTATTGTACAGGCTCTGAGGGGAGTAAAGTTATAGCTGAACTTTACAGGTACTGAGGAGAGTAGAGGTACAGCTGTACTGTACAAGCACTGATGGAAATAGTGGTAGAGCTGTACTGTACAGGTATTGAAGAGAGTAGAGTTATAGCTGTACTCTATAGGTACTGAGGGGTGTAGAGGTATAGCTGTAATGTACAGGCACTGATGGAAATAGTGGTAGAGCTGTACTGTACATGTATTGCAGAGAGTAGAGGTATAGCTGTACCATTCAAGCACTGAGAGAGTTGAGGTACAGTTGTACCGAACTGGTACTGAGGGGGGTAGAGTTATAGCTGTACTGTATTGGTACTGAGGGGAGTAGAGTTATAGATGTACTGTACAGGCACTGAGGCGATTAGAATTATAGCTGTACTGTACAGGCACTCAGGGGTGTAGAGGTATAGCTTTACTCTACAGGCACTGAGGTGAGTAGAGTTATAGCTGTGCTCTTCAGGCACTGAGGGGAGTAGAGATATAGCTGTACTGTACAGGCACTGAGTGGAGTAGAGATATAGCTGTACACTACAGGCACTGAAAATTGTAGAGGTATAGCTCTACTGTACAGGTAATGAGGGGTGTAGGGGTATAGCTGTACTGTACAGTCACTGATGGGATTAGAGTTATAGCTGTATTCTACAGGACCTGAGGTTAGTGAAGGTATAGCTGTACTGTACAGGCATTGATTGGAGTAGAATTATAGCCGTATTTTACAGGCATTGTGGGATGTAGTGGTTTAGATGTACTGTAGATGCACTGAGGGGAGTTGCGGTATAGCTGTACTGTACAGACTCAGAGGGGATTAAAGTTATAGCTGTACAGTACAGGCACTGATGTGAGTAAAGTTTTAGATCTATTTCCAGGCACTGAGGAGAGTACTGATTTAGCTGTACGGTACAGCAAGTGTGGGGATTAGAGTTATAGCTATAATGTACAGGCACTGAGCGTAGTAGAGTTATAGCTGTACAGTACAGGCACTGAGGTGTGTAGAGTTATACCGGTATTCCACAGGCACTGAGGGGAGTAGAGGTATAGCTGAACTCTACAGGCACTAAGTTGAGTAGATGTATACCTGTACTTTAGAGGTACTGAGTGGAGTAGAGTTGTAGATGTACTTTACAGACACTGAGGGGAGTAGAGTTGTATCTGTACTATACAGGATCTGAGGGGGTAGATTTATAGCGGTACTTTAAAGGCACTGAGGGGATTGGAGGTGTAGCTGTACTGTACAGGCACTGAGGGGAGTAGAGTTCTAGCAGTACTGTACAGGCACTGAGGGGACTAGAGGTATAGCTGTACTTGACATACAGGAAATTGATTAGAGGTATAGCTGTACAATACAAGCACTGAATTTAGTAAAGCTTTAGCTGTAATGAACAGGTACTGAGGGGAGTAGAGTTATAGCTGTACTGTACAGGCATTGAGTGTTGTAGAGTAATAGCTATACTGTACAGGTTGTGAGGGGAGTAGGGTTATAGCTGTACTTTACAGGCACTGAAGCGAGCAGAGGTATAGCTGTACTATAGAGGTACTGAGGGGAGTAGAGGTATAGGTATACTCTACAGGCACTGAGGGGAGTAGAGGTATACCTGCACTCTACTGTCACTGAGGGGATTAGAGGTACAGATGTATTCTACAGGCACTGACGAGGCTAGAGTTGAAGCTTTATTTTACATGTACTGAGAGGAGAAGAGGTATAGCTATACTTTATAGGTACGGAGGTGAGTAGAGGTATAGCTGAACTGTACAGGTACTGAGGGTTTTAGAGTTATAGCTGTACTCTACAAGCGCTGATGCGAGTAGAGTTATAGCTGTACTATACAGGCACTGAGGGGAGTATAGTTTTAGCTGTATTTTACAGGCACTGAGGCTAGTATATATATATATAGCTGTACTCTACAAGCACTGAGGGTCGTAGAGTTTTAGCTGTACTGTACAGGCACGGAGGGGGTAGATGTATAGCTGTACAATACAGACACTGAGAAGAGAAAAGGTATAGCTGTACTGTACCGTTACTGAGTGGAGTAGAGGTATAGGAGTGCTTTACAGGGACTGTGGGGAATAGAGGTTTAGCTGTACTGTACAGGCAGTTTGTGGTGTAGAGGTATAGCTGTACTGTACAGTATCTGAGGGGACTAGAAGTATAGCTGTAATATGCAGGCACGGAGGTGAGTAGAAGTATAGCGGTACTGTAAAGGCACGGAGTTGAGTACAGGTATATCTGTACTCTACAGGTACTGAGTGGAGTAGACATATAGATGTACTCTACAGGCACTTAGGAGAGTAGAGGTATAGCTGTACTTTAGAGGAACTGATGGGAGTAGTGTTATAGGTGTATTCCATAGGCAATGTGAAGAGTAGAGCTAAGGTTGTACTCTACAGGCAATGAGGGAAGTAGAGGGAAAACTGTATTATATAGGTTCTGATGGGTGTGGAGTTATAGCTTTATTCTGCATGTACTGAGTAGAGTAGACGTTTAGTTGCATTGTACAGGTACTGAGGAGAGTAGAGGTACAGTTGCACTGTACATCTACTGATGGTAGTAGATGTATATCTGTACACTACAGTCACTGAGGGGTTTAGTGTTATGTCATTACTGTACAGGTACTGGGGGATTAGAGGTATAGCTCAGCTGTACAAACACTGTGAGGATTAGAAGTATAGCTGTATTGTACATGCACTGAGAAGAGTAGACATAAGTCTGTACTGTAGAGGTACTGAGAATAGTAGTGGGATAGCTGTACTCTACAGGCAATGAGAGGAGTGAAGTTATAGCTGTATTTTACAAGCATTGAGTGGAGTAGATTCATATCTGTATTTTACAGGCACTGAAGAATGTAGTGCTTTAGATGTACTTTACAAGCACTGAGTGGAGTTGCGGTATATCTGTACTCTACAGGCTCTGAGGGGAGTAGAGATGTAGCTGTACTGTACAGGTACTGAGGGAAGTTGAGGTGTAGCTGTACTTTACAGGTACTGAGGGGAGTAGAGGTACAGCTGTACTGTACAAGCACTGAAGGAAATAGAGGTATAGCTGTACTGTACAGGCATTGAGAAGAGTAGGGCTATAGCTGTACTCTACAGGCACTGAGGTGTGTAGAGTTACAGCTGTACTCTACAGGCACTGTGGGGAGTAGAGGTAGAGCTGTACTGTACACGCACTGAAAGGTGTAGTGTTAGAGCTATACTGTAAAGTTACTGAGGGGAGTAGAGTTATAGTTGTAATCTACAGGCACTGAGGGGAGTAGAGTTATAGATGTAATGTACTGGTCCTGAGGGGTGTATAGGTATAGCTGTACTGACCAAGCACAGATATGAGTAGAGTTATTTTTGTACTCTACAGGCTCTGAGGGGGTAGAGATATAGCTTTACTGTACAGAAACTGAGGGGAGTAGGGTTGTAGCTGTACTCAACAGGCACTGAAGTGAATAGAGTTATAGTTGTACTGTACAGGCACTGAGTTGGATAGAGGTATAGCTGTACTGAACAGGCACAGAGGGGATTAGTGTTATAGCTGTAATTTACAGGCACTGAGAGGAGTAGAGTTATAGCTGTACTGTACAGGCACTGAGAGGAGTAGAGGTGTAGCTGTACATTTGACGCACTGAGGGGAATAGAGATATAGCAATACTGTACAGATATTGAGAGGAATAGAAGTATAGCTGTACTCTAAAGGCTCTGAGGTGGTAGAGGTGTAGCTGTACTCTACAGGCATTAAGAGGAATAGACGTATAGCTGTACTATACAGGCCCTGATGGGAGTAGATATATAGCTGTATTTTACAGGTATTGTGTGGAGTACAGGTATAGCTGTACTGTAAATTTACTGAGGGGATTAGAGATATAGCTGTACTGTACAGGCACTGATGAGAATAGATTTATAGCTGTACTGTACAGGCACAGAGTCGATTAGAGATATAGCTGTACTGTACAGGCACAGAGGGGAGTAGAGTTTTGGCTGTATTTTACAGGCACTATTGGGAGTAGAGTTGTAGTTGTAAAAGAGGGGCAATTATGGCATACGGGTATAGCAGTACTGTACGGGTACTGAGAGGAATATATGTAGCCCTGTACTCTAAAAGCACTGAGGGCGTAATTTTACAGCTCTACTGTACATGTACTTAGGGGAGAAGAGTTATAGCTGTACTCTACAGGCACTGAGTGGAGTAGAGTTATAGCTGTACTGTACAGGCACTGAGGGGAGAAGAGTTATTGCGGTATTCTACAGGAAATGAGGGGAAAGTGCTATAGCTCAATTGTACAGGCACAAAGGGTGTAGAGGTATAGCTGTAATGTACAGTTACTGAGGGAGAAGAGGCATAGCTGTACTCTACAAGCACAGGGACTTGTACGGTTATAGCTGTATTTTACAGGAACTGAGGAGATTAATCTTAAGGCTGTACTGTACAGGCACTGAGGTGAGTAGTGGGATAGGTGTACTCTACAGGCACTGAGGGGACAGGTGTTATAGCTGTACGGTACAGGCATTGATTGGAATAGAGTTATAGCTGTATTTTACATGCACTGATGGATGTAGTGGTGTAGATATAATCTACAGGCACTGAGGGGAGTTTCGGTATTGCTGTATTTTACAGGCCATGAAGGGTGTATTGATATAGCTGTACAGTACAGCAACTGAGGGGAATAGAGGTATAGCTTTACATTACTGGCACTGAGGGGAGAAGAGGTATAGCGGTATTCAACAGGAAAAGTGGGTAATAGAGGTATAGCTGTAATGTACAGGCACAAAAAATTAGAGGTATAGTTGTACTGTACATTCACTGATGGGTGTAGATGTGTAGCTGTATTTTACAGACATTAACGGGAGTAGAGTTATAGCTGTACTGTACAGGTACTGAGGGGAGTAGAGTTATAGCTGTACTGTACAGGCACTGAGGGGAGTAGCGGTATAGCTGTATTGTACAGGCACTAAGTGGATTAGACTTAAAGCTGTATTGTACAGGTACTGAAGGGAGAAGTGGTATAGCTGTACTCAACAGGCACTGAGGTAAGTAGAGTTATAGCTGTATTTTACAGGTACTTACAAGTGTAGAGGTATTGCTGTTTTGTAAATTTACTGAGGGGAGTAGAGGTATAGCTGTACTGTATAGACACTGATGAGAATAGAGGTATAGCTGTACTGAACAGGCACTGAGTGGATTAGAGGCATGGCTGTAGTGTACAGACTCTGAGGGGTGAAGAGGTATAGCTGTATTGTACAGGCACTGAGGGTATTAGAGTTATGGCTCTACCGTACAAGCACTGATGGGAGTAGAGGTATAGCTGTACTGTACAGGTACTGAGGGGAGTAGAGGTATAGCTGTACTGTACAGGTACTGAGGATAGTAGTGGTATAGCTACACTGTATATGTACTGAGGCTATTAGATGTATAGCTGTACTTTACAGTCACTGAGGAGGGTAGACTTATAGATGTACTGTTCTGGTACTGA
>Ga0131853_10013179_pt1 | contig 15153 bp, 13 predicted proteins | sample TergutLab28metaG_FD_92764 | JGI IMG/M metagenome (GOLD analysis project Ga0131853, IMG submission 92764) | Labiotermes labralis P1 segment gut microbial communities from Petit-Saut dam, French Guiana - Lab288 P1 (version 2) (version 2) | ecosystem: Host-associated > Arthropoda: Insects >...
GTCGAAGTCGGCCCGCACAGGCGGAAACATTACTCGCTAGTCACGCAGTTATCCCGTACCCGGACACCCCCGGCGAGTCGCGTGAAATCCCCGTCTGTTGCCTCGCTTTCATCCCCGGGATACCGTCGCGGGTGCTATCGCCCCACAGGAGGTTTTCGCACGTGGATGCCGAACCGGCCGACGATCGGATCGACCTGGCCGCGGTGCGCGCGTACCGGCTCGGCCGGGTGCGGACGCAGATGGCCGAACTCGGGGTGGACGCCCTGGTGCTGTCGGACCCGGTCAACATCCGCTACGCCACCGGGGCGCGGAACATGCAGGTCTTCTCGGCCCGCAACACGCCGTCGCGCTACCTGCTGCTCACGCAGGACCGGTCGATCCTGTATGAGTTCACCGGCTGCCTGCACCTCCCCGGCGGCCTGGAAACCATCGATGAGGTCCGCCCGGCCACGACCGCCAGTTTCGTCGCCGCCGGCCCCCGCATCGCCGAGGCCGAACGGTCCTGGGCGCAGGAGATGGCCCGGGAGATCGCCCGGCTCGCCGGGGACCGCCCGACGGTCGGCCTGGAACGGATGAACGCGGGCGTCGCGATCGGCCTGAACGCCGCCGGGATCCGCGTCGTCGACGCCCAGCACCCGGTGGAGATCGCGCGGTCGGTCAAGTCGCCCGAGGAACTGAAGTGCGTGATCGCGTCGCTGCGGGCCGCGGAGAACGGCGTCGGCGCCCTGCGGGACGCCATCCGGCCCGGGCTGAGCGAGAACGAGCTATGGTCGGTGCTGCACCAGTCGGTCATCGCCCAGGGCGGCGACTACATCGAGACCCGCCTGCTCAACGCCGGGGACCGAACGAATCCCTGGTTCCAGGAGACCGGCGAGAACATCATCGGCCCCGGTGAGCTCATCGCGCTCGACACCGACGTGGTCGGGTGCCACGGCTACTACGCGGACTTCTCCCGCACCTTCCACTCCGGGCCGGGGAAACCGTCCGCGGAGCAGAAGTCCCTGTACCGGACCGCGCATGAGCAGCTGCTGCACAACATGTCGATCCTGCGGCCGCACATGGGATTCCGCGACTACGCCCGGGAGGCCTGGGACATCCCGCGGGAGTACTACGCGAACCGGTACTACCTGTCGGCCCACGGCTGCGGCATGACCGGCGAGTACCCGTACCTGTATCACGAGGGCGACTTCCCGGCGTCCGGCTACGACGGCGAGATCCTGCCGGGCATGACGATCTGCGTCGAGAGCTACATCGGCCGCGACGGCGGCGGCGAGGGCGTCAAGCTCGAGAACCAGGTCCTGATCACCGAGACGGGCACCGAGGTCCTCTCTCGCTTCCCGTTCGAAGAAGACCTCCTCACGTAACGGCGTCGCCGAGGGCCTCCGTGACCCAGGCATGGAACCCGGCGATGTGGTGCTCGCTGGGGACGAGGACGCCGCCGCCGGCGTACAGGCGGGAGGACATGCCGGGCTGGCAGCGCTCGCAGGCGGCGAAGTCCTGCTGGTTGACCCGGTGGAACAGCTCGGCCGACTGGCCGATGTCGGCGCCGCCGGCGATGACCGACGGGGCGTACAGCCAGTCGCAGTCGACGATCGTGCGGTCGGCGGCCACCGGGGTCATGCGGTGGAAGATGACGTGGTCGGAGACCAGGTTGATGAACACCTGCGGCCGGACGGTGACCGCGTAGTACCGCCGGTCGCGGTCGGCGCCGAGGCCGCCGAGGGCGGGGAACCCGCCGGTGCCGTCAACGGTGAAGCCCTGGACGTCGTCGCCGAACGCCGCCCCGTAGCCGGTGTAGTACTGGGCCGCGTACCCGCCGGCGAACTCCGGGATCACCTCGGTGAGCTCGGGGTGGATGGTGGCGCAGTGATAGCACTCCATGAAGTTCTCGATGATGAGCTTCCAGTTGGCCCGGACGTCGTAGGTGACCCGGCGGCCGACGGCCAGGGTGCCCAGCGACCAGGCGTCGATGGCCCCGTCTCCGCCGAGCCGCTCGGCGACGGCGGCCTGCACGGCGGCGGCGAAGTCCGGCGGGCTGGCGGCCAGGCAGATCCAGGCGTAGCCGAGCCATTCGGTCAGGTGGACGGGCACGAGGCCGTACGCGGCACGGTCGATGTCGTCCATGCGGCTCAGGTTCGGGGCGGCGGCGAGCCGGCCGTCGAGGGCGTACGTCCACGCGTGGTAGGGACACTGCAGGGTCCGGGCGACCTGGCCGGCGGGCTGCTCGCACAGCCGGGCGCCGCGATGACGGCACACGTTGAGGAACGCGCGCAGGACGCCGTCCCGGCCGCGGACCAGGACGACGCTCTCGCGGCCCGCGCCGGCCGTCTGGAACGCGCCGGGGCCGGCGAGGTCGGCGGTCCGCGCGACGGCGAGCCACTGGGTCTCGAAGATCCGCTCCTGCTCGAGCGCGAACAGGGCCGGGTCGGCGTAGAAGCGGCCGGGCAGGGTCGGCAGCAGGCTGGCGGGCCTGGCGGCGGCCGTGGTCATGACGGAACGAGGCTGCCGGCGGTCGGCACCGCGGCGGGATCGGAGGACAGTTCGACGTAGACGATGCCGTCGGCGACGACGACCCGGTGGGTGCGGACCGGCTTGCGGGCGGGCGGGCCGCTGGCCTGCCCGGTGCGCAGGTCGAAGCAGGACGCGTGCAGCGGGCACTCGACCGCGCACTCCTCGACCCAGCCGTCGGCGAGCGAGGCGTCCTGGTGCGTGCAGGTGTCGTCGATCGCGTAGAGCGTCCCGCCGGAGTTGAAGACGGCGACCGGGACGTCCCCGTCGACCCGGATTCCCTCGCCGGCGGGAATGGCGTCCGCCGCGCATACCTCGATCATGAGGCCCACCCCTCAGTGTTGCGTATAGCGCTATTAATTCTGCTATGCGCAACATGATGACCAGACGACGGCGGCCGGGTCAATCCCCCGGAGCGGACGAATTCGCCCCTTGACACCACCCGGGAACGGACCGCATTCTGTTTCGCATAACGCTGCTTGTTGCGTAGACCGCGCCTGGAGGGGTCATGACCGGACCGCGAGTTGCCGTGATCGGGGCGGGAGTCGTCGGGGCCGCCCTGGCCGACGAACTGTCGGCCCGCGGCTGGGATGACATCACGGTCACCGACCAGGGCCCGCTGCCGGAGCCGGGCGGTTCCTCCACGCACGCGCCCGGCCTGATGTTCCAGGCCAGCCCGTCGAAGACGATGGCCGAGATGGCCCGGTACACCGCGCGGAAGTTCGGCTCCCTGGCCACGGCCGACGGACCGTGCTTCCTGCCGGTCGGCGGGCTGGAGGTCGCCACGACGGCCGAACGGCTCACCGACCTGCACCGCCGCCAGGGCTGGCTGGCGTCCTGGGGGATCGACGCGGCGGTCGTGCCGCCCGGCGAATGCGCCCGGCTGTATCCGCCGCTGGCCGACGGCGCGGTGCTGGGCGGGCTGCACGTCCCCGCCGACGGGCTGGCCAAGTCGGTCCGCGCGGTGAAGGCCCAGCTGAACCGGGCGGCCGCGCGCGGGGCCCGGATCCGGCCGCGCACCGAGGTCCTCGGGCTGCGCACCGCCGGCGGGCGGGTGACCGGGCTCGTCACCGACCGCGGCGACATCCCCGCCGACCTCGTGGTCTGCTGCGCCGGCATCTGGGGCCCGAGGATCGCCCGGATGGCGGGCATGTCCCTCCCCCTGGTCCCGCTGCAGCACCAGCTCGCCTGGACCAGTCCCCTCCCCGGCGGCGGCCGCGACCAGGCCGCCGAGGCGACCCGGCCGATGCTGCGCCACCAGGGCTCCGACCTGTACGTGCGGGACCGGTTCGGGGCCTTCGGGATCGGCTACTACGGGCACCGGCCGATGCCGGTCGCGGCCGACGACATCGCCAGCGTCGCCGACGCCCCGGTGATGCCGTCGGTCCTGCCGTTCACCGACGAGGACTTCGCGCCCGCCTGGGCCGAGGTCAACCGGCTGCTGCCCGCCACCCGCGACGCCAAGATCGAGGAGGGCATTAACGGGCTGTTCTCCTTCACCGCCGACGACCTGCCGCTGCTCGGCCCGTCCCCGGACCTGGACGGCTTCTGGGTGGCCGAAGCGGTCTGGGTGACCCACTCCGCGGGCGTCGGCCGGGCGATGGCCGAGTGGATCGCCGACGGGTACTGCTCGTCGTTCGACCTCCATGCGCTCGACGTGAACCGCTTCGAGCCGCATCAGCTCGCCCCCGGCTACGTGCGCGAGCGCGGCTGCCGGAACTTCGCCGAGGTCTACGACATCAAGCATCCCCTGCAGCCGGTGGAAGAGCCGCGGCCGCTGCGGACCACGCCGTTCTACGAGCGCCAGCGGGACCTGGGGGCGTACTTCCTGGAGGGGGCCGGGTGGGAGCGCCCGCACTGGTACGAGGCCAACGCGGGCCTGGTCGCCGGACGGGATCTTCCGGAACCGGACGCCTGGGCGGCCCGGTACTGGTCCCCGGTGATCGGCGCCGAGGCCCAGCACACCCGCGAGGCGGTCGCCCTGTATGACATGACGCCGCTGAAACGGCTGGAGGTCGGCGGGCCGGGCGCCGAGGCGTTCCTGCAGGAGGCCTGCACCGGCAACGCCGCGCGCGCCCCCGGCGCCGTCACCTACTGCCTGCTGCTGGACGAGGCCGGCGGGATCCGGAGCGACATCACGGTGGCCCGCCTGGAGGACGCCCTGTACCAGGTGGGCGTCAACGGCGCCCTGGACACCGACTGGCTGCGCCGCCGGCTGCCCGCCGACGGCTCGGTCACGGTCACCGACATCACGGCGGGCACCTGCTGCCTGGGACTGTGGGGCCCGCGGGCCCGGGACGTCCTCCAGCCGCTCACCGGCACCGACTTCTCCGCTGACGGGCTGAAGTACTTCCGCGGCACCCGCGCCTACGTGGGCGATGTCCCCGTCACGGCGCTGCGCCTGTCCTACGTCGGGGAGCTGGGCTGGGAACTCTACACGACCGCCGACCTGGGCCGACGCCTGTGGGACACGCTGTGGGAGGCCGGCCAGCGGCACGGGCTGATCGCCGCCGGGCGCGGCGCCTTCAACAGCCTCCGGCTGGAGAAGGGCTACCGGTCCTTCGGCACCGACATGACGCATGAGCATGACCCGTGGGAGGCGGGCGTCGGGTTCGCCGTGCGGACGGGCAAGACGAGCTTCGCCGGGCGCGACGCGGTGCTGCGCCGCCGCGGCGGGATCCGGCGGACCCTCGCCTGCCTGACCCTGGATGATCCCGGCCGGGTGGTGCTCGGCTCCGAGCCCGTGTACTCCGGCGGCGAGCCGTCCGGGTACGTCACCAGCGCCGCCTACGGCTACACCACCGGGACGTCGATCGCCTACGCGTGGCTGCCCCCGGGCCTGGCCGTCCCGGGGACCGCCGTCGAGATCGGGTACCTCGGCGAGCGGCTGCCCGCGACGGTCCGAGCCGAGCCCCTGTTCGACCCGGACATGACCCGGCTGCGCGGGTAGGAGGAACCCATGACCGACGCGGTCCCGCGGATGCCCGGTTTCCTGTGGCGCAACCCCGATCCCCGGCGCTCCTACGACGTGGTGATCGTCGGCGGCGGCGGGCACGGCCTGGCCACCGCCTACTACCTGGCGAAGAACCACGGCATCACCAACGTCGCGGTCCTGGAGAAGGGCTGGCTGGCGGGCGGCAACATGGCCCGCAACACGACGATCATCCGGTCCAACTACCTGTGGGACGAGAGCTCCCGGATCTACGAGCACTCCCTGAAGCTGTGGGAAGGGCTGGAAGACGACCTCGGCTTCCCGATCCTGTTCAGCCAGCGCGGCGTCCTGAACCTGGCCCACAGCCTGGCCGACGTGCGCGAGAGCAAGCGGCGGGTGTACGCCAACCGGCTCAACGGCATCGACGCGCAGTGGCTGGAGCCGGCGGAGGCCGCGGAAGTCTGCCCGATCCTCAACGTCTCCCCCGGCACCCGGTACCCGGTGCTGGGCGCTACCTACCAGCCGCGGGCCGGGATCGCCAAGCACGATTACGTGGCGTGGGGGTTCGCCCGCCGGGCCGACTCCTACGGGATCGACCTGATCCAGGACTGCGAGGTCACCGGTCTCGACGTCCGCCACGGCCGGGTGACGGGGGTCCGCACCACCCGCGGGCCGATCACCGCCGGGAAGGTGGCGCTCGCCGCCGCCGGGCACACCTCCGTCCTGGCCGGGATGGCCGGGCTCACGCTGCCGGTGCAGAGCCACCCCCTGCAGGCCCTGGTCTCCGAGCTCCTGGAACCGGTTCACCCGACGGTCGTGATGTCCAACGCCGTCCACGTGTACGTGTCCCAGGCCCACAAGGGCGAACTGGTCATGGGCGCCGGCATCGACGGCTACAACGGCTACGGGCAGCGGGGCTCCTTCCACGTCATCGAACGGCAGATGGCCGCCGCCCTGGAACTGTTCCCGGTCTTCGCCCGGGCCCGGCTGCTGCGCACCTGGGCCGGGATCGTCGACACCACCCCGGACGCCTCCCCCATCGTGGGGCTTACCCCCGTGGAGGATCTGTACCTGAACTGCGGCTGGGGCACCGGCGGGTTCAAGGCCACGCCCAGGGCCGGCTGGTGCTTCGCCCACACGATCGCCACCGGCCGCCCGCACGAGATCAGCGCCCCGTTCACCCTCGACCGGTTCACCACCGGGGCGCTCGTCGACGAGCACGGCGCCGCCGGTGTCGCCCACTAACCCGCGGAGATGACAGCATGCAGCTCCTGACCTGCCCCTGGTGCGGCGACCGAGAGGAGGCGGAGTTCCGCTACGGCGGCCAGGCCGGCGTCCCCTACCCGGCCGACCCCCGTGCCCTGTCCGACGCCGAATGGGGCCGGTACCTGTTCGTCCGCGACAATCCCGCCGGGCCCTTCGCCGAACGGTGGGTGCACAGCGCGGGCTGCCGCCGCTGGTTCACCGCGGTGCGCGACACCGTCACCCACGAATTTCTCCGGGAAGCGCCGTGACCGCCGCGTTCCGGCTGCCGTCCGGCGGCGTCATCGACCGGTCCCGCACCACCCGCTTCACCTTCGACGGGACCGCGTACGCCGGCCACCCCGGCGACACCCTGGCCTCGGCCCTGCTCGCCTGCGGCAGGCATCACGTCGCGACCAGCATCTCCCTCGGGCGGCCGCGCGGCATCCTCACCGCCGGGCCGGAGGAACCCTGCGCCCTGGTGCGGGTCGACGCGCCGTACGCCGAGCCGATGGTCACCGCGACGACCGTCGAGCTCCGCGACGGCCTCGTCGCCGCCGGGCTGGCCGGGCGCGGCCGGCTCACCGGCGCGCCGGACCCGGCCCGCTACGACTCCGTCCACGCGCACTGCGACGTCCTGGTCGTCGGCGCCGGCCCCGCCGGGCTGGCGGCGGCGCTGACCGCCGCCCGCGCCGGGGCCCGGGTCGTCCTCGCCGACGACCAGCCGCGGCCCGGCGGATCTCTCCTCGGCGACGACGCCTCCCCCGCCGGCCGGTGGGCCGCCGAGGCGGCCGCGGAACTGGCCGCCCTCCCGGACGTGCGGGTCCTCACCCGCACCACCGCGTTCGGCCACTACGACGACAACCTGGTCCTCGCCCTCCAGGCCCGCCAGGATCCGCCCGCCCGCCGGGTCTGGCGGATCCGGGCCCGGCAGGTCGTGGTCGCCGCCGGGGCGCACGAACGGCCGGTCGCGTTCGGCGGCAACGACCGGCCCGGCATCATGCTGGCGGGCGCCGCCCGCGTCTACCTGCGCCGGTACGGGGTCCTGCCCGGCCGCGCGATCACGGTGTTCACCACCAACGACAGCGCCTACGACACGGTCCGGGACCTGGAACGGGCAGGCGCCCAGGTCGTCGCCGTCCTCGACGCCCGCGACGGAGACCTGGTGACGGGGACCAGCGGAACCGAGCGGATCACGTCGGTGCGTGCCGTCGCCGCCGACGGCAGCCGCCGGGACATCGAGACGGACACGCTGCTGGTCTCCGGCGGCTGGAACCCGGCCGCGCAGCTGTTCAGCCAGGCCCGCGGCAGGCTCCGCTACGACGCGGGGCTCGGCGCGTTCGTGCCGGCGGGACCGCTGCCGGCCGTGCGGGCGGCGGGCTCGGCCAACGGCGTCTTCGGCCTCGGCGGCTGCCTCGCCGACGGGGCCGGCGCGGGGACGCGGGCACTGGAGGCCCTGGCTCGTTCGGCCCATCCGGTCCCGTTGCCTCCGGTACCCCGGGAGGACGGACCGCGGCCCGCCCGGGTCCTGTGGTCGGTGCCGGACGCGGGCGGGGCCGACGAGCCCGCCTTCGTCGACCTGGCGCGGGACGCCACCGTCGCCGACGTGCTGCGCGCCGCCGGGGCCGGGATGCGGTCGGTGGAGCACGTCAAGCGGTACACGACCATCGGCACCGCGCACGACCAGGGGAAGACCTCCGGTGTCCTCGCCGCCGGGATCACCGCCGGTGCTCTGGGCACGGACATCGCGAGCCTGGGCACCACCACGTTCCGTCCCCCGCAGGCGCCGGTGCCGTTCGCCGCGCTGGCCGGGCGGGACCGGGGCCCGCTGTTCGACCCGGTCCGGGTCACGGCGCTGCACTCCTGGCACGTGTGCCGCGGCGCGAAGTTCGAGAACGTCGGCCAGTGGAAACGCCCCTGGTACTACCCGCGGCCGGGCGAGGACATGGAGACGGCGGTGCTGCGCGAATGCCGCGCCGTCCGGACGGGTGTCGGGCTGATGGACGGCTCGACCCTCGGCAAGATCAACGTGCAGGGGCCGGACTCGGCGGAGTTCCTCGACCGCGTCTACACGGGCATGATGTCGACCCTGAAGACCGGGTCGGCCCGCTACGGGGTCCTGTGCGGCGCCGACGGCATGGTCCTCGACGACGGCACCGTCACCCGGACCGGCACCGACGAGTACCTGCTGACCACGACCACCGGCAACGCCGCCCTGGTCCTGGACTGGCTGGAGGAGTGGCTGCAGACCGAGTGGACCGGCCTGCGCGTCCACCTGACGTCCGTCACCGAGCACTGGGCCACCATTCCCCTGGCCGGCCCGCGGTCCCGCGACGTCCTCGCGGCGGTCGCCCCGGACCTGGACGTGAGCAACGAGGCCTTCGGCTTCATGACGTCCAAGGAGACGGCGGTCGCGGGGGTTCCGGCCCGGGTGTCGCGCATCAGTTTCTCCGGGGAGCTCGCCTACGAGGTCAGCGTGGTGGCGTGGGAGGCCATCGCCGTCTGGGAGGCGCTGCTGAAGGCGGGGGTCGCCTACGGCATCACCCCGTACGGGACCGAGGCCATGCACGTGCTGCGCGCCGAGAAGGGCTACCCGGTCATCGGGCAGGACACCGACGGCACGGTCACGCCCCAGGACCTCGGCCTGTCCTGGGCGGTGTCGAAGAAGAAACCGGACTTCGTCGGCAAGCGCTCCTTCGCCCGCGCGGACAGCACCCGGCCCGGCCGCAAGCAGCTCGTCGCCCTGCTCCCCGCCGACACCGGCCGCCTGCTGCCGGAGGGCGCGGCGCTGATCGGCACGCCGGCGGTGCCCGCGCCGCCGGTGCCGATGCTCGGGCACGTCACCTCCAGCTACCGCAGCGCCGCCCTGGACCGGACATTCGCCCTGGCGCTGGTCCGCTCCGGCCGCGACCGGATCGGCCAGACCCTGTACGTCCCGCTGGACGACGGCTCCGTCGCGCCCGTGACGGTCGCCGATCCCGTGCTGTATGACAAGGAAGGGGCCCGCCGTGACGGCTGACGCCCTTAACGGCTTCCACCTCGAGGAACTGCCCTTCCTCACCCAGCTCTCGCTGCGCGCCGGCCCCGGGGGCCCGGCCGCGGCCGCGGTGGAAACCGCGCTCGGCGACCCGCTGCCCGCGCCGTGCACCCTCACCCGGGCGCGGGACGCCGACGTCCTGTGGCTGGGCCCGGACGAGTTCCTGCTGCTGGCCCCGCCCGGCCGGCAGCCCTACCTCGCTCACGAGCTCCGCAAGGCGATCGGCCCGGAGTTCGCGTCCGTCACCGACGTGTCCGCGCAGCGCACCACCCTGGACCTGTCCGGGCCCGGCGTCACCGGCGTGCTCGCCCGCGGCTGCGCCATCGACCTGGACCCGCGGGTCAGCCCGCCCGGCACCTGCGTGCAGACGCTCCTGGCCCGGGCCGGCGTGATCCTGGTCGTCGACGATCCCGGCCGGATCCGCCTGCTGGTGCGTCCCTCCTGCGCTCCCTACCTGACGGACTGGCTGGCCGACGCGAGCGCCGGGGCCTGACCGGGGCTCAGCCCAGGTAGCCCATCCGGTGGCTGATCTCCGCCGCGCCCTTCAGCAGTACCGGGGCGAGCTCGTGCATGCGCTCCTCGGTGAGCCGGTAGGCCGGCCCGGACGCGCTGATCGCGGCGACGACCTCGCCGCCGCCGGAGCGGACCGGGGCGGAGAAGGCGTGCAGCCCCTCCTCGAGTTCCTCCAGCGTGATCGCGTAGCCGCGTTCCCGGGTCTGCGCCAGGTCCTGCTCCAGGTTCGCCCGGTCGTCCAGGGTGCGGCTGGTCTCCTTCTTCAGCCGGGTCGCCTTCAGCACCTCGGCGCGCTCGGCGTCGGGCAGGTAGGCCAGCAGGATCTTGCCGCTGGACGTGGCGTGCACCGGGGTCATGTGGCCGACCCAGTTGTGCGCGCCGACCGCGCCCGGGCCCCGCACCTGGTACAGGTTGACCGCGTACCGCTCGCGCAGGACCGCGATGTTGACAGTCTCCCCGATGTCCCCGGCGAGCCGCTCGCACACGGCCTGGCTCTGCCGCGTGATGTCGAGACCGCCGGTCACGGCGCCGGCCAGCCGCACGATCCCGAACCCGAGCCGGTACTTCCCCCGCTCGACGGCCTGCTCGACCAGGTCCCGCGCCTCCAGGGCTCCCAGCAGCCGGGAGGCCGTCGACTTGTGGACGTCGAGGAGGGAGGCGACCTCGGTGACGCCCGCCTCTCCGCGCCTCGCGAGGATCTCCAGCACGCTGACGGCCCGGTCGACGGTCTGCAGCCCATTCCGCGCCGAAGGGTCTGTTTCACTCTCTGCGGCGTGGTTGCTCATAGCGCAACTATAGTTCAGAACTCCCTCTAGGACCGAACGGGCCTTCGCCGGCTCCCCTTCTCCGAGCGCGCTCCCGCCCCGGTTCGCTATATGTCGCAATACGATATGATCGTGATACGATATATTTCTTCGCATCCGGAACGCGCAGGGTAAGACCGCGGGGTGATCGGGTTGGGCCTGAACGCACGAGACAGCCAGGAACTCGCGGGGATCGAAGAAGCGATCGCCCGGGACGATCCGCGATTCGCCGCCCGCCTGTCCGCCTTCCGCCGGGTGACCGGTGACGCGGCGATGCCGGACCAGGAGCGGATTCGCGGGGGCGGATGGCGCTCCGTCCGCGGCTCGCACAGCCTCGTGAACTGGATCGTCCTGCTGACCTGGGCCAGCGTCTCCGCCGCGCTGCTCCTGGTCGCGCTGGCCCTCAGCCACGCGAGCAGCACGCCGCGGTGCGCGCCCGGACACGGGGCCTCCTGTGCCCGGCCCGCCGCGCCCGCGGCGCCGCCCGGCCGGACGCGCGGGTTACGATGTTCCTCACGCACGGAGAGGGGCTTCTCATTCAGCCGACCAGCGAGGACTTCAGGAAGCTCCTGCATTTCCGGGTGACGCTCCGGAGCTTCCTCAGCTGGAGCGAGGAGCAGGCCGCCGGGGCCGGGCTGACCTCGGCGCAGCACCAGCTGCTGGTCGCGATCAAGGGACACCCGGGACCCCAGCCCCCGGCCGTCCGCGAGATCGCCGCGTACCTCCTGCTGCGAAGCCACAGCGCGGTCGGGCTCGTGGACCGCGCTGAAGCCGCCGGACTGGTCCGCCGGACGCCGGACCCCGGCGACGCCCGGGTGGCCCGGGTCGCTCTCACCGCCCGGGGCGACAAGCTCGTCACCGACCTGAGCTCGGCTCACCTGGCGAGACTCTACGAACTGGCCGCCGCGCTGAACGACCTGCTGCCCGCGGACGAATAGCGCCGGGCCGTGAAACGCGGACTAGTTTCAACTACTTTTCTTGGTATAAAATAACGGCATGGATACAGAGCAGTTCCTGGCGCCCGAGGACGCTCCCCCGCTCGGCCGCAGCCGCACCGACGTCCTGGACATGCTGCGGGCCGCGGACGGCCCGCTCGGCGTCCGGGAGGTCGCCCAGCGGACGGGACTGCATCCGAACACGGCCCGGTTCCACCTCGAGGCCATGGTCGAGGCCGGACTGGCCGCTCGCGAGACCGAAGACCGGGGGACGCCCGGCAGGCCCCGGATCGGCTACCGGGCGGTCGCGGACGGCCCCGCCGGGCGGCGGCGCTACCGGATGCTCGCCGAGATGCTGACCAGCCTGATCGCCGCGACCATGCCGGAGCCCCAGGCGGCCGCCGAGGGAGCCGGGCAGGAGTGGGGCGCCTACCTCGCGGAGCAGCCGGCGCCGTACCAGAGGCCGACCGCCGAGGAGGGAATCGGCAAGCTCACGGCGATCATGGACGGCCTGGGCTTCGCACCCCGGGCGGAGGCCGAAGACGGGCAGTACCGGCTGTGCCTGCGGCAGTGCCCGTTCCGCGAGGTCGCCGAGCAGCACCAGGACGTTATCTGCTCCCTGCACCTCGGGCTGATGCGGGGAGCGCTGGCCCGGATGCGCGCGCCGCTCACCGCCGACGGGCTGGACCCGTTCGTCGAGCCTGGCCTGTGCGTCGCCCGGCTGTCGGCCAGCGCCAGCTGAACCCAGCCCGCCGCGGTCCGTGAAATACATCGCCGCTCCCCGCTCTATAGTTTTAACAAACTTTATTGTTAAAATAGTGCGTGCTGGGCACCACCCCTGCTGGCTGGGCTAACCCCGGCTCCCCGCCAGCGGAACATCACCCAGCCCGGTCCTGGCGCGGCCACGACATCCCCGGCACCGCGTCGCCCGCCAGACGCGGCGGGCCGCGCCAGGGCATTAACGGCCGTGCTGGTGATCAGGTCCGGACGCCGCGTCCGCCGGGAGGGACGGGCCCGACGCTCGCCAGTACCTCCAGCGGCAGCGCCCGGGCGTCCGAGGTGAACGCCAGCCGGAACCAGCGGCGCCCGAAGCACGGCTGCACCTCCGCGAGCCACACGGGATGCCGGGAACCGTACCGCCCGAGCCGCTTCATGTCGCCGCCGGAGCGGACCTCGAGAAACAGGCGGGTGCCGTCGGCGAACACGGCGGTCCGGCCCTCGTCCCGCGGCTCAGGGATCAGGCAGGCCAGCGTCACGTGACCCGCTGACAGGCGCCGGAGCACCGCCGTCATCTCGGCTTTCCGCTCACCCATGGCGGCCCGGGCTGCCCGGCGGAACCGGCGGCGCAGGTCACGCCGGTCGGCCCGGACGGGAACCGCGTCGCGGAACCGGACCCGATGGTGCCCCGTCCTGTCGCTCTTCACGTTCATGACGACCGTCACGCTGGAGAGGAGACCGGGCTACGACGACGGCTGCCGTCTGGGGAGCGCGGCGACCAGTACGGTATCGGCTCCGGTAGCGCCCAGCCGGGTCGCGCCGCCGGGCGAGCCGAGCGGCTGGTCACGGCCGGGCAGCGGCTCGGCGAAGAACCGCGCGTTGTCCTCCTGGTACAGCTTCAGGCTGTCCGGCAGGTCGTCCTCGTAGTAGATCGCCTCAACCGGGCACACGGGCTCGCAGGCACCGCAGTCCACGCACTCGTCCGGGTGGATATAAAGAGAGCGGGCGCCCTCGTAGATGCAGTCGACCGGGCACTCGTCCACGCAGGCACGGTCCATGACGTCAACGCACGGCTCGCCGATGACGTAGGTCACGATTGCCCCCTTCCGCGGGTCTGAACGGACTGGCTGCCGGCCGGCTCCGGGATGCTCTGCTCGATCCCGCGGGATGCGAGGCCGGTCTTGATGTGTGGGTAATGGGCCTCGAAGGCGGGCCGCTCGGACCGGATCCGCGGGATGCGCGCGAAGTTGTGCCGCGGCGCCGGGCAGGGAGTGGCCCACTCCAGCGACGAGCAGTACCCCCACGGGTCCTCTTCGGTAACCGTCTTGCCGAACCGCCAGGTCGCGTACACGTTCCACATGAACAGCAGGACCGACAGCGCCAGGATCCAGGACCCGGCGGTGGAGATGACGTTCAGCGTGGTGACGTTGCCCGGCAGCAGCGGGTAGTTCGCGGTACGGCGCGGCATGCCCTCCACGCCGGCCCAGTGCTGGACCAGGAAGGTCATGTGGAACCCGGTGAACAGCAGCCAGAACTGCACCTTGCCCAGGCGCGAGTTGAGCATCTTGCCGGTCATCTTCGGCCACCAGAAGTACAGTCCCGCGAACGTGGCGAACATGACCGTGCCGGCCAGCACGTAGTGGAAGTGGGCCACCACGAAGTAGGAGTCCGACACCGCGAAGTTCATCGGCGGCGAGGCCAGGATGACGCCGGTGATGCCGCCGAACAGGAACGTGACCAGGAACCCGATCGTGTACAGCATGGGCGGCTCGAACGTCAACTGCCCCTTCCACATGGTGCCGACCCAGTTGAAGAACTTGATGCCGGTCGGGATGGCGATGAGAAGGCTCATGAACGAGAAGAACGGCAGCAGCACCACGCCGGTGGTGAACATGTGGTGCGCCCACACGGTCATCGACAGCCCGGCGATCGCGACCGTGGCGGCGATCAGGGTCTTGTAGCCGAACAGCGGCTTGCGGCTGAACACCGGCAGGATCTCCGTCGCGATGCCGAAGAACGGCAGCGCGAGAATGTACACCTCGGGATGCCCGAAGAACCAGAAAAGGTTCTGCCACAGGATGGCCCCGCCGCTGGCGGCGGTGAACACCTGCGCCCCGAGGCGCCGGTCGGCCTCCAGCACCAGCAGCGCGGCGGCCAGGACCGGGAACGCGAGCAGCACCAGGATCGAGGTCAGCAGCGCGTTCCAGGTGAAGATCGGCATCCGGAACATCGTCATGCCCGGCGCCCGCATGCAGAAGATCGTGGTCGTGAAGTTGACCGCGCCGAGGATGGTCCCGAAGCCGGACAGCGCCAGGCCCATGATCCACATGTCGGCGCCCACGCCCGGCGAGTAGGTGGCGCTGGTCAGCGGCGAGTAGGCGTACCAGCCGAAGTCCGCGGACCCGCCCGGCGACACGAAGCTGAACAGCAGGATCAGCCCGCCGAAGGCGAACAGGTAGTACGACA
>Ga0131853_10013180_pt1 | contig 15153 bp, 15 predicted proteins | sample TergutLab28metaG_FD_92764 | JGI IMG/M metagenome (GOLD analysis project Ga0131853, IMG submission 92764) | Labiotermes labralis P1 segment gut microbial communities from Petit-Saut dam, French Guiana - Lab288 P1 (version 2) (version 2) | ecosystem: Host-associated > Arthropoda: Insects >...
AAAATAACGGATGACAGAACGCTGTTCTTCTTTGGTGCATATTGCAAGGAGGCAGCCATCTTTACACTACTACTGCGCCATTGTGTTGCTTTCCTGCATCGTACTGCCACCTGTCGGCCACTCTTAAAACCATGATTATCATTGTTGTCAACTTACAAGACAATCGAGCCGTGTTTTGAATTTTTATCGCACTTTTAAGGTTTTCATTTGACTCTCCCTCATGTGTATATATATATATATATATATATATATATAAATGTAAATAGAAAATAAAAAATAAATCAGTATACATAACTGTGTGTAATGTACTTACAGCGATCTGTTAACTGTAACAATCTCATAATCATTGTCAGGATTGAAGAAAACATTGTCAACAAACTGCTGTCCTGCTGTTCCTGCCACAATAGTCCCACGTGACTCCCATTTAAGTGCATAATTCCTGCACAGCAAGTCAACTACAGTTAATACTACAACACAAACACTATCCATCATATAAGAGATAACTTAAACAGAAGTTGGGAACAAATCTGTCTCATTTCTTACACAAAGAGGCATTAACCCTCTCATAATATTCAAACAGAACATGTTTGTGTTAAATCCTTGTTTTTCATTTGAGGTTTTGCATTACACACTTTAAATTTATTATAAGCATTTGTTCACTATACTAGAAGAGATGAGCAAAGGAGAAAATGTAGTAAAATGGATAAAAGGGCAAAGGATAAGCTGGTTAGGTCACCTGGAAAGAATGGAGGAGGATAGGATGCCAAAAAAAAATCTTCACTCAAGAACTGGAAGGGATGAGAAGAAGGGGAATACCCAGGAAAGGATGGAAAGAGGAAGCAGAAAGAGATCTTCAAGTGCTGGGATTAAGAAGATGGAGAGAGTTGGTGGCATATAGGAAAAAATGGAAGGACATTGTTTGACAGGCAAAAGCCCCCAGTGGGCTGTAGTGCCAATGGAAGAAGAAGAAGAATTTGTTCACTATGTTCTGTTATTAAATTTTCAAGATCCTACAACTTACCTGATTAAAACAGGTTTCTATTTAGTCCAATATCTACTTTGGGCAAGTTTTTCTGTAGCTCATTAACAGTATGGAACATGGTTTAAGCACAGAGAAAATAATTTTAAGGTGATTCATCCCTAAACATTCACATAAATCCTATTAGTTTGCTAAGTATCATACAAGATGGAGCTACGTACTTGTAGAAGCCATTGTGTGTAGTGGTTTGGTAAATAGGAAGTCGCACCTTCTCAAATCCAGACACCTCCAGAATGTGATAACCGCAGTTGTCATGTACATAATTGTAAGAGAAGTTTGACACAACCTGCAATTATTTCAGTAAATTATACAGTGAAGTCATTGGTTTTATCAATCCCTCATCTGTCATTATCAAAGAGAGCCAGTAAAATAATCTGGCCAATGTTTTAAACTTCAGTTTGTGTTGCATTTAATTCCTGTGTATGTTACAAGATGGACATACAAAATATTTCACTTGCAAAACTTTGTTATTGGACAAAGCGGTATCTCTCACAATGTTACCCATTTTCCGCAGAAGATTCTTGGTGTTGCTTCAACTGCTGAAGTTCTAGTACAGGTAAAAATGTTGTAAATAAAGTCAAGACATCACAATATTTTCAGGAAATCATCCTTTACATTGTGTATTTTTACCCTTTCTAGCTTCTTGAATCAACAGTTAAAATGTTTCCCTGCATGTTAGTGACATCTGTGGGAGGAAATTACAAGTACATGCACAGTAGCAACAGTCCATCTTTTGACAGGATTGGCACTGACAGGTGGGTAACTTCAACAAATAAGGTGATAAGATTGTTAGTGAATAATTTAACATTCACATGTCAGGGAAACTTTATAGCTACAGTTAAATATTAATAAAAATTACATCATTTAGACATTCACCACACAATAACTGTCGCTGTCTAATATTATGGTACAATCTGTGAGCATCACCTGTTTCAAAATGATGATATTTTTATATGGTGAGAAGTTCTTGCTGAAGTAGTTTCTATAAATGATAACTTCCTGGTATGGGCTGCTTTGTCTTCCCTCCACATAGAGAGCAGGATTGTGTACGTTGCTGGCAAACAGGTTGTTATGAATCCAACCTTTAAGTGATGTAGCTGACCCACCTGAGTCAGCATGTATGGACAATCCACCCTGATTGAGCCGTACCAAATTGTTCTGTAATATGAACAGATGACATGAAAACAATTCCTCTCAATGATTTTAGTCTTCTGGAATGTTAGCTGCATCAATGGGCAAACAGACCACAGTTCTTTACACTGTATTATCCAACGGGATAGTGTAATGTCCAAAAAGACTTTAAAATTCACCCACACCACTCTGAGAATCTCACCTCTCAAAAGAATTACTGTTATGTAACTCCAGGGCTTTTCATAAAAAGCTGGTGGTTTCTCAACTGGCCAAGAAAGGCCCTACTAATATAGAACCTGAAATTTCATTATAATTTTCACAGAAAGCTGCCAATGTTCCCAATAATAAACAAGATGATGTCAGTCACGACATTTACAACATAGTTTCATAGCAGACACTTCAACATTATCCTCCCATTTACATATAAACAGGTTCCACAAGTGGTTTGTTCCATTGATCAAAACACCCTTTCATTTCTCATTCATTCACATATAGTGTGAGGTCCCATAACACACAACTTCTTGAAGACCTGAATAATTGCCATCTCTGCATAAAGATCTTATTCCATACACTGAATTTACTTACAGATTTACTTGTACCTAAGATAATTTATTAATTTCTGAGTTGATTCAATAATGCTCTTTTAATTGAAGAGGTTAAAAAACATCATATGAGATGAGAAGATTATAAATGGTGAGTTGGTAAGAATCCCAAATATGTGGTTGTCTCAAGGTACCTGGCTCTCACTTGGAGATACTGAGAAAACCCGCAAAAGAAACTAGATCACTGTTAGGGTAGCCATTAAACCTGGTGAGATTTGAAATTCAGAACTCATAAAAGCATTGCAAATATGCCAACCTCCGCAGTTTATACCTAAGAGAGTATATAAGGTTGGACAGATATTAATTGCTTATGGTACACTGGACAAAGGTATTCTGGATGGATGAAGGGTTTCCCATGAATATTTTGCACATAATCTTACCCTGAAGAACAAAGTCTGAGTGTTCTGGATGTCCATGTCAATAGCTGCTTGGCAAGTGGTGAAGTTGCCATACAGTCTCTTGCAGTTCCTACTGAACTGATTCCATTCCATTGTCACAGTTGGATTCACTTCTCCCGCACTTGCATAGCTGACGGCACCTTGCCAATTGTCTGATAGCACGGAGTAGGAGATATTGTGTTGCACGTCACGATCTGCGCGCACAACCAAAACGTCATAATAATTTTTTCTAAGCATCTGAGTGTTTTCATTGACTTTGCTGATTAACGCTACTTGTTTTACTTGCGCTACTTGTACACCATAATATAGGGTAATTATGTCACGTGACAGTTATCAGTTGGTACTTCTTGTGGGCTTATTTATCATATTCATGCAGCCAACTCTGGCAACTGCTCACACACACGATGTAGTAGTAAAGGGAAATGATAAAGAATAGATGTCACATAAAATAAGGACCTTACAATATAAGAACATTTTGAAACAGAAATTCATGCAAAACTGGGAACAGGTTGTGGTCTGTTTTAAGCTTCAATTTCATTATTTTCCTTGCAGGATTAAGGAAAACCAGAAAAAAAAAATTCAGTCTTGATAGTTGGTCTCTGGGCCAAAAATCATACCTGGGACTTCCTGAATATGAAGCAGGGATGCTCAGCATTCAACCATAACTTGTATCACCAGAGGGTTAGATTGTCATAACAGATACATATATTTTGTTGTGTGCCAGAATTTTGTATGATGAACTGAATTTAAAAAAAAAATGCCAACTGATTTCAGCTCCAACTTTAGACAGATATGAACCAAAATTAAATAAAACCAGCAGCTTTCATTTGTTGACCGTTAATACAAAATTTTATTCTTTTAGGAATGTGACATGCACACAGAACCTCTCTAACACATTGTATCACATGCTAGAGAGCAAGTTCAGTCAAGCAGTAGCTCTTCGGAATTTCAGTTGAGAGGTACCGTGATTTAATTTTGAACAAGAATATCATTTATCCTGACTGATGATCGAGGATTTTGGGTTAAACATGGTTTATAGCCTGAGTGTGGAGCTTAGTAACTAGTCCATGGGCAGTGAGCAATAAAACATCAATTAGATACACACTGCTGTCTTATTGACTGTAATTACCCTACCTATTACTGTACAGTACATAGCTGAGGTATACACAGCATTATTAAATAAACCATAATTACTCATCAGTGTTGTGCACAACTTACTAAATCCAATAGCTGATATAGGAAGCGTTACAATCTCAGCAATAAAACCGTGGTAGCTGCTAGCTCCGGTTGCGAACAGCTTCACACTGAGACTTGGCCATTTTGTGCGGAACAGTCTTCTCTCATTGTGACTCCCAACCTCAATTTTGGCAATTATTGTACTGGTTACATTGTAAATATCACCATCATACAGGGTGATGCTGTCTGGCTCCCCTGGCTTGTTGGTAGAATTGAAAAGGTTGAACTGGAGAAGCCTGAAACAACCAGAACATATCAGCTGTTCACATATCAATTGAAAATATAACAACAATGAAATATTCCAAACTACAGTAATCAACAATTAATTAAAATGGTATACCAATTAAATTAACAGCAAACTAAATTTGAGAGGTTATTTCAACTTCCTATTTCTGCACAAGGAAGATTAAAATACATAAAATCATATTTTACCTTTCGTTTGAATTGAGGGAATGTTCAAGAACAGGGCACTGGAGAAGAAAACTTGAACTGACTTACATTCTCACAATTCCTACAACAGTACTACTATTTAGGTCTTACATTTAAAGTGAATATTCATGAAGGACACTTTTATAATTTGTAACTCACACAAGTAACTGGTTGCCTTTAATGTGCTACAGAAATTCTATTATTATTCTTTGTTTCATACAGAGCATTTCTTACTGTGGGAATGAGTGCTGCATGGAGACAGTGTCATCAGTTGCTACGTAACAACAGTGTCATCTGTCTACAATAAACAACCTCACATTAAACACACCTTGTATATTCCTACTTTAATTTCCTGTCTGCCTGAACAATGTCGCTGAATGGGCAACATACCTGAGAGAACTTAGGTTCAAATCTTGGCCTGGAGACAGGCTATCCTGACTAAAGAATTTTGCAGTTCTCCTCGATCCTTCCCAAAGAAATTCTATGACACTAAAGTAGCTGTTACAGTTCATGTATGTATTAAAATTAGACCACAGTCACATTCTTCTACATTCTTTCCAATTTATTATTCATTACCAATAGCATTTAACCCTATTAACCTTTTGGCGCCGGAATTATTTTTTTTTAATTTTAGCACAACCTGTGTATAAAATGTGAATAATACAGGAACCAAATATGTTAGAATTATGAAACAAACTGCATTTTGAAGAGAAAAAAACGGATAGTATATACCGTGTTTAAAATATTCAGTGCCTATATTTGTCGAATAAATATATAAAATGCAACTTTAGAGGTTAGTGGTGCGGTACGACCACTATAGTTGACATTAGGCTTCAAAAGGTTAAACAAGAGGTATTCAACCAAATAACAAAAAAAATCCTTCATGTTTTTCAGTACTATGAGTACATCTATTCTCTTTTCCTTGTTTTCATATTTATTTAATCCATCTCTCACAAACACATCTAAAGACTTGTTATGTCCCTTGTCCTTATGAATCAAATTTCGTCCTTATTAATTTACGTTAATCACAAATTCTGTGCTAGTATTTGGCTAAAATTATAGCCTAGCTTGATACTTCAGCATCAACAAATAATGGAATATTGATGATAATTTAGGAGTAGATCCCAAATATAAACACGGAGAAGATTTAGATATTAACCAAAAATAACAAGGCATATTTCAGCAAATAAAGTTTGGTTAGATTTGGGTCATATGATGGAGAAGCTAGTGAAGAACATTATGTATGCGTACTAACCTGAAACCAAAAGGTTTAGTGTGGTAGACGCTGTTAAAGATCTTCACACAATTGACAGGATTGTTGTCATATTTATAGTAGATCAGCACACGTTCCTCCAGTGTGATCACTTTGGTTGTATCACAGATGTCAATCATACTGAATATGTGGTAGGGGATGTGAATAGCTCGCAGTGGGGTGAAGGAACTCTCGCTGGACTCCCTTCCCTCACCAGTGAGGGACACTGCTGAGATCCCAACACCCAGAGTGGACTCAATGCTGCAACACAGTAGCAGTAACAGTTTTTCAAATACACATTTCATCAAAAATAATCATATTTCCCAGTACATGAAACTTTGGTTCAGAATGACCATAAGAATCACGGTGCATCGAACGCTTGGCATCTCAAGTTATTTAAAGAATTTCATTCATTGTGCTTCAGAACAGTGCACTGAGGAGAATTTTGTAATATGAATATACAAAATAACATGAGGGTGCAGGTTTTGAAAATGAGGAGTTTTTATATTGTGTACTTTTCACCAGGCATTATGAGGGTAATCAAATCAAAATAATTATTTGGGCAGGATACGAAAAAAATACATGGGAAATTTTTTTGACTAGCAGTGATAATCAGTTTTTAAATACTTTGCTCACTGTAGTTAATTAAAAGAAGTGGAGGGGTCTATTGTCACCTGTAGTAGTGACAATGTACTCTACCTGTTGAAAAGAAGACGTGTGTTGTCCAGTGGTGAGATGAGATTGATACCATCAGAGGCACACAATGTGATGTTCATATTGGAGATGGCTGGTGAACGGGAAATGCTTTGAACAGCTGGCGACTTTTCATTATGGAGAATACCAGCACCTGTCACTTTTACATATTCAACCACAGATTCTGCACGGTAAGTCGTCTGGTGGGTTACCACATCATGAATACGATGCTCATACAAATTCTGTTCAAATTCCCCGTAAGAAAACCTGCAAAAAAATACAGCAGATGCAAAGACGTTCTTCCCTCCAGAAAAAAGTGAAACATACGAAATCTTTACATCAAAGCACTAACAAATCTGATCCATACGTCTGTCCAACAGCTATACCATGAGTCAGAAGCAAGAGGACAATAAGATTTATTTCTTGTGTCTGACTCATAAGACAGATGAAGCACGGTTTGCCACAACATTCCTTGGGTACATTTTCATAAGAAGTGTCAACATATAAGTCAGGAAACCTCAAGGAAGAACTGTAAAGTGAAGTAAAGTAAAGTTCAGCCTAGAACAGGCCACAAAGACCCAGAGGGGAGTACAGGTAGAGCTCTACTCTTTCTTTAACCTTGGCACTAGATGGGGGGGGGAGTGGGTGGTCAACGCCACGCCCCTAATGCTTTACCCCCGGGAAAGACCCAGTACCCATTGTATAGGAAGCTGCGTGGACCCCAGCGCCGGTCTGGACAGGTGTGGAAAATCTCGCCCCCACTGGGATTCGATCCCTGGACCGTCCAGCTCATAGCAAGTCGCTATACCAACTGAGCTATACTAGTCCATGAAGAACTGTGAGGGTATAACTTAATCTTTTAGTGCCCCCTGGTAAATATATGTACTGTCATTTTAACACTAAATATCTTAATTTTTTCCATGCAGTTTCTCTATGTTTTCATAACTGTTCCAATAAACAACCACTATTTTCCTAAATCGTACTCATCAACTGGTCTTTCTAATAGCAGCACACTGCATCCTCCATGATGTAGAAACTGAAGCTTTACACATAACAGTGGCATACCCAGGAATTTTTTTCGAAGGGAGGTTCAACAAATTCAGTTGAGGACAGAGGACAGACATAATGGGGATCTGGGAACGGTAGCCCCCTAGTCAAGGGTTCTGGAGGCAGCTGTAATTTGGTACAAGAAATTTCACTTCATATAGTAACATTTTCTTAATTTTTGGTACTTGAAGACTATTTATGATGACAACCAATTTATTTGTCATTGCTAATGTAAAACAATTGCAAACCTAGGTAGTTTTAGAATTTTACTGCCTTTTTTCTGAACATCTTGGGGTGTTGGCGTTCTAAATTCAGCAATTTTTAACAGTTTTCACAATCAGGTTGATTTTGGCACTATTTTAGAGGGCCTTCAGAATTTTAGGGGGGGGGGGTTTGAACCCCCCCAAACACACCCCCTCGGTACACCACTGACATATAAAGTGGATTCATTTTAGTCCTCAAAAGTTTGAAATATATGTTAGAAAAGTAGGATGTCAGGACTGAATTTAATTCAATTTGTTAGGTCCTATGATTGCATTACCAATGAGGAGGTATGACATCTTGGTCTTATGCAGCATAAATCTAAAGTTTACATTTTACAAACCAAATCAATTGGATCAAGACAGCATTAAAAGATAGGCCTACATTAGCGTTATAATGAACTTTCAGGTGCCACAAAAGTAGGGAATTTCATTAGCAGCTAAGAAATTATTAACCTTTCAAAGACAAACCTGCATCATACAGTTGTCCATATGTGCATATAAAATTCATTGAGCTATGATAATTCAGCCACTAAATGATTACATGGCCACAATTCAATTCCTTGAAGAGGTGTTTGGATATTCTTCATCACATTATGGTCAGTTTGGAGTCATTCAAGCCTCCAGTCTAATGGATGCTCTGTTTTTCCTCTGGGGATAAAAATTATCACAGTAGGAAGCCATTCAAGCTTCATTTCTTAACAAGATTCTAAGCTTATGTTTAATAAATGCTTCTGACTGAATGCACTCCCCATGTAACATTCAGTTACAATTGTACATTGTAGACAGGATTTACAGAGGCAAGGCAGTATTTAGGAGAGATTGTTTGACCATCTATATGAGATGTATCAAGAGTTGACATTCCATTATGCCCAAGTTATGAATGGGCATTTCCACACATTCGGACTCAAGCATTTAATTCCTCTCCGATACACATGTATTTAGAAGCCATACCTGATTCCACCCCAGTAATCTTGACCTACAGGCAGATTTCTTTCACCGCAGTGTATAAAAATGAATTTGCTGTCCCATTCACACCTGTGTATACGGCCATAAACCTGCCCATTCAGACGAATTGGACAGTCCTCTAACCTCAATTCATCACCTGCAAATTTTGTACAATTCACATCAATACTTGCATGTTTAAAATTATGACAGTATGTCCTAACTTTACAGACACTCCCCAACATATTCTCTTTCAAGTTATGCAATGTTAGACTGTGCCACTTTTAAACAAGTAAAAAAAAAAATTCAAAATCATGCCAAATTTTTCCTTATGGCAATGAAAGCACAATGAGATGAAGGTAGCAGAAAAATACTGCTGGGCAATAACATAGGCTGTGAGGTGGTCATGCCGCAACTGATTATGTTTTGTTTGTTCAAATTTTGATTTCAAGTGGACTTCCTTGTTATGCATACAAAAACTTAATTTGACCAAATATATATATATACACACACACACACACACACTACATTTTGACTTGTGCAAAATTAGACGTGTGCAAGACCTTCTGACACGCAGCAACTAATGTGTTAAGTTAGGGACAGTCTGTATAGTAGTTTTACTCGCATATTGTTTGAAACTTCTAAATCACAGTCACTTTACTACTGTTTGGATAATTGGTCCCTTCACTAGCAAGCTTATTAACGAAGTCTCAGAGTAGGGAAGAATTTTATATGTTTTATATTGTAGATATTAATCATTAGAAACTTGCAGTATTTTTTGAACAAAATCTTCGTGCGTCTATGACATGTTACCTGTGCATTGTAATGGTTCAGGCCAGGACCAAATTCGAGACAAAGAGTTGGGGTGATATTCTACTCTTTTACCATGATCCAAGTAAACATTGAGCGAATCAAAACCCAGTTCTCGACACACAACTTGAGCATTGCGCTCAGTAAAGCGGTCATCACAGAGCGGTACCCACTGCATTGTTGTACGGTTGTAATACTCCAAGAAACCTTTGTTATTCTCTGTAGTTGCTGCAAGAAAAAATTAAATTATTCATTCATAACTCCATGTTTAACCATTTGTTACATCACTCAAATTAGCTGCAGCCTGAAAGTATTAGTCTACTTAATTTATATGCCCTGTATACAGAATGTTTTAAATGAGAGAAATTAGGTCTAAATTTATAACGTTCTAATAAATGAATCCTTCTAAAACACCAAACATAAAATTAATTCTTAGTTTTTGTGCACCGTGCTTTGTGATATAAGTATAAAACATGAACCAACAAAATGCACAATTTTGTAAATTAGTATTTAAATTCTGATGTTTCCTACATGTTTCAAACCTCATGGGTTCATCCTCAGGGAGTTTTGTATGTTTTACATGCATCAGTGTGAGCAGTCTGGTGGGCAGGAGAGTGTGTTCGAGACTGCCCACCAGACTGCTCACACTGATGCATGTAAAACATACCATACTGCACATACAGCTGCTCCCTGAGAATGACCCATGAGGTTTGAAACATGTAGAAGACATCAGAAATTAAATATTAATTTACAAAATTGTACATTTCGTTAGTTTGTGTTGTATAAATATTTAATTACTTTGTTCACAGATCACTGTGCTGACCATGTACTTATTCAAAGACCACCACAGTAATATATATCATCATTTTAGTAAAGTAAAGTGATCCTGTTACTGTCCTGGTGTGGCCCAGAGGGTGGGTAGATGTACAGCTCCACTCTTCATGACCACAGCATTAGAAGGGGGTGAATGGTCAGCAGCATGCCCTGGCCGCACTTTACTTACTCACTCCATGGTGCAAAGTCCTTCTTGAGAAGCTAACTGGTTTGCAGCTAGTCAAGAAATTCCCCGCATTTCACGGAACCCAAAGGTTCATTACCGCACACACAAGCGTCCGGCACCTATCTCTATCCTGGGCCCGCCCAATTCAGTCCATATACCCACATCCCACCTCCCAGAGATTCATCCTAATATTATCCACCCATCTATGCCTAGGCCTCCCCAGTGGTCTCTTTCCCTCCGGCTTCCCCACCAAGACCCTATAAACCCCCATCTCCTCACCCATATGCACCACATGCCCAGCCCATCTCATTGTTCTCGATTTTATCACCCACACATTATTTGGTGAGGAGTACAAATCATTTAGCTCCTCGTTATGCCATCTCCTCCATTCCCCCATTACCTCGTCCCTCCTAGGTCCAAATATTCTCCTCAACACCATGTTCTCAAACACCCTCAGCTTCCTTTCCTCCGGCTATGTCAGCGACCAAGCTTCACACCCTTACAAAACAACAGGCAAAATTATAGTTCTATATATCTTGATCTTTAAATTTTCAGATAGCAACCTGGAAGACAAGGCCGCAATTTACCCCCATGAAAGATATGGTACCCATTTTACAGGAGGCTGGGTGAGCCCTAAAGCCGGTAAGGACAGGCAGAAAATCTCGTCCCCACCGTGAATCGATCCCGGACCATCCAGCCTGTAGCTCAGTCACTGTACCGACTGAGCTACCCAGCCCACATCATCATTTTAGTGTCCATACAAAATATCAAGACAGCCACGTGAGACTATGAGTAGAAACACTAGTTCCATTCATGCTGAAGGAAAGAGACTCTGTATGGTGACACATGCTTAAAAAATGCTGCTTTCATTAAGGATTTCTTTTTAGAAAAATGGAAAATATCACAATGGCCATGTCAAGAAATTTGGCTTGATGGTGAAGATGATAGCGTTGATAAATAATGCATTGTTATTTAAATTGACATGTAAACTCTGTTACAGATATATCTGTGAAATTTTATGAAATGTTTTTTAATCTTGATTTAGCAGGCTAGAGTGAATGTAAAAATACTGAATAACCAAAAAATTGCATTACTTGTGTAATGGCTCGTTGTACAATCTTCTCATCTCAAATCCAATTTTGAGAAAACAAAGTGTTGGATTAAAAAGTTAATTTTTGAATAAAGGTACTAATAAAGTATGCATGATCATTTCAAAACATGTGTGGTTTAACCACTGAGAATTCTGAAATTGGGCTACCAATGTAGAATGTGGTTCTAAATATTTATGATGATCTTTTATTTCTGTGATGAAATTGACTTTGTGTATTTTCCACTTCTCATACAGATAATTCAAATTCCATGAACACAAAGAAAATTCTCCCAAGTCCTATTATTTTCCATATTTTCTGTGAACTGGACAGTTGTTAATAAGTCCACAAAATGCACAAGTAGGACTACAATATTTGGATTCATTTGCAGTAGTAGTAGTAGTGCAGGTGGTGTTGGTGTTGGTGGTGGTGATGGTGGTGTTGGTAGTGATGGTGGTAGTGTTGGTGGTATTACTAGTAGTGGTGGTGGTGGTGGTGGTGGTGGTGGTGGTGGTGGTGGTGGTGGTGGTAGTGTTGGTGGTAGTACTAGTAGTGGTGGTGGTGGTGGTGGTGGTGGTAGTGTTGGTGGTGGTAGTAGTAGTGGTGGTGGTGGTGGTGGTGGTGGTGGTGGTAATAGTAGTAGTAGTAGTAGTAGTGCGGGTGGTGTGGTAGTGGTGATGGTAGTGTCGGTGGTATTGCTAGTTAGTGGTGGTGGTAGTAGTGGTGGTGGTTTTGGTGGTAGTGCTAGTAGTGGTGGTTGTGGTGGTGGTAGTAGTAGTAACAGAACAACAACAGCACAATGACAAGAAAAACTCCCAAGCCATTAATGAGTGAGTTCATGAATTCATTGGCCCATTTTCTGTCAAATGAGTTCTCATTTGACACATAATTTCCTGTAGTTATAAGCATACAACTTTGCCTTACATCTCATCTTCTTTGCAGTTCTTTAAAAGTTAAATTGTAAAAATTATCCACTAACCTGTTTCACGATCACTAATTTCAAAATCTGTTGTGCAATTTCTGCCCGTGCAGAGACGAATGGACTCACTGTACTGTTCAAATGGTGGTGCTTGTCTGCGTTGTATAACTTTGTTGCCTTCAAGGTCTGCAAGCGATGTCATGGGACGCATTATTATTTCTTGACCCCGTATCCCCTGTGCCCTCAAAACACCCAGCACAAGGATGCCAACATTGGGAGCAAACTCCATCACAACACCAGGTCTTATTGTTAAAGTCACCTGTTGGACAGATCAGCATGTTTGCAGATGATACAAAACTTGTACATTTTTATTATAAACTAAACTGATTGGTGGTGAGCACGTCTGAAACAGAAACCTTCATGCACTTTTCTTTTTATCACATTAATCAGGATTAAACCAACTGATTAGCATTTACATTTTCTGTGACTAATACAGCAGGTACAAGACACAAAAACTCCCTGTTACTCATGCAACTAATAAGAGAATAGATGAAAGACATAATGATCTTGTAAATGCAATAGAAACAAAAGTGAGGATAAGTTGGTTGAGGTTCCCATAGCAGTGTTGATGAATATTATTCTTCTGGGAAATGACACCTTGTTGATTCATAATTTGTTACACACTTTTGGTGAATTTGCTGCCCACATCATCAGCGTAGTTCAAGAAAACTATCCTAATGGTGGGGGCATAAAGCTCCTCTGAAATAGTGGTAATTAATCACCAATCAACATAACATAATAATATCCCACATGACTGTAAACTTTAAGAGTGGATATATATATATATATTCATTCCATTGGCATGTGCAGAATGTGACAATTCCTTGCCATTCTCAGGAGCTTCTTCCATTCCTCTCTGTTATGTACTTTTTCCTGCCACCCTTCTCTACCAACTATTCTTCCATCCTCTCTCACCTCATCTTGCCATCTATTTCTTGGTCTTCCTCTCTTCCCTCTTCCCTTTTGGGAATTCTATTTTCTTCCATTTTCTGTACTTGCCCAAACCAATGTAATCTATTTAACCTTATTGTCTCTCTTGTAGTAGGTTTTCTAACACTTGCATAAATTTCTTTATTGGTTAATATCCTCCAATTTTCTTTTTCATTGATTAAACTTATTGCCCAAATCTATTCTTTGTGAATTTTAATTCCTCTTATAGTCTTGATATCTGTTTATAAATCATGCGAATATCCTCACTTCTTCCATCTTAATAACTCTTGTAGCAAAGTAAGCTGCAAAAGGTTCTAATACTGAACAACTTTCAAGTCAGCTGTCAACACAGGTAACTGGAAAAGAGCAATACCAGTCACATTTTGCTTGCATTTTGTTACACATACACCACACAGAAAATGTTCAGATCTTACATGTAAATATTGATATTTTACTCTATATGTCAGTTTCTCACAAAGTATGGTGATTTACAGCAAAATTAAAAAATTTAAGTGTTTTATATGACATAGGGATTATACAGGATTGATATATACCAAAATTCAATTCTTCTAACATCTTTCGATGTAGACCCACCATACCTAATGAAATCAAATGCCACTCAATAGTTTTAAGAGATAAGAAATGCAGAATGATGCATCAGTACACATTACTTTCCTTGCAACATTTGCTGTATGCCATTTGTGTAAAGAACAGATTAACAGAAACTTGGAAATTTTAATCTCACTTCCTAGCAGCGCTCAAAGATGTCAGGAATTGTCAAAAATCATGAACAAATTCATATGTGACACCATTCTTGTGGAAATGTGATTTAATAACATCATACCCATCAAAACACTGAAGGTTAGGTGTAAAAATACATGGAAAACACTTTATTTCACATCTGATGCAAAAAAATCATGGCCAACTAAACATTTATGGTTGGTATTTGAATAAGGGTTGACCAACTAGATGACACTTGCTTTATTATCTACTGCTCAACATGTCTCAGACGTTAATACGTCCATCTTCAGGAGCTTGCGACTACTTGTTGCGTTGTGTAGGCTGACTTGAGGCGTGCTGGTGTTATGTAGCGGGATTGTCTGTTGCTGATGTGGTATCCGAGTGTAGGCTGAACCACTACCAGTAGTGGTTCAGCCTACACTCGGATACACAACGCAACAAGTAGTCGCAAGCTCCTGAAGATGGACGTATTAACGTCTGAGACATGTTGAGCAGTAGATAATAAAGCAAGTGTCATCTAGTTGGTCAACCTTTATTCAAATATCAAGATGATGCACGGTCCAATACGCATAA
>Ga0131853_10013181_pt1 | contig 15152 bp, 6 predicted proteins | sample TergutLab28metaG_FD_92764 | JGI IMG/M metagenome (GOLD analysis project Ga0131853, IMG submission 92764) | Labiotermes labralis P1 segment gut microbial communities from Petit-Saut dam, French Guiana - Lab288 P1 (version 2) (version 2) | ecosystem: Host-associated > Arthropoda: Insects >...
GAGCACATGTGCTCGAAACATGTAGAGGCATGAAATAAAACTTATTGTGAAACAAATTTTGTGCATCAAGTTGGTTAAATACTGAGATAAACATACTGAGATGCACGGTCAGCAAAACGTCAACATAGGGACAGTTGTTCAATAAAATAATGTCTCTATAAATGGATAATTGTTGTCTGGTTCGCACCACTTGACATATTTCTTACCGTCGAATATTTAACTGAAAGGAGAAGAGTGGAAACAATTTTGGATATTTTAATGAATGTTGCATTTAAACTAAAAAAATTATGGCTTGAAAATTGTAACTTATATTTGAAATTCACGTAAGTGAATTTCTTACATACAGGAAGCGAGAGTCACTCACTTTTATTAATTCAGCAAATACTTTAGCCGTTCATTGTACTCAGAGACATTTCTACACCTAAGAGTGCCGTGACAGTTCGCCAAACTTTATGGAATGTCTGACTTTATACTTTGCCACTATATAAACCAGTATGCGCCCGGTAAACGACCTCTCATAGCTATCTCATACGTAACTTATACGCACTCATCTGATAGACGGCAGTTACGTATCCAAAGTTATTGAAGAAGGTTGTGATTGTGGTTGTGATTTTCGCAATGATCTTCTGTCTTCTGATTATACAAGGCAAGTTGTGCTGGTCGTATTGAAGTTCCAATTTAATTGAGTTGCATACATTCGGACTTAGTTCACATTTAATTATTCTAAATTCTAAATTCGCGTACATTGGTTTATACACACAGGCAAGTTAACTTCTTGGTATTTACAAAATTATTTATGAATTTGAAATATTAATTCCCACTGTAAATACTTGAACATAGTAAATTAGAATATATAGTGATAGTTAGATGATTTTACTATTTTGTCTTTGAGTCCTTCTTATCAGATAAGTGATTCGATATGGTGGCAGCGAAAACTACCGAGTGAAACAGTATAGCGAACCCTTACCTGTAATATTTGTCTTATGCGAAATTTGGTGGAAGTCCAGCCCCATTCCGACAAACACTACACTATTTTAATTAATACTTCACAACTTTCGTCCAGACGTTACGAGGATATTCAAAATTAAGTTACGAAATATACGCACAACATATCAATTCTGGCGCCTTTACTCCAATAACTAAAATTTCACCGACTCTCGAAATATTGTAACAGCAAATTATCGATGTATAATAATGCCATCCCCAACAGAGATTGTGATAGATGAAAAACAATCGGAGAATGAGAAATATTTCAGCCATTTCGGTAGCGTGATAAATAATGCAATGTGTACAGGTGAAATTAAATCTAGGTTTGCCATGACACAAGCAGCATTCAAGAAGAAGAAGAAGAAGAAGAAGAAGAAGAAGGAGAAGGAGGAGGCTCTTTTCACCAACAAATTGGACCTAAATTTCAGGAAGAAACGTAACGTACTACATTTGGAACATATCGTTTTATGGTGCCGATACTTAGACATTTCGGACAGTATATCAGAATTACCTGGAAAATTTTGAAATTTGGTGCCGGCGAAGAATGGAAAAGATCAGTTGGACCGATCGTGTGAAAAATGAAGTATTACGTACAGTCAAGAAGGACAGAAATATTCTACACGAACTGAAAGGAAAGAACGCTAACTGGATTGATCGCATCTTATTGAGGGAAAGTTAGATGGAAGTGACGGGAAGACAACGAAGAAGACGTAAGCAGCTACTGCATGGCCTGAAGGAAAAGAGAGGATACTGGAAACTAAAAGAGGACGCACTAGATCGCATTTTATGGAGAACTCGCTCTGGAAAGGCTGTGGACCTGTCGTAAGGTAGACTGCAGAATGAGTCAGAGACTGATATACCTAAATGTGTCAATTTTTGTACATCACGAAAATTATCTCAACAGCTGCCTGTTTTGAAGCCCCTGATCATGAAGAATTATTTCGTTCGAAACATGTCTAGAGTAGTGCAATGTAAACCGAAAGATATGCTGTATTTGGTGATAAGTTTTGGGTACTGTTGTATTTAGTGTGCTACCTTAAAAATTCTTACAGAACGTTCGTTACTTTTGTCCGATCTGAAACAAAACTGCAACAAATCGACAAATTTTAATAAATAAACTCTCTCTTCATTTCCACCATCCATGACGTATAAAGAAAACTGACTTTACAAGACAAGTTATAACTCGTCCGCTGTCAAAGACAAACAAACGAACCTCGGTGTGTGAACGGAGGTTGGTTGATAATACCATGTTACTGGGTTGGCCGATAGATCGGTCTAGTTCTCTTATTTAAAAGAATCAGTTCTAAAACTTACGGATCGCACTGTGTAGGTCCCTCCATTTGCTATATGCAGTGAGACAAATGGAGAGACGTGGACAAACGGTGTGCGTAAAATATTCTGTCAAATAGTCTGAAGATGGCGGTCCTTGTTTATCTCCTATTCGAAGGGAATAACTTTCGACTAAAAGCCAAAAATATTACCATTCGTAGGATGGACGTAGGAGTAGTTGCATGCTCTGGAAAATTTCTTTCAGGGGAAAAATTCACTCTGGATGGAAGGACCAGCGGGCATAAACATTGTTGAAGACACGATGAAGAACAGAAATATCCAAAATTCTTTGAAGGACAAGTCAATCCCGGCTTACACTTTTAAGGACTACAGACTGGACGCAATTAAGCCAATATATCTGCAGCGTGCCAGACGTGTTACTGCTGTGTCAAAGTGTTGTACATCACATATAATTATTGCAACTCTGGTAATATCAACAATTTCTACTATCTATGCATTGTTTCTGTTACTAGCTCCTACATGTTTCGGCGTAATTGACATCTTCAAGAAGCTTATACCAAAGCATGTAGGAGCTAAGTAATAGAAGGAATACCTAGACTGTAGAGTTGTGCATTTGTTGGTGTTACCAGAATTTTAATATATCCTAATATATGAAATGAACAAAGTGAAAATCTCAAAATAGTATTAAGTTCCACAATTCTACCGGGCACTTTTGTTCTAGGCATACATAAACTGACATCGCTCCACGAGGATTCGAACTCGCGATCTCAATGTTCCTGGGATTCAGGAAGGGTACATCATTCTATCGCCACAGACTTTGCTAAGTGAAATAAAGATACTGCAATTATGTGAGGGACGCATGCAGTATGAACGTTGTAATGGCAGAATAAAGACGTCCTACCTTGACAAGTAATTGCTAAGGACAACAGCTGGTGAGCGCGAAGGAAAGCAAACAAACGGTAAATGGACATGCCGCTTGCCTCAAAGGGCGTTAGCCCATTCAAAACCGGAAGATAAATCAGTCAAATTTAAAGGTTCTAATTCCACAGTTTTATACACATATTTTAAGTCCCTGGCCACATTCGGCTCAACCGTCATGTACTCCGGTTCACACTGTAAGTTACAGTATACAGTACATTGAAACATAACAGCAACAAAACTTTCGCGGCTCAGGAGGCTAGTGGCTGGCCTGTCACAGCAGAGACCCAGATTCGATCCCGTGGTAGTCTATGTGGTGGGCGAAGAGTCATTGGTACGGCTTTTTCTTCGAGTACTTTAGTTTCCGCCTGTCAGTACCAACCATAGGTACAGCTTTTTCTTCGAGTACTTTAGTTTCCGCCGTACTGTCAGTACCAAGCACAGGTACAGCGTACTCATATTTCATTCGTACGACATCGACGCTCTATTATCTCTGCAACCGACGTCTCTGTTGTTGATGTACGCCTACAAAAAGCCTGATGAAGGGCGTTCAGTAAGCTGTGTAGGTCAAACGCAGGGTTTTTAATTTTACAGCAGGTGGCAAATACGTGCAACATTAGACTTAGAAGTCGAACTAATTCCTTATGAGATATACATATAGTGCTTACAGAATATACTAACAGAGCTGACTATTAGAGTAGCGATAGCGTTACACGTGGGCTATCGAAACTGATGTCTTGTCATCTTACTGGACCTAGCAGAGAAGTAAGAGAAAAATGCCTACAAGAACAGTTCTGTGGTCTCAATCTGCATTCTTCAATAAATTATTTGTGGTGACAAAATCGATGACGATGAGGTGAGAAAGGTATGTAGCATGCATACAAATATTAATAGGAAGTTATAAAAGACATAACTTTAAGACCTAGATACAGACGGACGGATAATGTTAAATAGTGCTTTTCAGGATACGAACTACTTGCAGATTCATTTTACTCAGGAGGAGCTTAGGGGCGGGCTTTTGTGTACACTAAGATGAAAATTCGGACGCTACAAAAGCACAGAATTTTTTTTAACAACACGAACTTTTGAAAAATACATTTTGCACTTTTATGCAGTTAATTTCACTAAGGAGGTGAATGGAAAAATTCTGAAATCCAAAGCGGGTGACCACCAGAAACTAAGTGCTTGTTAAAATAATACACCATAAATCTGAATGATCAATCTTAGACTTACGCGAAAGTGAAAAAGTGAAGATATGCGTATGCACGCCATGAGGGCGTATGGAAGCATATATCTACGGTTCCACCCATTTTTATCCTTGACACTAGATAGTAGCCGTCAACGTCACGTATGGGCCGGTTTACCTGCGACGAAACAGCCGCCGGTACCCATTTAACAAAAGGCTGGCTGGGTACAGTACCGGAAGCGGTCTGGCCGTTTCGAAAAGAGAAAAATACCTTCCTTGTGCCAGGAATCGAAACAGGTTTCCTGGTCTTCAAGCCCGTAAGCTTAAGTCGTTACTTCGAAAACGTGAAAGCGGCACTCGACATGTCCAGACATTACTGCTTCACCGTCAGCTGTAATTCTGCAATAATTTTCTTGTCCAAACAGCAGACTGCCGACTCACTCACTCACTCCGCTGCTGCACATAACGCCTGCGGTGTCGTTGCATTCGTCACTCACATGCAAGACGGGTCACAGCGACTGCACAAACACGACGGAGCAAGACGAGTAACAACCTCTATCCTAACTTCCGCTTCCTGGTCCTTGGTTCGAAACTCGTATGTCATTATTATGGTTGTGGGCAAGAACAAAAGGTGCCTAATATGAGCTCCTAGGGCACGAGTACAACGTGATTACATGAACTCCTAGGGCAAGAGTACAATTTGACTGCATGAGGTCCTACGGCAAGAGTGCAGTGTGACTAGATGAGCTCCTAGGGCCAATGTGCCTACAACAATGCTTCTGCTTTCACTCTTAATGCAGTGGATATCAAGATTACGGACTTCTTGGATGTGATGACGCGTAGTTCGGTAGAGAGATACTGACGTTTCGAAGTGACCGTCTGCCTCCATTTTCAGGATCGGAACTACTAAACGATATTCGGGTTCCTCGCTTTTATGGGATGTAACGCAGCATACTTTGGTAATTATTTGCCGAATTTTCGGGACAACCTATCGGTCCCATATTCAAGGGTCAAGCATTCCAATTTCCTTTCTTCTTGGATTGCTTTGGCCTTGAAAATAGGACCAATAAGTGTCCCAAAACGACGGTAAACTAACCACCGATCAACGCTGCATGACATCTCAGAAAATCGGAGATCTCCGTTAGATCGCGGCGAAAGCCTGAAATCACACATAAAAGTTACCACATGGATAGACCTAGACTTTTGGGGAAGATAATATTAAAAACTTTTAAAATAAAATGAGGATGCAGAGTGTGGATTCATTAGGCTCAGGATGGTGACCACTGGCAGAATTTTCTACAGACAGTAACGAAACTTTCGGTTCGAAAACAGGCGGGGGATTTCCCGAAGTGGTGTCTCGATGGTACCGCGAAACACAGTTTGATCTGTACCCCACGGATTTACGAAACGAAGTGTGTTTGTATAAGAACTGGGACGCGGAGAATGCGTTAGGGCATACGACTGCAGTAAAGTTCTGGTTTAGCGTCTGTGGCGGTGTGAGCAGCTGTCCGAGGCGGCCAGCAGCAGCTGCTGCTGGCCGCCTCGGAACGTATCCTGTTGAATCCACAGCTTTATCGTTCAAAGTACCGCAGTTTCAATGAATCGTGGTTCAAAACTCTGTTGCAACAGGGGGCTCTGTCACTCAGATCGGCGATGTAATACACGGCGCCAGCTATGATGTTTGTTTGGTTTCTGGCAGGATCTGTCTGTGCGGAATCAAAACAGCCGCTCCTGACAGAAATTACAAACACTAAGTAAATCGCAGTTACTTATTGAATTTCATTTTATTTATTGCAGTAATTTAAAATCTGTTGAGCGCAGAAAATATTTTTTTTATTTAAAGTATTCATTTTTCGCCCAGTTTTGTCGCTCTTGGACTCTGCTGCCAAGGGCGGCCGCAACTCTCGCCTCATCCTAGCTACGGCCCTAGATTAGGACAGTGCCTGGGCTAGTGTACTGAGCTGGGATAAGTGACGCAACGAATATCCAGTGGCTGTGGGTATAGCAGGATTATTTCCACAGAGTCTCCAGCTTCAGCCGTAGGCAAAGTTAGCGAGCCTAGGCTGATGTCACAAGTCTGGAGAGTGCGCGAAGTCGCGTGCGCGTGGATCAGTGTGTTTCTGCAGTCAGAGCGTTGAAGGTGCAAGTAATCGTCTGCTAACGTGCCAGTTGCAGTCACGTGACTGAGGTAGGAGGACCGTAAGACTCGCGCTAGAGGTTGTCAGGCAAAACGACGAGGACTTTGTGGACGTAATCCTGCTAGACAACTGATGTATCGGCCAACCAATTAGCTTGGTGGAAAGTGTATACATCATCCGCACGTCTGCTTTTGTGCATAATATAATACAGGCAGTTTCCCAGACGTGGGTTGTGCCTTTGCTATGTCTAGTGTGTAAGACACCTGCTACGTTGCCCTCCTCATAGCTCATCTCGAGCTGAATACCAGGTGATAGACAGTGTGGTGATGCTGTCGACAGACGTCGTCAGGACGCAACGTCACGGAAGCCCCAGTAATTCACCCCGTGGTGGCACACACCTTCCTAATCTTAAGAACTGCAACACCCCGTCAACACCGCTACGTTACCCAGTACAGTGGCAATTCGACTTCCCCTCGATTCTTAATGCGTGCTCAGCAACAGGATTGGCTGCAACTGTAGCGTGCATTATCATTGTATAAAAACCCTTAGCCAGAAGTATGATACCGTACTATCTGAGTGGCTATCCGCTTCCTAACGACTGTGTTCTGTTGCATCTACAGTGACTGGTGTTATCATAACCACTATCACTACTGCCACTAAGACTGTCACCACCATTGCTGCCAAAAATACCACCAATATCAAAACCACTACCATTGCTAACATCACAATTACTTTCACCACCACTACTACTAACACCACTATCATCACCGGTTACTACTACTACTACTACTACTACTACTACTACTACTATTATTATTACTACCACTAGTACTTCTGTTACTCCTACCTCCATCAACCGATACAACTGAACCAATACATTCCCAAAACAATTTGATTCTCCCGGCTAAAACAGTGATTGGTGACTTCCTCGTGTCCATCATCTGGGCCTACATACGTTTTGTATCCAATAGGCGCAGGAGGACTGTACCATGAGCGGTGAACCTGCCTCAGCATGAACAAGGCCACTCGCTACCATCTATTGCATGGTTTAGTGTGTGTGTTTGTGTATTCACTGTCTCTATCCTAAAGTATGTGTTACGCGACCTGGCGCGCGGTACACTTTCCAGTGTTTTGCTGGTATCCTTGTTGTCATCACTGTGTTAACTGACCGTGCATATCAGTGTCTGTGTCTCCGGACACTTGACGGCTGTCAGGATGGACTGCTGTGACTGTCATCATTGACACGTGAGACTTCTGGGTTCTTGTGACCTTAAATTGACACATCAGTCGCGTGTCACACGACTGTCCTTCCAACGGAGGACCCTTGTGAATTTGCGTGACTTCAGGCTTCCGCCGCTGCGTAAATGAGCCGTTCGCTCTTCTGGGATGTTACGCAGCGTAGATTAGTAGTTCGTTACCGACGTTTCGGGACAACCTATCAGTCCCATCTCCAAGGGTCAAAGAGTCAAGCACTGTTTGACCCGTGAAGTTGGGACTGACAGGTTGTCCCGAAAGTCAGTCGGTAACTAACTACCAATAAACGCTTTATAATATTTAAGATGGGCGATGAACGCGTTTCAAAGGAAATTCACTACTGCAATTCAAACTCTCAAAAAGAGCGGTGCCTCAGTCCTGACGTCTGCATTGTACTGGCGTTAGACCAGGGGTGCACAAATAGCAGGCGCCAGGTCGCCGTGGCGACTAAGCGTTTTACGGTGGTGCGTAATGTTTGGTTTCTTGACGCTTGTAGATGGGAAGGCGACGTCGGTAAGGAATCGCCACTACACACTGCGTAATATCCCAGAGGAGCGCAGAGCTCATCCACTTTGCGGCGAAAGCCTGAAATCACTTAGTCGCTCTTCGCCATCTTGCGAAAGCGTTTAAAAGGATAAAGACATTACTTTTTCCTTAATCGCCGGTAATAATGTGCAGTCTACACGGTATCAAAATGAAAAATAATCAAGACATTACTATCTCCTTGTTCGGTGGTGATATTCTACCAATCTACACGGTATAAAAACGCAAGAAATGATAGCACTAATTTCTCCTTATTCTGGGTATTATTCTACCAATCTACGCGGCATCAAAACGCAAGAGATGATAGCGTTAATTTATCCTTATTCGGTGCTAATATTCTACCAATCTACACAGTAGCAAAACGCAAGAGATGATAGCATTAATTTCTCCTTATTCGGTGCTAATATTCTACCAATCTACACGGCATCAAAACGCCAGACATGATAGCATTCATTTCTCCTTATTCGGTGGTAATATTCTACCAATCTACACCGTATCAAAAAGCAAAAGATGGTGTCATTATGTTGTCCTTAATCGCTGGTAATAATGTACAATCAACACGCTATCCAAACACAAAAGACCCCCGTCTCACAGATAACCTTGTTCACAGCTTACCTCATATAGTCATCAAACTTGGTGCAAATGTTCAAGGACTGTGCAAAGATAATGGACGCCTTTTAGCCCACGATTTCAGCCAGTGTACCTATTTCTTCGGTACATGATTCTCAACCACGTACTCCAAAGGTCATCCACCTCAAATAATGACGTTTCATTTCATACAGCAGCAGAGTCACCTGTACGTGCTTCTGCTGACGCAAGAGTCATAAAGTCTCACAAGGCCGTCTCATCAGCTGGCCTGCAAGCTGTGGTACCTGCAGGTCACGTGGGTTCCGAAGCATTTACTAGTGACCTACAAACGGAAGGCCTCCGAACGTCGCTACGTTCAACACCGAAAAGCAGTTTTGCCAGCGTCTGAGTTCAGAACGTGATGCTACTTCCATTCCCATAATTAAGAGAGAACTGAGACCCATGAAAGCCTATTGGTGTTCAGAGAGGTTTAATAGTTTAAAAGACAGTTGTAACTGTATGTATAGCAGGGTTAATTTCACAAAGTCTCCAGATTCCGGCGCAGGTAACGTTAGCGAGCTTAGGCTGATGTCACAATTCGGAAAACTGTGTGAACTCGTGTGTGCGTAGATCAGCGTGTTTTTGCTACCAGAGCGCTAGAGATGTTAGTTTACGTCGGCTTACGAAGCACCTGTAATTATGTGACTAAAGTAGGAGGGCCGTAAGGTTTTTGAGACTCGTGCTGAAGGTTGCAATGCAGAATGGCAGGGACTATGTAGATGAAATCCTGCTATATCGCCAGTGGCCTAGCTAGGTTTTTTGGCGCCTGGGACCTGTAATCGCAATGGCCGCCTGTAACAGAAATCATGAACTTTAAAAAATCACAATTACTTATTGAATTCTCTCGTATTCTACTCAGTTAAAATTTGTTGAGCGTGGAAAATTAAATTTTTCATTTAAAATATTTATTTTGCCGCCCAGTTTGTTGCTCTTTCGAATCAGCGTTGCCCGGGACGACCGCACCATTCGCTCCCAACCCTAGGCACACCCCTGTGTATTAACTTCTGCAACACTAATAAAATTTGCTTTTTGCACACAGAATGCATCCGTGGGTTTCGTGAAATTCTCATACTGAATACAGATCATGTTGCTAGATGGTTTTAAACGATTGGACTTGATGTTGGATACTGGTGTGTTCTCCGTGAGGTAGGAAACGAAATAATACTTACAAATTCGTATAACTGACACCAGGTCTGATCAACGTTTTATGTGGTTCACGCAACTGCGGCAAAACGAAATTCGATACATAGAACGAAGGATGGATAATAGTAGGTATAATTTCACCTGCGTATTTTTCTAAACACCACGTGCAATGCAATATATAATGATAATGATAGGTAAAGGTTAAGCCATCCCTGTACAGGGCTACTGTAGAACCATAGGGTTCCCAGAGGTCGAGGCTCCCAGATTTCGAGACAGACTGTGCCTGAAAGTGTTAAGGTTGTCAGCCTTACGCACCGGCCGCCTTTAACCCCAGGAAATACTCCTGGTACTCATTTCTGTTAGAGGCTGAGTCGACACCAGGAAGGGAGGATTATGTCAATGGAGAATTCCAATGACACCATCTGGAATCGAACCCGCGACCTGCCGGCTTATAGCGCAGTGCCTTAACAAATTGCGCCACCACGTGCCTCTAATGATAATAATAGGAAAAATATATTTGAAAAAACATTGCAACTCAAAACCTAGGCTATGTTGTAGCTAATTTCAGCACATTTTTACAGATGAATTAATAATGTAATATAAAGGTAAAGCAGTCCCATTACAGGCCCGAGGTGCCCAGAGGGTTCCAGGAAGTTAAGGTTACCAGATTACGTGACAATGGCCCAGGATGGTGGTAAGGTTGTCAGCCTTAAGCACCGGCCGCCTTTACCCCAACAAATAATGTAATGTAATGTATGTCTCCACAAATAAGCAGCTAATGACTTTTTCAAAATTGTTTCAGCGTTCTGTCTCGGCTTTGACAGAGAAAGGGGGGGAAAATACTTTTCTCTTTACAAATGTCTTCGTGCGCAACATGCGGCACGCGAGTTATGGGTTGAGCGGGCCTCATTTAGACAAACACCAGTCTTCCAACAGTTAACTGGGCAGATAAGTTTTAAAGTGTTAGTCTAATACAAACTGAACAACAAATCAAATACATATATATGGGCACCTTCAAATCCTCGCCAAGGAGGAAAAAACTTTGTCTCCTTAACAACTTCGGTATATGGACTAAGATCTTGCCTAAGATCTTCACTCTTCTGGGGTGTTATACAGCACAGATTGGTAGTCAGCGACATGTTGGGACAATTTATCGGTCTCATCTTCACAGGTCAAGAAGCCAAGTTTTCTAGGACTGCTTAATCCTTGAGGATGGGACCGAAAGGTTATCCCGAAACGTCGCTAACTGCCTATCTACGCTGCGTAACATTCCAGAAGAGCGAATATGTTATTTACACCACGGCGGAAGCCTGAAGTCACATGCATCTGGAGGCCTGTCCTCTAGCCGGATAGGTTCTGTCTCATACTGGTGCTGGTGTCAGGGCGCTGTCTGTCCAGACACTAGACAGACCACGGGCACTGTCTGTCCGGACACTAGACAGACCACGGGCACTGTCTGTCCGGACACTAGAAAGACCACGGGCACTGTCTGTCCGGACACTAGACAGACCACGGGCACTGTCTGTCCGGACACTAGACAGAACACGGGCACTGTCTGTCCGGACACTAGACAGACCACGGGCGCTGTCTGTCCGGACACTAGACAGGCCACGGGCACTGTCTGTCCGGACACTAGACAGACCACGGGCGCTGTCTGTCCGGACACTAGACAGACCATGGGCACTGTCTGTCCGGACACTAGACAGACCACGGGCACTGTCTCTCCGGACGCTAGACAGACCACGGAGACACATGTCAATAATATATTTCAGAACAACACCAAAGAAGCGATAACTCAGACTGCTGCATCATGATCGGTAACAACTCATGTGACGACTGTGCTAATATTTTATCGAGACTCTTCAGGAATTTCGTACAAATATCATCATTGTGTTGCATCATATACCAAAATACTGTATCTTAGTTTACCAACATTGTTGCATGCTCTCTGTTGTCTGAGAAGTCAAATCTAGCTCTATGTCCGTAATCAAGTGACTGCTTGCTATTACACTGACCGATTTGTTATTCTGACCCAAAAATACTTGATTACGTGCGGTAACATCACCTCAATTCTTCTCACGTCCTGTAAGAATAATAGAACATGCATCTCTAAAGGTTCGTGACAACGGTAGATTCATTGTATGAATATTACAGGATCTATCTGAACTATGTAACCGTTCGGTCGAGTTCCATTTTATTTTAGCAAGCACTAATGATACGTAGCCGAACGCGGTGGCCGCGCCGTGTAAGGCGTGGGTCTGTGGTCTCTTGCTTACTGGGATTGTGGGTTCGCATCCCGCCGGGGGCATAGATGTCTGTTTCTTGCGAGTATTGTGTGTTGTCAGGTAGAGGTTTCTGCGTCGGGCTGATCATTCGTCCAAAGGAGTCCTAACGCGTGTGGTGTTTCTGAGTGTGATCGTGAATCCTCGATAATCAGGAGGCCTTGGTTCACACTAGAGGCTGTTGCGTCATGGTAAAAAAAATATGTAAATTAATTTTAAGGGTAAATTACGTCAATCAAATTACATAATTTATATTCTGTAAAGGATGTTTAAGGATATCTGAGCCATGTACTGTGCATAATGTTGTAGAAACAGGATAAGTGACTATCATCAAGTGACCAGACATTGAAGTGGTTGGAGAAAGGACATGAGCTAGCTTGCAGAAAACCAAATCTTTTGGAAACTGCAAGAAGAAGTAACTTGAGAACCTGACAGGTCGGAAAGTCATAACTCTTGGTGCAGGCGCCCTGGGGCTGCAGAGATATACGAGGAGTTGTTGAAATTAAAATTTTAACACATAATAAAATTCGGATTTGGTTTAAAATTTGAAAGTGTACGGCAACCAACGGACGCTGGCTGTCTTGTTCGGTCCAGCAGTCAGATAGACAGCGACTAGGGCGTCCCGCTACCTAAATATTAATTAACAATAGCCAAAATTAGAATTTGTATGTTTTGAGTGCCGAAATGGCACTACGGTGAAGTGTGATGTCGCAGCAATTACTTACGAATTTTTACCTTGTTTCGGAATTCAACACCTTCATACAGAAATGTTTATATGTGTGGGCTGAACCTTGTTTTACGCGAAGGCGGTAATTCAAATGATGAGGTGTGTATCAGTGCCGCGAGAGAATCACCATCACGACGGAATTACAATACATCATCAAGTGTAGTGAATTACATTTCATTATTCAGTTAAACAACGGTGACCTTTACGTACTTCCAATCTTTTATGCAACATCAAAGAACTGGGTACAATGCCTCCGCATATGTCACCCCTAGATTCTCTCAGCTGGAGGTCAAGTGTCTACCCCCTATAGCTAGTTTAATTTAGTTTTTGGCGCGACAGCCCCAATTGGGCCATGGCCTCCTCATTCCTGAGGTTTCTAGATCACACACAACAGCACACCACAGTCGGTAGGACTCCTCTGGACGATGATCAGCCCGTCGCAGAGACCTTTACCTGACAACACACAACACTCACAACCGAGAGACACACATGATCCCGGCGGGATTCGAACCCACAATCTCAGAGGGCGAGCGGCCGCAGACCTACGCCTTAGACCGCGCGGCCACTGGGACCGGCAGTACGGCTAGTAAGGTGTCTTCAATATCTGCACCCTCATAACTACCGTATACTCACAAGAGTTAGGGCGGGGCGTTTTCGGTCTACTTAAAGAAGAAAGAAGAAGAGAACAACAAGAAATATTCTTGGACAAACTTATAAGGCGAGTTCTCCACATTGAACAAAGAAACACGTTCATATAAATATATGTCCGGAAATGATTGACTTTTGAGTTTGAGAGATTACATTCAAAAATAAATATATTTAATATTTCATACAAACTGATATATCTACAGTATACATTCCATATTTAATAACTGTTTCGTTCTTATATCAAACGCAATTCACAACAAAATCCTAAACTTCCTCCGCCTGAACCATTACACTTACGGACACGTCTGATCATGGACTGTCGCACCCTTCTAAGGGTGCTGGGGCGGCAGGGAATGGTTTGGCAGGCACAAAAAATACGTTGGTGAAGTGTCTCTCCATTTTCAGTTGGAACTGACTCCACTAGAAGGGTGTTTTAAGTGTCCTACACAGCTAGAAGCTTAAGTATTGAGGTCAACAGGTTGTGTGGACTGTACTGTACTCTACTGTACTGTACTGTGCTGTGCTGTGCTGTGCTGTACTGTACTGTACCGTACTGTACTGTACTGTACTGTACCGTACCGTACTGTACCCTGAGCATATATTCTTGCTAACTTTTTTGCTCGTTTCGGTGTGGCGAACTCACTCCTGAAGATTGTCCAAGAATCTTAGATACACCCTGTATAACTGACTATTTTATTGTCTCAGCTGTGCTCACTGCTACTTGTAACGGTGTGTTCCAATCACAGAAATTAAAACAAAAAAATACACTGTATTCACCTAATTAATCCCTTCGTTTATCATTTATTTCCCTCTTTCTTTCCACATTCTGACCTGCGTTACGTTCAAACGGGAAACTCAGATCTTTATACTTCAGTTCAGGTGGCACCGTTCTGAACATGCCATAATGCTGCCACCTCTGTACATACGTGAAATACATTTATTCATGGTAATCGGGGCGACGAAGTCCTAACATAAGCGGTGAGAAACCGTCGCCTATTGTATATATTTACAGGACGTTTCCAGAACTGGCTCTACCATTGTTTTCAGTTGTAACTATACCGACAAGTTCTCACTAACTATTACCAGCGGCAGTCAGGTTCGAACTGGTGCAGACTAAGCTTTCGGGCAATGAATGCAGAACAGTGAGAGACGAGACAATGTAAAAGAAGGCGAACAATAAAAATGAGAATTGTAAGAAGAAACAAGACAGACAATGTAGGAATAACGTAACATCGTGGTTCGTGCAACCATTGTTGCAGTGAAAAAGCAATAAGTAATACATATTGTGAGTGTGTGTCTGTAGCCTTAGGCATCCAGCATGCAATGCGCATGCGCTATATTGTCATCCGTGGCCTGTCCGGCTCTACAATATTTTTCCACATTATCTGATAAACGGAACGATTTTCGAA
>Ga0131853_10013182_pt1 | contig 15150 bp, 9 predicted proteins | sample TergutLab28metaG_FD_92764 | JGI IMG/M metagenome (GOLD analysis project Ga0131853, IMG submission 92764) | Labiotermes labralis P1 segment gut microbial communities from Petit-Saut dam, French Guiana - Lab288 P1 (version 2) (version 2) | ecosystem: Host-associated > Arthropoda: Insects >...
ATGATCCTGATTTCTTCCTAAACGTAATTACGTGTGACGAAACTTGGATTTTTCAATATGATCCAGAGACTACGAGACAATCCATGCATTGGAAGAGCCCCCAATCCCCTAGGAAGAAGAAAGTTCGCATGAGCAAGTCCAAATTCAAAAAAATGATGATTGTTTTTTCGATATCCGGGGGGTTATCTACATTGATTGTGTGCCTGAAGGTCAGACTGTCAATCAGATTTATTATAAAAATGTTTTGACGACCCTCCGTGAACGTGTGCGACGAAGGAGACCAGACTTGTGGAAGAATGCCTCATGGATTCTTCATCACGACAACGCGCCAGCACACAACGTGCTATCTCTGAAGAGGTATTTGGCGAAAAACAACATTCCAGTGATGGAACATCCACCGTACTCTCCGGACCTAGCACCGTGCAACTTTTTTCTCTTCCCGAAAATCAAGTCTGCGCTCAAAGGAACCTGGTTCGAGTCCGTGGATGCAGTGAAAGCAACATTCCGAATACCGAATTGTTGGCAAACTGCACAGACAGTGCACGTAAGCTTTCATAACTCATGAAAAGATTAGCGCTGACTTGGCCGGCAGTGAAGTTAAAGAGACAGGGCCTTATTAAATTTTCCGATTACGGTTCAGGTTTGGTACGGAATGTGTACATACTGTTGACATTCCTGCAGACATCAACCAAAAGAGGGGTTAAATTCGTAGATGCGTGTAAACACAACGGTGGCCTCTAAAAGAAATCATTATTTTAAACACAGCGTAATGATTTATTGAATTTCCTTTTATTTTGCTCAACAGTTTAAAACTTCTTGAGTGCAGAAATTCAAATATTTCTATTCAAAGTGCTCATTTCTCCGTCCATTATGTCGCCCAGGGCATTTAGCGGCTCTTCCAGACAGTGCATTTTACGGAACAAGTGGCACTGTTGTTCTACACTAGAACGCAATCAATGAGACCTATACAAGCAACACGCGTGTTCTGGTTTTGTTTCGCAATCGTTTCAAAAAAAAGTTAAGGTAAATTCGTAGAAATATGTAGTGCATCGTGTGAGTGGTGGTAAGAATTCGGAATGAGCCGTCAATAAACACATAAATATGAAAGAAGTGGAATCCTTACCTAACTTACAGGCCTACCGCCAGTACGTATTGTTAAATTACACCGGAGATGGTGGACAAGACCGGTATGTGAAAGACAGAAGACATTTTTTTGACCGGGAGCTGGAGAACAAGACGTTTGGGATTCGCGGCCTGGAAGAAACCGCAATGCCGATTAGTGAACAAAGAGCGGTACAGACCCGTCCGGATCGAGTTCAGCGACAGATCCGAGGGGCCCAGACCAACAGGATTCCACTGGTCCGCTCGCTGATACGTTCATTCAGAACCATTTTATCAGAAACAACAAGTCAGTAATACAGAACCTGAAGTTGTGCCGTGTTCACCCTTTTACCCAACGGGAGACGTGGCAGAGCGCCTGTATCTGCGTCGCGGGTTTAGTTAAATTACTTTTTATTACGTTGTTGTCTATTTATTTTCATTTAACATGAAGTCGATCTGTTTTTTTGTGACTTGTGTGAGAGGGGTGAGAGCTAAACATTGGCCAAACTGTGAGCAGCCTCTATTGTTGTAATTTTTAGTTATAATTGAATTATTTGTCGTTATTATTAAAGTTGCTCCTTAATAACATGGGTATGGTGCGCAGACTCCAGAGGAAAAAAACCTTTTGAGCTAATTTAAGTGATAGTGAGAAAGAAGAGACAGTGCTAGAGCAAGTGTTAGTGTAAGAGCAGAGGCAGTGCTAGTGTAAGTGTTAATGTACAAGCAGAGGCAGTGCTACAGTATCTATCAGTGTAACGCCAGAGACAGTGCTAGTGTAAGTGTTAATGTACAAGCAGAGACAGTGCTAGAGTAACTATCAGTGTACGAGCAGAGACAGTGCTAGTGCAAGTACACAACAAAACGTGTACAGATTATTGTAGCAGAAACAGACAGACGCTAATGGATGAAATCTTAGGTTTAGTGCAAAGATTAATAATTTAGGTTAGAATAAGATTGCTTATTAGTCCCTGTGACTAGATTGTAATGACATAGAGCTCTGAAAGGCTTTATATTAAAAAAAATATTAAATTTGTTCTTGAAAGTTCTCACGGTGTATTGTGCTCCTGTACCACCCAGGCCACATGAATCTGGGGGCGAGAATGTGGCACGTGGCAATTTGTATGCGCGGTATATCAAGACTACGAGGTTCAAGATTAATTGCAGTCTGAGAACTTCACGGATAAACCCCAGATGTTCTAATCACGATGCGATTAAACTACGCGTTATACCGCCAATAAGGAGAAGCACATCTTTATCCATTCTTCCTGGCGGCTTCCCGGCGCGTCAATTAAAGCTTCTCGAACCAGTGTTCACAATCGTCATGGTAGATATTTTATAAATACGATTCAGCAGACAATAAAAGGATTCTTGAAAAGCATGCTGTCTCTTTCTTTCTCACTTAATATTCAGCCTGATGCGCAATGAGCAAACCTCAACAGAATAACCTCTTCCGGCAGTATATTTTAGCTCCCTTAAAGAAACCCAATTAATTGTAGACACGTTCAATACACTAGATATATTTCTTCACTTTAATTGCATTATGTCGATTCTGAACAACTGCACATCACAAGCTTTAGTAGCGATCGAAGACAAGAATATGGAATAATTAAGTTGTAGGACAAAAAAATACGAAATGGAACCAGAAGACACTGGGAAAAGCCAGTTATGAACTTTGAAAGCAGTATGTTAGTTAGCTAGTGCAGACAAAGCAAGACAAAATGTACGTATAATTTAACAATGAGGCGCGTTCGCGTAACCATTGTTGTCGTGGAAAATCAAGAAGGATTATATATTCGGAGTGTGTGTCAGTAGCCTTAATTATCCAGCATGCAATGCGCAGAATTATTTGCCTATTCCGGCTATAAAATATTTTTCCACGTTATCTAACAGACGGCAAGATTTTCGGGAAAAATTTACTGAACATAAAATGTGTGTTTGGATTTATGTACAACTTGTGTCTCAACATTTTTCATTCTGAGAATAATACAGCGAGATATGGTCATAACTGCGTTTTGGTCTTCATGTAAAGTACCCGTCATTCTCGTCAGATTTTAATGAAGCTTGAAATGTTCGTTGCAGATTTTCGAAAAATACTCAAATAGCAAATTTCATGAGAATCCGTCGAGCGGGAGCCGAGTTTTTCCATGCGGACGGACAGACACGACGAAGCTAATAGTCGGTTTTCGCAGTTTTGCGAACAGCCCTAAAAAAAGACTTTGATATAGTATATAATACATTATTATCAATATAATTTACCCCCCCCCCCCAAAAAAAAGCCATTGCGTGCTTAAACGTTTATATTTTTCGTGATGTGGAACAACCGTCACCGCACAAATTGTTGCGCTTTCCAGTGTTATTGCCGCGTATAAATCAGTGCTGCGAGCCATTGTCCTTTTCGAGATTTGTGACACCGTTGATATACAGGCTAACTGCTGAAATCTTTGTAGACGCTTATCTGATTAACCTTACAGTGAAAAATGTTAACTAGATGGATGATACTACATAGTTCCATAAATCTTTTACTCTGATATTAATTATATCGAAAAGCTTGTGAGAAGAAAAAATTTATTGTCGTGTATGCGTTGGAAATTTTTAACATCTGAGGAACGCTTTCGGTGTAAGATGTAGACCTAATCCGCGCATCTTGTTGTAGGAACAAGGAAGGTGATTATCTTGTCCCCGGATATGGCGTAAGTATCTCTCAGTTTCAGCTCTTCATGTAAGTGTATTAGACTTACTTCAAAATTAAATTCCCCACTTTTTTATTTACTTTACTACATTCTGCATAGGCATTGCGCTACAAGCCGGAAGGTCGCAGGTTCGATTCCCGATGGTGTCATTAGGATTTTTCATTGATATAATCTTTCCGGCAGCACTAGAGACCTGAGATCGACTCAGCCTCTAAAAGAAACGAGTATCAGGAATATTTCCTAGGGGATAGAGGCGGCCGGTGCTTAGGGCTGACAAACTTACCGCCTTCATGTGCCGATTGTCTCGAAATCTGAGAGCCACAATCTTCTGGAAAGCACAGGGCCTGTCCAGACCTGTACAGGGATTGCTTTACCTTTTACGTTCTGCATATGGGGTACACGGTGCCGCTTTTGGTTGAGGCACTGTGCTATAAGCCAGAAAATCGCGGGTTCAATTCCCATTCAATTTCCATTGACATAATCCTTCAGATAAAATGGGATCACAAGTGATCCAATTTTATGTATACCGCTGATGTAAACACAATTTGCACGTCACACCTTTTGAGACAAATGATTTAATTTTATGTATTCCATGGATGTAAACACGATGGGATCCCATGTGTGCATAGCATCTTGTGACTCAGTTGACAAAAATAGGCCTGAAGATGACTGATCAATAGTCGAAATATGTAGCCTATGTAATTACCTTGTGTAATAATGTAGTTGTGCTGACGTACATTATTTAGTATTATATACGTAAATGATAAAGTTCGACTCAAGTATACGGTGCTAAATGTGGGCTGTTTATTGTCAGACGTCGACACACACTTTTACCTTATTCCAGATTTTTAGTAATATTCGTACCTTAGTCAGAAAGGCATCCACATCCTGAATTTCATAACCAAAGCGAGAATGTCGCCTCTGTTTTTCAGTCTTGTGCCTTGGGGTACGAGTGCGGCGATGTCGATGTTTCTCACGACTCGATCTTCCACTTCTGCCACTGTCGCTTGTAGCTATTAACAAAGATGGTTCCGATAAAGTCCTTTTTGCTGTCGCACTGACATACTTATTGTTGGTGTTGTTGTTGTTGCTACTACTGCTGTTGTTACTTTCCTTATTCACTTTAACACCTATATTGTTATTTATTTTAGCGTTATATTTGTTTGTAGTTGTCTCTACGGTGTTGACTGTCGCAGATGTCGGTGGCGACTCGTAGGTAGGCGTTGGATTTGAAGTAGGAATGGTAGCAGTAGTGCTGGTTGTGGTGGTGGTGGTGTTTGTAGTAATGGTAGAGCTGTTCTGTCGGTCGCCTCTTAGCACCCACGTAAGAGAGATTTTAGGACGAGTTCGCGACGCTAGGAGTGAGGATGACCTCTGACCCATGTCCTGTACTTGCTCCTCCTCCTCTTCTTCTTCTTCGTCGTCCTCTTCCTCCTCGCCCACGCTACCGCTTAGGTCAGCAGCATCCAGGTCTCGGCAGGGGCCCACCAAGTCGGGAACGGCCAACCATACTCCATCCTGTAAGCACGACAACAGACCATTCATAGCAACTCTTTGATAATACCATTGTCTTAACTCAACGCTGAGGTCAGCGTGGTTCAATTCACAACATGGGGCCAACAGACGGCCGAATTCTTCACATTCTCATCCCTACAGTAAAGAGCAGTAATCAGATGACACAGCCAAGAAGCACAAGAACAATGGACACATCCTTTGTATTTGGTGGCAATATCCCTTTTCTGAATGCTACTTGGGCTCTGTGGTGTTGTCCTTGTAACTGGCTCAAAAGTGTAATTTTTTATTAATAAAACATGTACTCGGAATTTCTGCGGAAATGTATTTATAACGTTTCAATCTGGACCAAAATAATCTCTAAATATATTTTTACTCTCTTAAAGAAATAGGCATTTCTACGTATTTGTGATGTCAAAGTATGCCGCTGTAATTTAATATCCGCAATTCTGGGGATTGTGACCCATGGGTACATTATATTTTGTTCTGAAATGACATTTATGCTTTTGTGTCTATTTTTAACTGAAATTATCCTGAAAGATTTGTGGCTGAGGCTGAGGTATTTAACTCTACAGATGGGTGAAGACCAACAGGAAAAAATATCAAACAAATTGGAGGCTACTCCCTAACATTTTTCATAACTTGTAGAATTCAACGCCCGAAAGAATTGTGATAGTTTAATAAGAATAATACTGTATAAACTTTCGATGCCTGAAAATATTGTTCAGTTGATGAGTTCAACATAATATAAACTGTCTTAAGTGACATGCAGCCTGAAATGAGTACTTTGGGGATCACAAAGAAGGAAAGAATGAGATCGGGTTTCGGTATATTTGCAAAGGAAAAATATTTATCTATAGCTATTGCAAATTAGAGAATATGAAACACTGTCGAACACTTACAAAATAACGTTAATAAATTAAGTCTATGTACCTGTATTTAAACATATTATTTGGGTCAGCAATTTGATTAATTGTGCAGTCGACAAACTTAAAGGAACAGAGCTGTTTAGCTTTCACGTTATAGCAACGTTATCATTCTATACCATCATTCAGACTTCGATACGATTTGTCATGACAATCATCAACACTCACTACCGATTCCAGCAAAGTAAGAGCAGACATATGGTGCACTGATATCGTCTAAGTCCCATTTCCAAAGTATCAGCTCTGTGGGCTAGATGGGCCCCCTCTTAGCCAGCAGAAAGTTTGAAATAGTGGTCTGGAAGGCTTAAAAGCCACGATGTTCATGCTATAAGAAAATTCTCCCTGTCCGGACCATGAAGGCACACATGAGGAGTAGAAGTATATCTTCACCCATTCATAGCCTTGGCACTATAGAGATGTGAGGAGTTAACTTCACTGATTTACCGCCGGGAAAGAACCCTGGTACCCACTGAATAGGTGGCTGTGTGGGTGCCTTTATAACAAGAAAACTGTCAATGGTTTCTAAATGTATTAGTGTGAAACACACATATTATGCGATACATTAAACTCCATTTTCCATTGAAAAGGCAAGCATTTAATGTGTCAAGCATGTTTCGACGTACTGGAAACAAGGGAGCATTTGATAAATAATTTGCCACGCTACGTACATTTTCTAGGTCTCCTTGTTAACACTACCAGACTAGATAATCTTTATTTGCACTTTCTCATCTTCATAGGTTTCATTGTTCTTTACTTTACTATGGCGTTTATTTATTTATAAATATAGATTTTATCTTCATTTGCTTTAAATTCTCGTCGTATAAACCATGGTTTAGTAGGTCTGAGTTAAGCGACGTAGTGGATTGGTTATTTCCCTTTATTTTTCTGTTTTAAGTAAGGCAATGCATTGAATGAACTGACTCCATAGGTGCTGAGTCACCCAAGAAGGAACCCACTGATAAAATATAGCATTCCCAGAGATCGCCGAGGGATAAAATCGCGTTTCTCATTTTACGTCGAATTTCAACAGGATTATAACATTAATTTCATATAAATATTATTTGTCTTAATGATTTTATGTTTTACATTGGGTCTATAACTGTATATATTTCTTGTTAAAGCGTACTACAGTTTGTATTAACAGTACTGCCGTTGGTTAAAACTTCCTAGTTTACGTCAGCGTTGTCCAAATAAAAAGAGGTACCGAGAATTTTATGAGTAGAAGTACAACATAAAGAATAAAGCAATGCGACAGCTGAACAGCAAAGCAGCTTGGCTCCGAAGACCATATGTCGAGGGCCAGCATCCTACAGGCCACAGAGACTTCCTACCTTTCAAATAATGGGCAGTTCAGCATAACAAATCTCAGTCAGGCCAGGGCCGTGCCATAACAAGGAAAAAGGACACTTTTGTGAGATTATGTATGAATGTTTTTATGTGTCATACAGCAATGTTTCATGGCGTAGGTCACTTCTGGTCAGCACTAACCAGCCCCACCCATTCCAATATTACGAGTCGACAACGCTAAGGCACAAGCCAGAGGATATACAGTCACGATCGCGAAAATAAATCCCTTGTTTTTAAGCAAGGACAAGCAACTTATGTTCCTGAAGAACTGAGCATCTGAGGTCAGAAACTGTTTGACACTCTTTCCACTAAATGGCACTCGAAGAAATTTCCGTTGTATGTGACGCATTTCAGAGTTGTTGGTCGCTGGAATTAAAAGCAATATACGTGTGGCCATTAATTTATGGCACTAGACTTAAATATGTTGAAGGTTTTCAATGAAGAAGGTGGCTGCAATGCGCACCGAAACATCCGAATTGCTTCAAAATAAGTAGCAGTGAAGTCCAGCACCAAAGTTAAGCTTCATTATTCGGCCGAACTTAATTAGGTCCTTCAATACAAGCCTGTCAGCCTCCAGTTTGTAAGGCATTTTTCATTTACCAAACTGCACAAAATTCATTAATTGTATTTCAAAGACGACATGCAATCAACCTGTATTAATCAGTGCTGAGAATCTATCAAGAATAGAAGTTATGTGGCAATTTTGCGTTATTTTAATTAAGGCTTACTGATATGTTCCAATACACAAAGATACTCATTTTCATACGGGATTTAGCCTTCGTAATCGCGCAAAGAGTAGCGATGTTCCGCATTAATTTCATGTTCTTTATGCATCCGCTGCTTGACACTTCGTGCGCCGAGATAGCGCAGTCGGTATAGCGATTCGCTACGGGCTGGACGGTCCGGGGATCTGATCCCGAAATATTTCACACCCGTCCTGACCGGCCCTGGGGCCCAATCCGTCTCCTATTCAATGGGTATCGTGTCTTTCCCTGGGGTAAAGCGGCTGGGGTGTGGCGTTGACCTCCCACCCCATCTAACGCCGAGGTTAAAGAAAGAGTAGAACCATACTTCTACTCCCCCTCTGGGCCTTCATGTCCTATTTTAGGGCGAACGTTTTACCTGCTTGACACTTTAAAGCTCCATTGTTATCACAAGGATACCACTTACTTTAACACTAACGCAGCTTACATTGTGCCCACACAGTGTGTTTCTGTTTTGCTTACGATTCTTAGAGTAGGCCGCAATTATTTCCCTGAACCGGCCTATCTTTGTAATGAAGTCGCTCTGTGTTGACAGTGATGCAGAAACTGAATTTTATGTCGGCTGTTATTTGTTACTTCTTACTCCTTCTGATTCCGACAGCATGTCGGGACCGTTCATTCACAGCAGTGGAACTCAGCCTTCTCTTTAACTTTCAAATGTTGATTCTTATGAATTTGCTGAGTGTTATATGGTCTAACGTCGGAACAAGACAAGCGTTTTGTATGAGTTTTCTGAAAAATAAAGTTCCAAGATCGCCTGTCTGTTTTGCGGTATTCCAGTTTGTCCGTCCATGTGAATTAGGGAATTATCCCACATATATAGTGGGACTAAATGTTGCACCGCCACTTTGAGTTCGATCTGGATTAGTTTAAGAGATACCTGCCTCGACAGACTAAATTCAATTCAAAGTTAAATATTCCATACAAAGAAAGAAAGAAAGAAAGAAAAGAAAAGAAAGAAAGAAAGAAAGAAAGCATAGAGAATAACACAAATGGAAGATATTCAGGTATGCTGCTAAGAATGGGAGTAGGAAAGAGTGACACCAACATTCAAGACAAAGACCAGAGAAAGGTGAATGTTTCTTTGTAGAGCACCTGCACCATTAAATACAATATGATCGATAGATTTGGCCCAGCGTTGTTGAAACATTGTCGTGAAGTGCGCAGATTTAGATCTACGTAGTCGCTGAACCAATGCCCTTTCAGCTAACTAATAGCTTGGCAATCGAGCAGTACCGGCAGCTACACATGAACTTTCATATTGTATTGTCTCTGTTTTTCTTTTTTATTCCTTTCATAGAATTCCACTGCACACCCGCTTTCACGAGAATGCAGATACTCCCCTCAGCTGGTTTCATTTCATACCGACCACCCGTAAGGATACGCCCCCTGTTGAATATTGTTATGAATGTCCTGTGTCGTGCAAGATAAAGGTAAAGGTACTCTATTCTGTCCTACAACAAGCCATGAAGGCCCAGAGGGGGAGTAGAGGTATAGCTCTACTCTTTCTTTAGCCCCGGCGCTAGATGTGGGTGGGTTGTCAACGCCACGCCCAAGCCACTTTACCCCCGGGAAAGACCCGGTATCTACTCTACAGGAGGCTGTGTGGGCTCCAGGGCCGGTCTGGACAGGTGCGAAAATACTCGATCCCACAGGGATTCGATCCCCGGACCGTCCAGTCCGTAGCGAGCTGCTATACCAACTACGTTATCCCGTATAAGGAGTCTTCATTATTGAGTCTCAGAAAAACCAAGGATATTCCAAACACACGAAATAAGAGTTAAAGGAGTTGTGGCTATTATTCAGAACGATGGATTCTGTAAATCTAACGCAATATCCATTAGTAGGTTTAGGTCTATTGCCCGATTACTTGTGAACGTACACGTGTTTTTGATTGTTGATTTATTGAAGGGAAACTTTTAAAATGTATTTTTATAGAGCAACGATCAATTTAAATGAGTTATGACATTCGAATATTAACTACCGCGCCACTAAAAAAAGATGATTGCAGTTAATACCCTTCCGTCCTGTTTCTTTACGGATCATTATAACATAAATCTCCAATCTACACCTAGGCCTCCCAAGTAATCTCTTTCCTTCAGGTCTTCTGACTACAGTTTTGGTAAAAGGTACAGTTTATTAATTTCCACATACATAGGTTTCTTCTGCTTGCTGTCATTTCCTCTCTATTAGCTTCAAGCACGTTCCTTGCGTCTCGTTCTTAAACATTCTCAATCTACGTTCTTCGCATAAAACAAGAGAATAAATCGTAAAATAATAAAAACAGATAAAATAAGAGGAATTTTTATGTTTTAATCTTCATATTTCTAGACAAGAAGGGGAAAGATAAGATCCTCAGTGGACTGGCAACAAGCATGGGAGTCAAATTCCAAAATCTGCCTTTCTCCTAAGAACAGCTACACTCGTCACATAATGGATAAGAAGGGCACGAGTCCCTTCTTTGAAAAAAGAAACGCCAGACGTTGCATTCGCATACAGTCTGCAAGGAACTGCAGCCCTGTCAAGGAAATTATGTACGAGTTTTAGTATATGAAAGACTATGTGTTGAAAAAAACCTGTTGTGAAACTTGATGTAGACCTTTTAAAAAGTTACTACGTGTAGGTTACACGTTTAACAAGTTACTTAGTGCTGGGCGTGTGACGCTGAGATCAAAACGAGGCGGAAATATCAACACATTCATGCAAGTTTTTCTCTCTGGCACGGCATTGAATTAGCTCAAGTTGTTCACAAAAAAAAAAGTAGGAGAAGAAGAAGAAGAAGAAGAAATACCTCAGCAATACTTGCTGAAACGGACAAGATTTCTCTTTAAATTAATTTTAAAACCGAATAATATTTGAATGTTATAATGACTTGTGATTGATGAGTGACGACCTCTAAATTACAGCGTGTAGAGTTTATGGTCATTAACTCCTGTGTTACGCTCCGCGCGCAGCCATGGGAGAACCCTAAGGATCTTTTCTGTCCCATTAAGTTTCATGAGGATGAAAACGAACAATCAGAATAAAAAAAGCGATACGAAAGACATACCACAGTTTTACTGGGTGAAATGTCTTGTTTCACTTCACGTTCACCTCTCTGACACTTTCGTGGTTAGCAGTCAGATAGTTAGCATGTAGGCGCTACCAACTTAGGAATAGAATGTGTAGGTTCAACGCTGCTGACACCAAGCTCTCAACGGATCCAAACCTGCACCACTTCAGTCCAGTTCTTTTACACACTCATACTACTCTAGGATTCTGTAACTTCTAAAACGATTTTTTCGTCTCTGCTCTGGTCTTCCGATTGGAACCATCCGCAAATCCCTTTCAAAACCTTTTCTTTGTAATAACTATTCTATATCTCATTACACGGAACGTGCTAGCAGAAGCGGTGAAAAGTTTGGTCTGATTTCAATGGGCGCCTGACTCGACCCTAAGCTGAGGCACCTAGGGCCTATTGCCCTGAATACCTTATTGGTTCTTATATGTCCCTCCACGAGAAAATATAAATAAGATAAAACGTTGACAATGGTTACAGACTGTTGGTGTGTTTGTGATAATGGAAAATTCCAATTAAATATAAGTAACAAAACTAAAATGGTAGGTTACTCAATTATTACACCAACCACTGCACATATATAACATTTATAAAATTTACACATTGAAACATTAAAAACGCTCCTACATGTTTCTGTCCTAAGACCATCCTCAGGGAGCTATATCTTCCTTGCTAAAGTCACACTAGAAATTGTCACATATTAATTTCGTTGTACCAGTTGGCTATTGTGGCAGCATGCCGTGTTGTGTAATGACAATTTCTAGTGTGACTTTAGCAAGGAAGATGTAGCTCCCTGAGGATGGTCTTAGGACAGAAACATGTGGAGCGTTTTTAATATTTTAATGTGTAAATTTTATAAATTTTATATATGTGCAGTGGTTGGTGTAATAATTGAGTAACTCGACAACATGCACGGTATAACAATGAAAATAAAATGGTAGGTCTTCCTTGAAATAGCTCACGACCGCTTCCCTCCAAGCCTTTACAAATCTGTTGAAAACAGTCATCTTATTATGTCATTCGATGCTAAGTATCCGTTGAAACTGATATGGCATCGTTAAATAACATATTATAAATTCGCCCATTCTCATTTAATTACTTCTCTTTTAGACCCAGTACTTTCTATAGCATGTCTGTTACTGCTTCAGAGTAAAATACACGATACATAAATTAACAAATAGGCTAAGTAAGAAGAAAGTGAGCTTTGGAACAGCAGACCAAATAATGCCAGTTGTTCAGATACTAATTAAATGCAAGCGTTCCCTGTAGTTACTGTCATCTTGTAACTTACTGCAAATTTATTTGTTATTGTTGTTTCTAAGTTATTGTGTTTGTTGTTGCTGATGTTGTTATTGCTGCTGTTGGCACTATGTTTGTTGTTGTTGTTTCTCTTGTTTTTTTTGTTGTTGTTTGTTCTGCTGTTGCTTTGCCGTTGCTTAAATGTTCTCATCACCATTATCATCATCATCACCACCAGCATCTCCACAAGTTAAAAGATGGTTACAACTCCCTGTTAAATTCTCTTAATTTTGTCCTCATAATCTTAGCTCCCTACGTGAATTTTTACTTGAAGCAGAAAAAACTCTTTGAAATTTCAACTGAAAGTTAAAAAAAAATTCTTCTAAAACACTTAACTTCAATAACCTGAAAAGTTCTGGGAAGACAGATACTAAACATAATAGAATAGCAATATGCAATACGACGTATTGCTATCTGGAGGAACTTATTTTGGCAAAGATACATGTATACACAGCAATGCAAATTCAAGAAACTTCCACAACTACAGCCGTCTGATGTTATCCCCAGCTAATACTGACTGTCACACACATAACGACAGGTAAAGAGAGTATGGCAGAACTACAACTAATTTACCTTCGTTTTAGATAGCGAAGTGTGAGTAGATGTTTATTTATACAATCGGTTCTAGGACCACTAACACAAATAGATCAACCAAGCTAATCCATTGGAATAAACGAATAAATAAATAAATAAATAAAAGATATCACATAATAAGGGAGATGATCTTAATCTCTCAAATTTGCAGACCACGAACTACAAGCTGCAATTCCTGTGCATACGTAACAGCAGAATTTGGCATCATTCGGCCAGCATGCACCGAGTTTCAGCAACCAATATTCTGCCACACATATCTATATCAGACTACAGGGATAACCGTACACTCACGAGCTTACAGCATTACAAAACTGATAAGAAGAGTCATATAGTATGCAAGTTGTAATTGCAGCTAGCAGTCCCCGCATGATTAATAGATCTGAGCTGCATATCCAAGTTTGCAGTGCAATAAATTTTCAAGATACAGAACCGTTGTTCCTTCTATAAATTACTACTGCAGGACATGAACAGCTTACATTCCGAAACAGGTTCTTCACCTTTACCCCCTTATATAATTGCGCTGTTTAACAACGTGTGGGTTTTCGCTGTAAGTAATAACGTACAGCCTTGTTCAAAGATTTGATGACTTACTAGGATTGATTGGTGAAGTTCACAAGTGAATTGTGATCAGTGGCGAGGGAGAGTGAAAAAATAAACTTTCAGAGCGTCATAGGTCACTTATACTGTAAGGTTACTATTATATGCAGAATTTCTCAAACCGTCTGATTGTACGTCCTAACTGATTGACTAACCAAACATCCAACTACAAGGCACTTCTTCAGAAAATAATAATTGTTCACACAAGCAAGAAATATTCCACATTTAAGGAATCCAAATTTAAATTCCGTATTCACAACAACATGTTTCCATTTAACTCCTCACGCAAAAGATACTTTTTATTTACAGCTGATTTCTCGTATTTTGAAATTTAAGCAATATTTATACCTAATTATGAAGTCAGAAGACTAGAATACACGGAAAACTGAGTAATTTTACTGTAATTTCCTACAACAAATGTTAAATACAAGGGGGGCTGATAAGTCCTTAGCCCGACCAGGAAGGAAACAAGCTACAGCGACCAAACTCGGGATTTATTCAACAAACTCCCCACGAAGCTCAATACACTTCTTAGTCCGTTGCTCTAACTTTTGTAAGCCAGTCAAGAAAAATTCGGAAGGTTGTCCGTCCAACCAGGTGTCCGCGGCAGCAATGACATCCGCGTCGGACGAAAAATGGCGAACTTTCAATTGTTTTTTCAGTCCAGGAAACAGGCGATAGTCTGACGGGGCCAGATCTGGAGAATAGGGTGGGTGATCAAGACACTGGAAGCCCAGGTAGGCCAGTTTTTTCTGGGTTGTAAGTGCCCGGTGAGCCACGGCATTGTCGTGCAAGAACAAGACACATTTGTGACCTTCCCGCGGCCGGCGTTTTTCTACTAAATGTCCTTCAATTGCACCAGCAGAGATGAGCAATACTCCGCGTTGATAGTTTGGCTCTTTGGAAGCTAATCAATGAGGTGGATGCTGTCTTGATCCCAAAAAATCGAGGCCAGAAATTTTCCAGCGGATTTTTGCACTCGGAATTTTTTTGGGGCGGGGTGAGCCGCTATGCCGCCAATCCATTCATTGTTGCTTTGTCTCCGGGTCATAGTGATATAACTAGGTTTCGTCCATGGTCACAGATCGCGACAGGAAATCATTTGGATCGCGCCAAAAAAAATTCCAAAATTTGCTCAGACGACTGGCATCGTTGACGTTTTTGATCTGCGTTCAGGCATTTCGGGATCCACTTCACGGAGAGCTTCCGCATGTCCAAATCTTCATGAATGATGGACCCAACCCGCTCACGTGAGATGCCCA
>Ga0131853_10013183_pt1 | contig 15150 bp, 7 predicted proteins | sample TergutLab28metaG_FD_92764 | JGI IMG/M metagenome (GOLD analysis project Ga0131853, IMG submission 92764) | Labiotermes labralis P1 segment gut microbial communities from Petit-Saut dam, French Guiana - Lab288 P1 (version 2) (version 2) | ecosystem: Host-associated > Arthropoda: Insects >...
AGTATATACCATGTTTAAAATATTCAGTACCTATATTTGTTGAATAAATATATAAAATGCAACTTTAGAGGTTAGCGGTGCGGTACGACCACTATAGTTGACATTAGGCATCAAAGGGTTAAACACCAAATTTCGTTTAATTCTGTCAAAAATGGTAAGGAGGCGAAATATGGAGAAAAAAATAAAACTTCGTGTAGATAAAAACATTTAACACAGCAAATCCATCATCGACTGTTTCTTGGTTTACATAATGATGCTTGCTCTACCCCTCAGATTGTAATGTATTGGAATAATTGTCAAAGACGTCATGATCCAAATCAAAAGCATAACGACAGTCACGATGGGGTAACCGATCGAAAACACAGATTATACTTCTTAGCTGTGTACGGTACGTCGACGAATTGGAACCGATGTGGAAGTTCCCGTCGGATGACTGCGGACTTCCACGAACATGCCAGTCGGTGTGGCCAGCCTTAACGAATGACCGAAACATTACGTTACAGTCGTACTCGTCCAATTTCAATTTCACCTCCCCCTTCCTATGTCATTTAACATGAAAACTGGTCAGACACTTGACTGTGCGGCTTGAAGGCCAAAGCGAACAAGATCCAGCAAGATCAAGGTTGCAACAGACCGGCTGGACAGCTACACACAACGGTGCTAACAAGTCTTCATCTTCGCAGACCTCATAAACATATGTTGGGAAAGAAACTATATAAATATAGCAACGAGAGTCCTGAGTGTTCTTTCCTTAAAGATCGGAATAGCCTTTTAAAGACTAAACGTAATCATCTTTATATAAGGAATCAATCCGTACCGCGCAGTAAACACTTCCCACCACGGTTATATAAACCAATTAGTTAATGATGTACTTGTATAAAGCAAAAGTCGCTGTCTGTTCTGAGATACGTACAAAACACTCAACGCAAAGCGAGCATCCTGTAGGATTTTTGAATGTTAAACCTGGAGGTACGTATAGAAACCGCTAGGCTTTACGAGGTAAAAGGTAAACAGGGCAGAGCGGCGAAGTCGTTCCGGGTCCCCGGTACTGACTCTTCCAAAATAAAAAGGCAGCCACATCCGAACATCTTGTCTTTCAGTTACACTTCCTCTCGTATCCCACTCACAGCCACACAATCTGCAAACCTGTGGTTACGACAAGATTAGAGACGCACCCCACGAACATAAAAAAGTCAACGGAAAAGTATGACAATATTTAAATTCCACAGTAACATATCACAATTAAAACTTTAAAAAAAACTATAATACAACGAAGCAATATATGTCAGTAATTAATAATTTTAATGAAAACGGGAATTAACGGTTTAAAACTCAGTGGTAACTGTATGCAGCATCTGCTGCAAAACTCTGTCCACAAATTTTGTATCTCGTGATTCGCAATAAGCAAATTATTGTTTCCCTAAACAAGCGTGTTAAGTATAATTATAGCCTATGGGCTGGACGACATAGGGTTCGGTTCCCGGGAGAAGCAAAAGATGTTGCTCACCTCCATAACAGCGAGTCGGGCCCTTGGTGCCGCGATGTAAAGCTGCCCAGGCATGAAGCTGACAACTCATCTCCATCCAGCGCCGAGGTTAAGAATGAGTGCAGTCATACCTCCAATCTTCCTATATAACTTCATGGCGTGCGAAGAGGAAAATTTTACGTTTCATTCCCCTAAACAATATCAATTGCCTGGTCTTTGTAGCTATAAGAGCTGGTTTTGTACGAGGCAGAACATAAATTTTTAAACACGCTTTGGGTGGACTTCAGTCTTCAGAGGTTTAATGCCGTTTACACGAACTACTGACTAAGTCCTTCGTCGTGTCTTAACCCGGAGGCCTGGGTTCGAAATCAGGCCAATGCATGAGCAACCAGTGGTGGACAAAGTTGCACTGAGACAAGTCTGTCTCAGGAATTCGGTTTTTTCTCCCATCGCTATCACTCCACCTACGCCCCGTACTCAGTATTTCATTCACCTACCATCGATACTATGTAATCTTCGCAAATGACAGTGTCTTTAAATACAACACTTCTCTCCCTCGATCACACACACACAAATGTATCACATAGTGCACTTCACTCTTCTGGCTTAGGCGTGACAGACCTTGGCCACTTAAAATGTAATCGTGTACTCAACAAGAATGCATCATAAGTTACTTATAAACAGTATTCCAGAGTAAACGGTAAAGTTGTCTCTGCGCACGCCATAAAAGCATATGCGGGAGTGGAGGTATAGCTCCACTATTAACCTTAGCACTATATGAGGCGAGTGGTTAGTTCCAATGCCCGGTCGCTTTACCACCGAAGACACTTATTGTAGTGTAGTTAGCACGTCAATCCATTATCACTGTTTTACACAAACGACAATAATAATAATAATAATAATGCCAATGAAAAGAGAAATATGTGCAACAGTAGATTCCGAGCCCTACTTGTCTGGTGCACAGTCACACTCCTAGCGGTTTTCCTTATCGCTTGGTTTGTCATCGAAACGTAATTTGAATACCTTCACAATTCGAAGAAGTTCTAAAGCTCGGGAACATTTTGTGTGGAATAACGAATCATTTCAATCAATGACGTAGTTTCTTCAGCACATTTTCACGCTCGGTTCCATGCTTCTACATTGCAGTAGCTGTGCTTTCAACTCTGCTTCCCATCCCTTACGACTAAAATATTGTGAAAGGCTTGTAATTAGTCCTTGTTTTTTTTTTTTTATTGTGGTGTAAAACGTGATCTATCAGTCTGACAGTACATATGACGCTTAGGCCCCTTGGGAGGAAGGGGCTCTTGTAGAAGCATTTTACGCCTGGGATTTCTTGATTTGCTGGGGTTCTCAACATTGAATGTCATTCATATGGTTTTGTCAGGAAAGTTACAGGAAGGTGCACAAAATTACAAACAGTGGCCCTTCATATTTATCTTTTCCTTTTCGCCTAATAACGAATAGGAGATGAAGAAGATCAAGTGAAGAAATGCGAGATACATGGAAAGTTTATCGAACCCCCTGAGTAGACGAGATAACTTGCAAGATCGCAGTCGCAGGTTACCTATATTAAAATAGATCACACAGAAATGGGGAAGAAAGTGAGACACTTTATGGGCTTTTGTGAACGCATCTGAGACTAGATAAACTAATAATAACGTTTTGCAGTAAAAGACTGTACCATGATCATACAAAGGTAAAGCAATCCCCGGCCTGGACAGTCCTGAGAGTTCCAGGGGATTGAGGCTCCCAGATATCATAACAATCGGCAAATAAAAGTGGCAAGGTTGTCAGCCCTACGCACCGGCCGCCTTTACCCCCACGAAATATTCCTGGTACTCATTTCTGCCAGAGGATGAATCGATTCCAGGGACATAGCGCGGCCGGAAGGAATATGTCATCGACACCACCGGGAATCGAACCCGAGACCTTCCGGCTTGTAGCGCAATGCAACGCGTGCCCCATCATGATCATGGTTAGTGAAAATTTATGAAAAATCATGCCATTATATGAAACGGTCTGTCATTCTGAGGTTAGACAACAAGATGTTCTGAGAAACTCTAGGCTTCTCCACAAGGATGGATTTATCTGGAACTTATTCAGCCCTTAGGCTTGTTCTTTACTTCCAAATATCGGTGCTGACAGATATCAGGCTGCATGAAATACGAGTGGACAAACGTTGTACATTTTAATTAATGCAGCACATTCCGCCACTGAAGTAAGCTGATGCAGAGCGAAATAAGGGGGGAGGGGGAGGAGAGAGAGAGAGAGAAAGTGAACCAGGCCGAGTGATTCCACCGGTATGGGGGATTCACAGCATCATTGTATGAGCTTTGCAGGGGCAGCTGAGAGAGAGCGACTGAGTCCCGAGTTAGCTGAATTAAGCTCAACTCGCCATATTGAATCAATACGGTGCAGTTCATCACATGACGCAACACACCCCTCTACCCGCACCCCTTCGCAACCAACCTCCATCCCCTTTATAAATCTCACTTCTAGCATACAAAAAATCCTCTTATCCTCTCCATTCAGTGGAAAACGACTGAAGAATAATTTAAACTCTAAAAATATATTCCCTGTTTTATAAATTATTATGATCCAGACTTTAAAAACGCACCTAATCAGAAAGGACAAAGGACTGCCAGAACAAAACTAAAACGAAGTTTGCTGCTACAATGTTTCTGCCTAAAGAACAGGTCGGACACACGATGCTGCGTATAAAATTCTACTAATCAGAAAGGACAAAGGGACTGCCAGAACAGTACTCAAATGAATTGTCACACTGTTTCTGGAAGAGGCACAATATAGATACCAAGCTTAAAATTCTGCTAATCAGATGGTACAAAGGGACTGCCAGAACAGTACTAAAATGAATTGTCACAATGGTTCTGCTACAGGCACAACACAGTGAGCTGCGCATAAAATTGCTGCTGATCGGAAGGGACAGCTAGAACAGAACCAAAATGAGCTGTCACACTATATATTCTGAATGTGGGTCTGTAGCCTTAGTTATCCAGCACCCAATGCGTATACGTCATATTGTCATCTGTGGTCTGTCCGCCTGTACAATTTTTTTTTCACATTACGCATAAACGGCATGATTTTCTTTACAAAAAAAAATACTGAACATAAAATGTGTGTTTTTTTATTTTCTCTTAAATATTTATCTCAAATATTTCTCATTCTAAAAAGAACTGAGGGACATATGATCATAAACGTATATTTGCTTTCAATTAAAAAGTAGGCCTACCCGTTATTCTTGTCAGATTTTAACTAAACTTGAATTTTCTCGAAAGATTTTCGATATAAAATTTAATGAAAACCCGTTCATTGGGAGCCGAGGTGTTCCATGCGGACGGACAGGTGGAATGACAGATAAGACGAAGCTAAAAGTAGCTTTTAAAATTTTGCGAACGTGCTTAAAAAGAGTAAGATGGGAAGAAAGACAGTTTAATTACCGTCAAAAAGACGCGTCGGAATTATTCGTCTGCGTTAAGTTCACAAGACCATACATATTGTTCGGAAATATACGAACAGTACATTCAATATCTCGAAAACCGTACGACACGTGATACTTAAAAGTGTGCTGAACATGAAGTGTGTTTTTCGCTGTTTGCTACAGCTTCTGTTCGATAAATTTTCTGCTCCAACTGCCATCTGCCATGTTTCGCTCGAGAAGCGAGCAGTAACACACGTGGGTATTCAAGGGAAGGGGTCGTTGTACCTGTCCAATCTAAATGAAAAAGTTCAACACTTTTTGGCAGAACGAGCCAACTTCAAATTTCATTAAAATGACTGAAATATCTGCACATACAAAACGTTCACAGGACAAGAAAACGCGCCAGATATGGAAAGATATAACATTCAAAAGGTGAATACTGCTAGAAAGACCTTATTGGCACTATTTTATTGTAGGATACCGCTTAATAATGACCAGAAATTAGCCTACACTGGAACGAAGGTGATAACCCTAAGCTTACAACCTATAATCAGCAAAGCGTACAGTAAGAACGATATCTGCAAGGGAGTCAATATGTAACTACAGTTATATTGACAAGGGACGAAGAGAAAGCAAATAACCATTCTAAGTCCTTTTCAAAAATCAACATTTAGTTAAGGTAACAGCGAGTATGAGAAAATAATTGTCCGAAACACCTGGCATTACAGTTAAAAGGCTTCTCAGAATAAAAAAAGTATTCAAGAAAAAGAAGGGGTCTTTTGTAGGATTCTATGTGTCAGTGTAAATAACATGACAAATGATGGATATATTCATGGTTACGAGTGGGGTCAATAAATGGACGTTAGCTTTAGGTCTGCGTTGGTTTCTGGACGCTAACTTTAGGCCCGTGTTGGTTTCACTTTTATCAGTCTTTTCATTATCAATTCTTATCACATGTTTGGTTTCCCACGATGATACTTTCGACCGTGTAAGTACAATTTACCCAGGAGAAATTCGATTTAAGTGCAATGGCCGTACGAACACGATACGCAGGGTTCGATTTTACGCCGTTTTCGGAATGCATTATGAGGCGGTCACGTGGTTTCCCTCCTCAGACCAGTAACATTTAACTGAACTTGGCGAACTTATGTTGCATACAATGCGAAAGCGCCATAAATTTCAACACAATACTCAATATTATTTAGAACAGATTTATTTCATTTTCTTGACCCCCTGCTTAGCACGACAACACAATGTGTTAAAAAATATTAACCCGTGGGCAAGAAGATGTCTCCCTTGTCTAGAAATGATGCCGTGTCCAATGGTAGAAACGTAAGAACATGTTGAGGGAGCCTTCTGCCACCGTCTTCAATGTAGAACGGTACTCCACTCTTCTACACCCCCAAATGTGGAGGCATTTCTACCAGACAAGTGATGCATTGTATGATCATATTTACCGCCTTAAGAACCGCAAGTTATGATAAAATGTGGACCCTACCGTCCTCATATAAACGGCCACGATAAGCCATGTTACAGGTGGCGTATGTTGACAGGGTGCCTAAACATGCTGAATCTTGACGTGCAGCTCTTCCAGCGTACGTCGATGATCGCACCAAACAAAAGAAAACCAGTGACCTTGTCCGTACTCTTGCTGAACACAATTTGTGTATCTACTGCTCACGATGTATGTATGAAAGACTCCTATCCGTGACATACCGAGGAATGACGCCAAAGAATTAGACAATTACTGCAGACCCTGAAACACAATCGAAAGGCTCCCAGCCATGACATACAGATCAATGACTACTGCCCATGTAAGACAGACGAACGGCTGCTACCCACGGCATACAGATCAATGACTGCTGGTCATAAAACAAAGACTACAAATACACCAAACGTGTGTGATATGTGAGCAGCCGCACAGCCTTCTTGAAACCGCGAAACATGTGTCATAGCTGTGCTTGAACACACTGCATAACTGTGTGTGAGAGCAATTTACTGGTCTTAGGTGAGACGATTTGAAGTTACATGGGCTTTAATGTTTGTATACTCAGTGCGGAGAAGCACGCTGAAATTTTGCCTATTAACTTACGTTATTCAAGCTGTCCTCACCTCAACTCTACGCATTTCGACATGCACACATATGGTAGTCACAAATTCTAGGCAGACTGACTCCAATACTAAATAAAAGTCCTGGCCAACTTCACAATCCGGCTGCCTTTACCGCGATAATAGGAGTGCACTGGAATGGACACTAAAGTATATTTCAGAAGTATGAAATTCCGACCACTCCAGACAATGAAGATGGTTTTCATGTACGTGTATCTGTTTGCGGAAAATTGACTGAATGTAGGCCACAGGTTCATCTCACATCAACCCTCTGGCCCAATATTCAACTAAATAATATATATTCTCTTCATACCTTACAGATAACGCCCCCTATTCTCATTACATAGGAAAACCAGTTAACGATTCATAAGCTAACAAAAGTGATGTAAACGGAGTACTCCGTGACGTAACACTGTTCAGTTCTGGTCACTAGACACTTGGAAGGAATTTAAGGAATGGGGACAGGATGGGGGCTATTCGCCTGGCAAGGGTGTATGACTCAGCAACTACTATCTGTGCAAAAGCATTTGCCACATTAAAGTGGCTGTGCCCGTTCCCTGTGTCCTAGCGGCCAACGTATTTGGGACTGGTATTTTTCAATGACATCTCGTGCCATAAAACACGTACTAGCCTCACACCCAGCGCCTTTGTTTTCCTTCGTCTTTCCCCACTTCCTCATCCCGCAAGTTTCAAGATATTGAAGTGGACTGTACAGTCTTCACCAAAGCATACTTTCATTCGACCAGACGCTTCACCTGTGACGGTTATTTCAATGACGGTCGTAAGGCCGGGTAGAAACTAAACAGAAGCAAAACAGAAACTGTGTGCTTTGCGACAGTCTGCACCAATTATGCAAAATCTGTGAAACACTTTTGCAACTCTGCGGTTTGGTCTTGTCAAATGTTCGACTTTTCCGCCCGAGTCCCGTCGCCTGTCGGCAAAGTCAAAAGGTTTCTGTTGTGCTTCAAGTGTCAGGAACTGGAGACCGGTGTCAGTGTCTATCAGTGGTATTATTAACGATACTGGCTTCGTTGGAACTTTAAACAGTTGCATCATGCTATGATATGAATACCCAGTTGCAAGGGATCTCAGTGTTACTGCCGAGCTTTCCGTCACACTGACAGCATTTCTAAAGTTTGCAATTTTCTTGCTAACTGCTGCACCCACGAAGCTTATCGAACTCTAAATCTTTATATTCGATCGCAGTTCCCCCACTCAATGCAACATCATCATTCCGCAAATCCAGCAGTAGTTCACCACCGTCATATATTTTTAGTCTACCAAACGTTGGACGGGCCGGGATAGCTCAGTCGGTATAGCGACTCGATACGGGCTGGACGGTCCGGGGATCGAATCCTGGTGCGTTCGAGATTTTCCGCACCCGTCCCGACTGGCCCTGGGGCCCACTCAGCCTCCTATACAATGGGTACCGGGTCTTTCCCGGAGGTAAAGCGACAGGCAGGGGCGTGGCGCTGACCACCCACCCCAATCTAGCGCCGAGGCTAAGGAAAAAGTACAGCTATACCTCTACTCCCCCTCTGGGCCTTCGTGGCCTGTTATAGGGTGAATTTTACCTTTATCTACCCAGTGTTGGCCTCACCCAAAAAACGCCTCTTGTTTTTGTCTCCCCCCCCTTCTCTCTCTCTCTCTCTCTCTCTCTCTTGATATTTCTGATGAGAGGATTATAAAGCCAGCCGCAGCATGCTCTCATCTTCATTTTCTTACACGATGTATTCACTTAACTAGAGGTGCCTACTAGAACTAGAAGAGATGAGCAAAGGAGAAAATATAGTTGAATGGATAAAAGGGCAAAGGATAAGCTGGTTAGGTCACCTAGAGAGAATGGAGGAGGATAGGATGCCCAAAAAGATCTTCACTCAAGAACTGGAAGGCACGAGAAGAAGGAGAAGACTCAGGAAAAGATGGAAAGAGGAAGTAGAAAGAGATCTTCAAGTGCTGGGAGTGAGAAGATGGAGTGAGTTGGTGGCAGATAGGAAAAATTGGAAGGACATTGTTCGACAGGCCAAAGCCCACAGTGGGCTGTAGTGCCAATGGAAGAAGAAGAAAAGGTGCCTACTGAATGTAGACAGAACGAAACAAAACCGAAACATCGAGAAAATTCCTGCGTTTTGCGAGACGGAGGTTGTACATTTGTTTCACTTCTGTTTCTGTTTTGTATCTGACAGTTTGTTCAGACCCGGCCTAAGGAATATATATCCTCCCCTTCACCGAATCTTACCCAAATCGGATAACAAATGTGGGAAGTACAGATGCAAATTCATTTACGCCTCTAAATTACGTACTTCACTGCGCCGATTTTCACGAAACGCGAAAGCGCTCGCGGGAACTACGTGGAGACCTTACATAAATTATAATTACATAAAATTACTTACATAATATTTCACAACATATTGATTCGCAGCAAACCGTTCTGTGTAAATATTTTGATTCCCCTGAGGCTGTTCGGAAACAAGTGTACGTAAGGTAGCAGAATTCATGAATACCGGCGTATTAAATACCACGCAACTTTAGTACACGGTACATTATGAATACAACTAAATTTACTTTCTTCTGTCCGAGTGCACGTCGGAAAGTCGCCAACAACGGGCGATCGCAACTCCGTACTACTGAGTTCTTGAACTCAGGATTGCGCGCCGTACAGCGGAAGACAGACCTCACTGCTCCATAGCTATCGACGAAGCCCGCTGCTCTGCAAGATTCGCCCTGGAGTTCTAAAAAACTCCCTATAGTTTCGATACGTTGGTAGATAAAGTGGAGGATCCCACCATCCGCCTTCTGTGCTCTGCCTGACAGTGTTTGCTGTAATCATAAATTCAACACTCCGCACTCAAAAGGGTATGTTCCTTGGATGATCGCGGAACAGAATCAAAGCCCTATGAATTACACGTGCCTTTTAAATAAGTTCATAAAGGATCGACCCTTCCTGTATTCACAGACGTCATATTTCCACTTGTACCGCTAGCAGCACTTACCTTCTTTTGAGAAGCATGGGTGCGCGGAAAATGAAAAAAGAAATGCTTGACTTAGCGAGATAATGCCGATAGAACAACGAAGCAGCGTGACGTGACAGGCAAGCGCGATGACGAGATGGGCCACGATGCTCGATGGGAGACTTCGCTTCGCAAGACAATAACTCGGGCTATACGTCATCGATGGCATACTGAATGGCGAATAATGAAGAAGAAAGGGTTTGGAAGGAGGCGACCGTGATGTGATCGAGGTACTGTCCCTGAACTTCCTCAAAGACACTTAGAAAAACCACGAAACAAATCAGGAAAACTGGGTGTCCATACACTCGAACCTGGCACTTCTGAATACAGGTACCATTACCCCTATACACACCTGCTCGGTGGAAAACACTTCACAGAATGTTCATGCTAAAGCACTGTTGGCAACTTGAATGTACATAGAATTCCCCAATATGGACAGAACACTACGTACTGTCAACAAATTCCTCTCCTGCAGTAATCACATTTTCATAGTCATTAGTAATCATGAAAATATTATATATGGCGCTGAGGAAATAAAATGGTGTCACTAATTAAACCTGACCGAAACAACAGCTACAGGGAAAGTCAACATGCAGCTATATTCACAATCCTCTACGTCTCTCATTATAAGTACGTAAATTCTTCCAGTCTGAATAGCTTTCACACAGCAGCAAAGATTTCTTACAAATTTACGCCATCTCGTTAAACCAAAGATACACTTACGCCTACGCGGAGAGTTGAAATGAACTGTTTACAGGCATCAGATCCTTATATCTTGGAAGTCTTAATTTTTTTCTTTGTGTCTGCAAATCTTTCATTTATACGGAAGGCGCATCGTAACTCAATTTATGTAAGCTCTAAGGCTTTTACGGCTGTAACAATTCATGTTGTGGTCTGTGGGTTATTACACCGTATATTCTGGTAGGTGACTACCAACAGTTCAGAGAGACACACGCCACTATTTTCCCCGGTACAAGTGGCTTCGAATCTACAGAGTTCGCGTACAATTCCCTACCCTCAACCTCAACATATCAGCGTAATTTATCTTTGTAATTAACCAACTTGATGCACAAAACTTGTTAGAAAGGTACTATGTCTATTTACATTTATGTTCTAATAAGTTTAATAACTGGATAAACATAACCTCTACATAACATAACATGTTTATAGTAAGTAATACACAGTAATCACACCCGAACAATTCACACATAAATTTTACTACTATTTGCTCATATTTATAGAATCGTATTTTAATAATTTTAGACCACTCATTTGTTTAAGTGTGATGATACCAGAGGCTGTACAATACAATTTTGACCTCCTGATGATGAGCATATGGTGCTCGAAACATGTAGAGGCATGAAATAAATTTATTGTAAAACAAAAATGTTGTGCATCAAGTTGGTTAATTACTAAGATAAATACACTGAGATGTACGGTCAGCAAAACATCAAAACATCAGCGTAAATTCTCCAGAATTCTGGTACTCACCTACCAAACTACAGTGTCGTAAACCAACCAAAATATGAGCCTCAAGTTTGGTTCCACTGTAACATGTAATGCAGCTGTTTCATTCTCAAATAATACTGACACAATTCCAGTTCTTCCGACAACATTCTTCTAGTCTTCTGTAATTGTATGTAGTACTAAACCAACAGTTCTACAATATAAGGCAATACATAACATTCCCTTGCCGGATCAAGAAGTGACTCTTGTATTGAGCCAATATACTGCAGACAAACCCTAGTGACACTGGAACAACGCCAGCGAATCCATTACGAATTGTAACTAACAAGATAAAGACAGCAATGAAAACTTATGTGGGGGAATATTACTGTATTACATACACGACATTTATTTTAATGATGCAATTTTCTGGTAGTTACATAACTTTTTCATAGTTGGATTAATTTTATTTATTTTGTGAGTAACAAATAACGCAGGCGGAAACATAGATTCCACGCGATAATTGTGTGTAAATAAATTTGTAAAATAAGCTTAATAAAGGCGAGATGAAAACGACCACGACATAGCCTGACAAAATGGTTCATCTAGGCCTGTATTTCACCTTTCCTTTCCTTACAAATATCGACCCACCGGTGTATGAGTAAACTAAATAAGGTTCACTTGTTTGATGCAAGGTTATCATCGTATAAAAATATACAGACCTACAATCGCACGTCGTTGTTTTTATGGGTGTGATACTAGGTCTCTCACATTGAGGGACGAAAATAAGGTGAGGGTGTTCTAGAACAGGATGCTGAGGAACCTACTTAGTCCTAAGAGGAGCGATTTAACAGAGGGGTGCAGAATAAAGCATAACGAGGAGCTGTATGCTCTGTACTCGTCGCCAAACATACTCGGGTCATAAAATCGACGCGAATAAGAAGGGCGGGACATGTAGAGAATATGGGGGACAGCAGAAGTGTATACAGGGTTTTGGTGGCGAGAACTATGGAAAGAGACCATTTGAAAGACCTACGCGAATATGGGAGAATACTGAAATAAATATTCACAAAGTAGGATCGGGTACATGGAATGGATTAATCTGGCTCAGGACAGGAATATGTGGCGTTCTCCTGTTAACGCGGGAATCATCTACCGGGTTCCATGAGAAGCGGAGAATTTTTTGACTACCTGAGGGCCTATCAGCTTCTCAAGAAGGCCTCTGCTCCATGTAGTTAGTTGGTTGGTTAGTTTTAGTTTGTTATGTATCGCTGTGGCAACGTAATTTTTTACACATACAAAATCCACATCGATTAATTTCAACCCTTTGTGACAAATGTGTTAAAACACTGTTGGCCCAATTCAACTGAATGAAACCATTCTCAAAAATATTCAAATTACCTTAAAGCCATTAAGAATAATTACTTTGCATGTTGACTTCCATCTGTTTGTTATTTGATTTTGGTCCGTATACCTTGTGCATACCAACGGTGGTTTTACTAATGACAGTCATATGTAAATGTTCCACCATTCTTCGTGTAGGTGAGAGTGTATATTGTTTCACGTCAGAAAACGGAGACGAGTGTGTCACCCATACAAACAGTATATGTGTGGACAGTTTTAACTTTTAAACCTCAAACGCGAATTTTCATATGACTCGTCCAAAAAAATCGAAGACGTGTAACTCACACATGGTAGCTGGCTATACGCATCTCGCCAAATGCTTTACCCCATTCCGATCATACAGGTAAAGCCGCAAGTACCTCAACTGATTGTTATTTTTGCTTAATATATTAGGCATTACTGTGGGCCGGATAGCTCAGTCGGCATAGCGACTGACCATGGGCTGGGCGGTCCGGGGTCGAATCCCGGTGGGGACGAGATTTTCCGCCCGTCCAGACCGGCCCTGGGGCCCACCTAGCCTCCTGTAAAACGGGTACCGGGTCTTTCCCGGGGGTAAAGTGCGGCCGGGGCGTGCTGCTGAACACTCACCCCCTTCTAGTGCCGCGGTCATGCAAGAGTAGAGCTATACCTCTACCCACCCTCTGGGCCACACCGGGCCTGTAACGGGATCACTTTACGTTTATTATAGTAGGCATTACTGCACAGTCTAAACATGGAGCACAATACTCTCGTTCACCATCCGCCATGAGGCCTGTTGCTCACAGGGCACTTGTAGCAAGGCTACAGACAGCGTGGAGTGTAGGCATGAAAATTAAAGTGATAGAAAATGACGGACCTCAGGAGGGGCTTCTGACAGAATATCAGTAGGAAGGTGATACAATGTTCAAACCGTCCTGTTCACTGACACAATGTAATTTAATATCTCAACCAGACCTAGCCGATCTTATAAGTCGTCTGAATTTGTTAAATAAATCAATTGAAAATGTCGATTTTTGAACTTGTATGTTCGCTCTGTTAGTGGGAATAAAAGGACCGCGAAATGTAATGTACTTTTGTTCCGCTGGAAAGTATTCTCAGGTGTATTTTTTCATAGTTTTGTAATAATACAGATGAGTCTCACATAGTGGAAGGCTTTGGCCAACGACATGATTCAAACGAATTGTGCGCCATTCCTTTGTATCATGTTGGGGAACAGATCATTATCGATTCCTAAAACCCTAGTTTAAAAGCTGGGTTGCTACGCAATTTAAATAGACATTTTTCAGTTCCAAAAGCACCGCCCTTCATACCACAATTCGTACTTCTTTTGTGAAACGTACCAAATACGTCAAACGCAGTATCGTCGGCACATCTGTGGAGACTTCAAAGTGCTGCCACTGCTACTTGGTTTATAACTCGGCCACAAGAAATTCTGTTGTTTCTGTTATGAACGGTTCGGCCGGGCATGACAAAAGCAGTTACTTAAAAGAAACAATGGCCATTTCGACAAGCACTGACACCAGGACAAAAATCAGCCAGAACTATGGTCGTGATTTCAGGTTTCCGCCGCAAAGAAGATGAGAACTGTGCTCTTCTGGGCTATTACGCAATTCTCAAAACTATGCTCGTTTGATAAATAATATTTTTAATTTATAACCGGCACGATATGGCCAGTCCATTACATGAGGCACTCAGCATCAAAGCGACCCAGACTATACACACGGTGGCAAGTTTTTATAATGGTACGTCAAATTAAGGCGTAACAGGGAAATCGCATCCATCTAACCATTAGTCCGTCCGTCCGTCCACACTTTTAACACAACGAATGATGAGACTTAACTGTATTCAGTACTGGGAGACAAAAATGTAAGTTTCAGATGGAAATTCACATTAGCGTTTTAGCTCTTGGACCATCAAAATATATTCGGAGCACATATCAAGTCCAGTACAGGTAATAACGTATTATTTTGACTCGTTTACTTAGAAATTATCTTTTTTTTTAAGTTCACACATTCCAAGTATCTATAAACGTAATTTAAACTCTCTCAAAACATCTCTTGCAACTTTATACGTTCCATGTCCCGATTTTAAAGAACGTCGCTTACTTTTATGACAAACCAACAAGTACACATTTACATATATATATATATATATATATATATATATATATATATATATATTTATATATATATATATATATATATATATATATATATTTATATATATGACAAACACACAAAAACACATATATATATATATATATATATATATATATA
>Ga0131853_10013185_pt1 | contig 15148 bp, 10 predicted proteins | sample TergutLab28metaG_FD_92764 | JGI IMG/M metagenome (GOLD analysis project Ga0131853, IMG submission 92764) | Labiotermes labralis P1 segment gut microbial communities from Petit-Saut dam, French Guiana - Lab288 P1 (version 2) (version 2) | ecosystem: Host-associated > Arthropoda: Insects >...
CCTGTTGTTTTGTATGGGTGTGAAGCTTGGTCGCTGACATTGCGGGAGGAAAGGAAGTTGAGGGTGTTTGAGAACATGGTGTTGAGGAGAATATTTGGACCTAGGAGGGATGAGGTAAGGGGGAATGGAGGTGACTGCATAACGAGGAGCTGAATGATTTGTACTCCTCACCCAATATTGTGCCGGTGATAAAATCGAGAAAAATGAGATGGACTGTGCATGTGGCGCGTATGGGTGAGGAGAGGGGGTGTATAGGGTCTTGGTGGGGAAGCCGGAGGGAAAGAGACCACTGTGGAGACCTAGGCGTAGATGGGTGGATAATATTAGGATGGATCTCCAGGAGGTGGGATGTGAGTATATGGACTGGATTGGGCGGGCCCAGGATAGAGATAGGTGGCGGACGCTTGTGAGTGCAGTAATGAACCTTCGGGTTCCTTGAAATGCGGGGAATTTCTTGACTAGCTGCAAACCAGTTAGCTTCTCAAGAAGGACTCTGCACCATGGAGTGTGTAAGTATCTGCAGACAGATGAATGGCCAGATAGGCATTCTGCAGGGAGCCTACAGCTTTTTAAAATACACAGCACACCTTTTTTTTTTTTGCACAAATGCTGTTAAGTATCAAGTTTTCTTCTAAATTCAGGGAGTAATGCATCCCTCAAGGCAAATTCTGTGAAAAACTGTACCCTTTATTTCATCTCTAGTATGTACCTTTCAATGCAAGTAACTCTGAATAATGATCCAGTTACAACTGCTATTCTATAACAATGAAACACACTGTATAATTTTACCAACTGAATGAAACGTACTAGTAATGAATCACAGCTCCAAACACTTTCCTATTCATTTATTGGTAACTTATTTATGGTTTATTTTATGACACGGTCTGTAGCTGAGACTATTTTATGGTTACCATTCCATGCATTGTAATTCAATTTCTGTAATTTTAACCAGTAATTGCAAACAACTGTCAACAGATCATCAGGGAGTACTACCTGATGATGGACCAGTAAGGTCCAAAATATGTAAGAGTTTAGTTTTTTTTTTTAAATACATTATTGTGAACTAATAGCAACTATGTACATTTGTTAGTTAAAATTATGGAAGCTGGGACTAGCTAGTGGTCAATGGTGAGATGGCTGGTGAATCATGAATTGGAAAGGATTTTACATCAGTTGTTGCCTATTTAGCGTCCATTTTACTGAAGGCACTAGGGAAAACAACATAAGTCCTCAGTCAGGATTCAAACTTAGTGCCTCCCAGACACACATCAGAAGCATATCTACCTCAGACAACTTGCTCTGAGTCTTCCTATATGCTGCATAACTGGGAAGGCTCATACTTCTCATGATTTAATATCAAGAGCATTGATGCCTATTCATTTAACACAATGTCAATTAAGAAAATGATTTCAAATAATGTGCATAGTTCCGCAGAAATTGTCAATTCACAGTCTCTTCCTAATCTCCACAAAATAACCAAGCATATATGCAATAACTTAATTACTGTTTACTTTAACAAATATGTACGTATTAGAATTTAACCTACATTATTCTGCAGATCCTCGAGACCACCAACAACAGAAAACCAGATCTACAGCACTCCTTAAGTAATCCTACCTGCCATGTTTGAGAACATTGGTGCGAAATATAACATCATTTTCACATCATTAGGTCAGAGGGGATTACGTGTGAAAACATGTGGGAACTAGTTGAAAATAGACCATTATGTCTGACATCCTACCCATTATCACCTATCTCTTTTACCGTATGTTATTCTCGCTAGAATCAAAGAATAGGTCCACGTGATTTTAATGTTTGTTTTGTATGTTACAGAAGACACTCTGAGCATACACAACAGAATTCCTGAAAAAAGACAAGCATACCTGTCACAACAGCTATCTTCACACACATTATTTTAACAAACATAACATCTCAGTATGTCACTCAGCTTTGAAACTAGTACACATATAAACCACAGCCGGCAATAAAGACTGAAAATATATGTAACCAAGTGACTGTCAATATGCTTCTCCCTCCCCCCCCCCTCTCTCTTTCTCTCACACACAAACACACACAACTTAAAGGCCAAAAAGGCTTAAATTATAAACTTAAAAGGAAACCTCTTGAAAAAAAAAAAATGAGTAAGTCATCGTATGAAGTTAGGTTCGGCAATCAATAGGGATGACTTACCTGCAACTCTTCTGCAGGTTTGTGGTGCGTTCTTCTAAAGAAACCTTGAGCCAATGCACCAGGACCATACAAACGCTCCACCCTCTGTTGAATGAAAGACTTGCAAGCCCACGCAGTGCTTTCCAAATCTGGGAACTTAGTTTTGGCTGCTAATGTATCAGAAGGCCCCTCACTGTCAACTGAACTACAGGCGGTTAGACCAGAGCAAACATTTTTCACATAACTTGTTGTCTGTGATCCATCCACATATCCCTTCAGGTGAGCTGAATCTGAATAACCCTGAGTAGTAGCAGATGAAGTAAATTCCACAGAACTACTAGAAACAAAAGCTGTACGCACATAGCTTTTTGTCTGAGATGTGAATTCCACTACTCGTACAGCTCCAGGAGATCTCTTTTGAGGGGATGTTGTTGAGGGTGCACCGAGGGAATCTTTCGAAGTTTTTGGAGAATCTGGAGAACGCTTCAAAGATGACGATTGGCTCGAACTATCTCTAGGAGAAGAAGTCACACGGGAACCTGGAGAATCTCTCAGAGCAGTCTTTGGTGATTCTGGTGAGCATCTGATAGGAGAAAAGGCTCCAAAACCATCTCTAGGCACTGAATTCAATGGAGAGTTCTTTACTGGAGAAGAAAAGTCTGTTACCTCTCTTGATTTTGTTGTTGTCTCTATAACTGAAGATTCATAGTATGTTGAAGGAAATGAAGACTCTGTTGTCAACATGGAGGACATGAAATGTGTTGACTCTTGTATATTAGATTTGGAATCAGAAAAAAATTGCTCTTTACTTGAACTACTATAATTATCAACATGAGAACTACCTACAGGTCTGTGAACCCATTCATCTGTGGTAATACCTAATTTTTCTGAAACACCATTCACAGTATGCTGCACGGTTACTGAAAATTTTTCATCATCCTCCATTGTCCTTTGTGACTGAGAACAATGAACTTTACCATTCATTCTTCCTAGCTGATCAAACCCATTCATATCACTTACAACACCTATCTGATTTCCACTAGAAGGTGTTCTTACATTCTTACTTGCAGGTGTGTCTCCTGCTATATTTGATATTGATAGTAAGGATGCTGCAGATTCCACTTTATCACCACTACCCACAACACCTACTTTCACACGTGGTGCAACCAGAAAATTCCCACAGTCTGATTTATAAGTTGGCATGAGACTGTTTTCAAACTGATCAGTTCCTTGTTGTGAGGGACTCCCATCACGACTTTTTAGGATACCTAAACGTCCTGGGCTATGGTCTCGTGAACGAAATCCTTCACGCAGCTTACTGTCATATGTTGTGATGCCACTGTAGCCACTTATTGAGCATGCCAGACCTAAGTATGAGGGTTTCTTCCCTGTGAATCCACCACCATTTAACAAATTCTCTCCAGTCTTCACTGAATTGGTCCCATTAATTACCACCACACTTGGAATATCACTAGTTTTACTAGAACCAATATGCCTTCCATTGCTTCGAAGCACTGAACTCTTAGGTGACTCACTTCCTAAGGCTGTAATATCAGCGGATTCAAAGAGACGGGCAGTCCGCTTAACATATTCAGGTGTAGAAGTACCTCCAGGAGATTTGGTTGTTACACAGTCACGATCAGGAGTTTTTGTTGATAGTTGTAAACTTCTTAATGTATGTGTGGACACTGCAGTCAAATCCACACATTCTGGAACAGATGCAACATGTTTTAAGTACAGTAGAGGCTACAATGTATACACTAAAGTTATTACAGTTCATGTAAAATTTAAGTACCTTAATATCAAAATAAATCTGACAAATACATCTGCTGCTGTAAAGTTATTCCTGCTTGATTATTACAAGTACTCTTTCATATCATATACAACAACCCACCATTTCCCAGCCACCTTACTTTAAAGCACACAGTGTTATTTTAATGATATAGCCAAAAGCATGTATGAAGGGCTACTTGAAATTGTAATAAGCAGTAATTACACAAGCAATGGTGATCCTCCCAAACACATAAAAACAACAATAAAAGCTGTCTCTGAATTACAAATTATAAAAAACCATAGAGGCAAGCACAAAGCCCACATAACTTTGAAAAACTTTTGTGCCCTGCAGCAGCAGCACTACAACAAATAAACTGAGCTGAAGTTAAGCATAATACAGCCCTACAACAATCAGCACTGTCAGCACCGCAATCTAAAGCCACAGCACCCATATGAAAGAACAGCTGCAAACAACGAAGCAGACGCCTGAAAACACAGTAACGAAACCAGACACTGTAATGAATGTAACAAGGTCGCCCTCAACCCACATCTCAAACTAAAATGGCTGGCATTTAGGGCTACATAGACGAACCCTGCATACAATTTTATGAGCTGTAATATAACAAAAGATCATAAATTTCAATTAACGGTCTACATGAAGATACCATAAAAATACACCAGTCACGTTAACATATGCAGAAAGAAATGGGGGAAGAGACTTGACCCTGTTACATCAGGTCATAATTCTTCTTCTGTCACAGCGATATATATGATGTAAAATTCTGTGCAGCTGGACTAAACACCATGTCATCTTACAATTCTTGCCTTCTTGCAGACAGCACAGAATGTGCTTTCCTCACCACAGACCGTTTTTGAATCCTACACTTAGAATCAGGTCAGGTGGTTACATTCTACACTTATTTGTTAACAACATTATTAAAAAAAGTTATTATGAGACCTGACATGAGAAGTTTTAATAAATGTTCATTTCCTGTATAGTACTTCAGAAGACACAATACTTTACTACTACCTTTCCACATTTTAAGAACATTTCCATTTTATTCTTCTCTAAATATTCTGGCAACACTGAAGAAGGGTACTAAAAATCCTGCTGTTTTTAACTAATGTCAGACATTACACAGCCTATGAATTCTACTTCATGATGAGTTCTTGCAGCATTTCATGTTGCCATCAGAAAGTACCTGAAGCATCACTAGCTGTGACATCAGCATCAAGTGAACAGCTGCCAATGGATTCATCAGAGGCCATGTTGGAGTTGTGTTGATGATGACTGAACAGCTGGATTCGCAGCGTGTGAGGCCGCGAAGTAGCTGCCACTTTAGCCTTCACCTTGGCGGCAGCAGTACCGCCGCTCACCTGACGATTGCTGCTGCAAACACCAGCTCCATCTCACACACGCTTCTGAGGTGGTGCGAAAACCAGAGTGTATACACATGCATAACAGGCATGCACACAACCACTGGATGATGCCCTCTTTGGTCATACAAGCAACATGTTTTCACCTGATTCATGCCTTCAGTTTGTGCAGTAATCTATACAGATGCTTCTCTGCATGACATATGGATTCATATCAGGCATAAAAAAAAATTCCTTAACTTCTATTTCACAACTGTCTTTCAAATTTGATTATTCATGATAACACTAGTTAATAGTCATGTTAAAAATAAACAAATATGTGTGATGATGTCTTATGACAAAAAATTACTTTAAATTCAAAACTATTCTAATCAGTAAAAATGAATTCTTTAACATTAGTTGCCACAAAATAAAGCAGAAAACTTACATCAAATAGCATATTTCAGTATTTAGTTCATCATGCCATTTTCAATATTTCAGAGCTCATTAATTAGTTTCTTGAAAATCCTTCATAACTTATAGTCAGTCACTTGATACCATGGGGCTCATAAACACATGAATCCCACTTAGTAATGAAAAAACATATCTTCCACAAAAATAACAAGCATAATAATGGAACATACTACTGTGTATTAAACGTCTGTTCTATTGTATTAAATTCCTTCTATTTTAAACACAGAAACCCAAAACCCACATATTACAGCACGTCTCAAAGGTAAGGAAATTCCAAGTTACCAACACGCAGCTGATGAGCAGCCTTATGGAACATGAGTCATTCATTAAGTACAGGAACACACATTCAATATTATCCGCATTCTGTGCAACAGATCGACTATACAGTACTTAATCCAACTACCTGCACATATAACCACAAATAACCATACGTTATTTTGTAATGCTCCTCCTGCACATTTCCTACACATTTATACCACAGTGGACCACCTGTGGTATAAATATTGACAAGAGAGGGTTATAACTCCCTTACAATGAAGATGACAGTTGTGAAATGGATGTTTGTCTGCTACTAACAAAAAGTTATCAAGAAATGAAAAATACCTGTAATTAATTAACATTTACAGTGTTAGCAACAGTGTATTTCAACTCCATATACACACATCTTTGATAGCATTTGTTTTACATGCATTCCTTTGTAAATAACCTCCAAGAAAATGGACCATCGAAGCCAAAACATGTACAAGGAGCAACACAAAATAACAACAACAATTTATGGTTATATGTGCAATTAGATTAAATACCGCATAGGAACACACATATTTCAATCAACTACCTCAGTGATGTACTACAAATATATATATGCTGTGCATATCATAACTGCCTTGTTATACAGTGCGTACAATATACTGTGCAATGCATGGGCCCTGATATTATCCAACACATGCACATTGCATATTTCCTCTTTATTACAAAATGCAAACTCTATTCTTGTACATACGTGTCAAGAAAATAATACAGCACAACAAAATGCTACATTGACAGACTCACAAGTCATTCACATTCACTACACACATTCACAACTGCAAGTCAATTGCTACAAGAAGTGACAGCATGCAGTCAAATTGATTTCAAAATGCAACTTCACAAGAACCCATTAAACACATCTAGCAGACTGGCATTCTACTGACAACATACTTCAGTGGAAGGACCTTGTTTAAAACGTGCAATTCACATCAACTCACTAAACTGTCATTGTTAAATAATCTACACTCAGCAAGCTGGTCCAAGCAGTGACAATTCAGCCTTGTATTTTGGAGGTGCCTGGCTTGAATATCAGCCAGTACACTATTAAATTCTCGAGGATTCTACTCCATGTTGTTAGTTCTGTGGTTTGTCCTCAGAAAAATTTCAAAACTGCAATATAGTTACCAAATAATTTATAGCCTACAGTACCATTTGAAGAATGTATGTTATGCCCCCCTCTTAGTCAGTGTGGTTGTATAGTGTGGTGCATGGATGTTTTCCTTCTTTCCAACTCAGACTTATGAAAATGTAATATCTCTACAATTTTCTATTCTCTAACAACAGATGTGTAAAAGTTTAGACAGTCCATTCTGCATATATGTATGTATAGATGTATGTGTGTGTGTGTGTATATATGTAATAGACATAAAATCAAGTTTCATGCACATCTGCACTCCAAGAGACTGCACATCTTGCAGAAAATGCTCAGGCCTTACATAATGCAATGCAAAAGGATGTATTTACTGCCAGCATCTGATCAATGGTGTTAATCATCCAACAATTTAAACTGTTTTAATGCAGACAAGGGATAAAGGAAGCAGGAGGGAAACAATAATAAAACAAACAGAAAGGATGGGAAAGAGGTATAGAAAGGATAAGGGAATGATGAAAGGCAGTGAGACAGACATGTTGTACAAAGGACAGGGAGGAAGAAACAGGGAGAACAATGACAACAGAATGGACGAATATAAGGAATGGGAAAAGAATATGGGAGAAATTAGGAAAGGAAAGAAGGGTACAGAAGGGATAAAAAGAAGAAATTTGGTGATGGAGAATATATAAATGAAATTATTTTCCATCAGGGACTAAGCTTGCGCATGTATAAGCTGTCATGGTCAGATGACAGGATGTCTTGAAATCCTTGAACAAGTGTATGTTACTGGTACACCAAAGTGTTCACGTAACTCCACGAAGTATGTCCTTGAGAAGCCAGTAACTCCACATCTAATGAAGAAACTCCCTACAGTTGCACATTCATTACTATGATCACAGCAGTCCACCACTGCCCACTATCCTAAGCCAGATAAATCCAGTCCACAACCTCCTATTAGATTTCTTTAAAATTCATTGTAATATTATCCTGCCATCTATGTCTACAAATTCAGGGTGATTTCTTCAGGGTTTCCCACCAAAACCCTGTAAGGAATTCTCTCCCATGCATGCCATATAACACACCCATCTCAACCTCCTTAATTTCATCATACTAACAATATATGGCAAGGAGTACAAACCATCAAGTTCCTAATTAGCACACAATATTTTCTGAACTCCTGATACCTCTGCCCTCTTAGATCCAAATATTCTCTTCAGCAGTCTACTCTTGAGTACCCTCAATCTATATTCATCCCACAACATAAGAGACCAAGCTTCATACTCACGAAAAAACGAAAGGCAAATTCAGTTTTGTGCATTTTGATCCGCACATCCAACATAATTAACACACTAAATTATACACTATGTAAATTCAAGAAAGGCAACACTATTTGTGGGTACATTATGTTGAAAATGAATTTATGAGATACAAATATATACCATCTTTGACTACAATGTTTATTGATGATGAAATTTCATTCCATTTATTACAACAAAATCCCATCAGAACTTCCACAAATCCTTTCAAAGAAAAATTAAAATACTATTTTTAAGAACACACTGGATAACAAATTCTTAAGACGTTATGCTTCTGAGGTAATAGTAGCCATTTCTTATTAATTTCGAGGCGTTGAGCACGAATATGACAGTGAAAACTCAAAACTGGCTACGGTTTCTACGAAATCCGCAAACGTTTATTATATATTTAAGAAATATGTACATCAGACATTTAACGATAAAAGTCCGCTTCTACTTGCAACTTTGCTTTGCTTGTCGCTTGTGTCCGTAATGAAGTTTGCGTTAAGTAAATATATCTACTGAAAATGAAATACGTTGAAAGATTTCAAAATATTGCGTCATATTGCAAAAGCCCGTCATGCACACCACACCCGTTTATCCCTGCGTCATAAATACCGCAAAGTGATCCCAGCAGTGTTAATCCAGCATTAATGATGCCTCGTAACTGTGTTGATAGTGCAGGCAGCTTTTGATACATTTGCGGTGAAGTGACGTTTGCAAGGCAAAGAAAGGCCATCACCGCGATAGTAAAAAAAAAGGCGTATCATTTGTATTTCGGATGCAAGATTGGCGACCAAGACAAATCCTGGGCCCCGCACGTTATGTTGCCGGAAATGTGTAACAAATCTTTCGCAGTGGCTGAATGGCAAAATACATGCGATGCCGTTTGCTGTTCCTGTGGTTTGGAGGGAGCCAAGTAATCACGCAACTGACTGTTATTTCTGAATGGCGCCACCTGTTTCTGGAGGCATTACGAAGAAAAAGAAGTGGACAATAGTGTATCCGAATATACCATCTGCTCTCCGTCCAGTTCCACACGGCGAAGGAATTTCCGTTCCCGAACATCCAAAAGAATTTACCATCGATTCAGACGGCGAGGACGAAGGCGAGTTGACCTCGGGTTCTCCTGAGCCGCCGGCGTCTACTGAACCATGCGTCTCCCACGGCAGGTCTTCTGCGCTACAGCCACACATTCTCGTACTGGACGAACTGAACGATCTTGTTCGCGATCTGGAGCTGTCCAAGAGCACAGCAGAGTTACCGGGATCATGACTTAAACAACGGAATCTTCTCGAGAAAACTGTCCGAATTTCTTCGTTTCGCATTCGTCATAAGCAGTTGGTGCCTTCTTCAGAAAGGAAGATGACCTTGTGTTCTGCTACGATGTAGATGGCCTGATGAATGCCCTCGGAATCAAACATGACCCGCAAGAATGACGACTATTTATAGACTCTTCGAAACTGAGTCTGAAGGCGGTGTTGCTGCATAATGGAAACCAACATCCATCCATTCCAGTCGGACGCGCTGTCCACATGAAAGAAACCTACGAAAAACTAACGCTGCTTCTGAATAAGCTTGAATACAGTAAGTATGGCTGGCATATTTGTGGTGGCCTGAAGGCAGTGCCTCTGTTGATGGATCTCCAAATGGGATGTACGAAGTATTGCTGTTTATTTTAATGTGAATGGGACAGCCGAGCAAAGACTTTGCATTTCCTGAAGAGAGAGACTGGCCTCAGAGGAAATCTCTGAAGGTCGGAGAGAAGAATGTGCAACACCCAGCACTGGCAGAATGGCACAAAATCCTGCTACCGCCCCTACACACCAAACTCGGTCTGATGGAAAACTTCGTAAAAGCCATGGACCGGACTGGATCGGCGTTCAAGTATCTGGCTGAAAAACTCCCTCGACTCAGCGAAGCGAAAATTAAAAAGGGGGTTTTTTATTGGTCCTCAGTTCCGTAGGCTCTTCAGAGACGATATGTTCAACAGCCTTCATCATGGTGACGAGAAAAAAGCTTGGGACACGTTTCGTCTGATGTCAACTAACTTCCTCGGGATTATCAGGGCAGAAAAGTACAGGGAATTGATTGAGGACATGTGGTCACTGTATCACAAACCTGGTTGCAAATGTCCTTAAGGATACACATGCTTCATTTCCACTTGGATTTCTTCGCCGAAAACTGCGGCATGATTAGTGATGAGGACCATGAACGTTTTCATCAGGAAACTGCAACGATGAAGAAACGATATCAGGGAAAGTGGTCCACTTCCATGTTGGCTGACTACTGTTGGACGCTCTTCAGAAATGCTCCTGAGCAGCCACACAAGCGACAGGCAAAGCGAAGTTGCAAGTAGACGTGGATTTTTATCGTTCAATGTCTGATGTACATATTTCTTAAATATATAATAAACGTTTGGGGATTTCTTAGAAACCGTAGTCATTTTTGAGTTTTCACTGTCAAATTCGTGCTCTGCGCCTCGAAATTAATAAGAAATGGCTACTATTAACTCAGAAGCACAACGTCAGTAAAAATTTGTTGTCCAGTGATATCTGTTATCATGAATTCATCAAGGAGCCACACATAGTTAAAACCATCAAAATACCATAGTTACATGCACATTTCAGATTTAAAGGGGAGAGTGGGGAACCATACATTTCCAATAATCCGAAAGTTTACTTGCACATCAGTTGGATTAATTACAGTTATCAAGTGACATACTTCGTCAAAACTTCCACATTCAGCTCCTAAAGTGCCCTCAAACTATCTATTCCTCTAAACGTTTATTACTTTCAACAAAAAAATAACCTTATACATTACAATGAAAAGAATAAAAACCAAGTCTGAACTGTATATCTGCTAAGCACAGACAACTAAACCAATCTAAACCACTCATACATAAACAGCAGAGTAGACTGTCAGCAGGTGCAAGACAGTTCCCAGCCTGTTATGCCTCAGTCATCAGTTCCAGTACGTTAAATTGCACTTGAGTGAAGCCAAGCAACTGACAATCATTTGCATACAAGCAGAACTACATAACCACCTACAGCCCAAGCCACCCTCCACCACATCAACTTTCCAAGCAGAATAAACACATACATGATAACACAATACAGCAATACAATTTCATTAATGAAAAGAATTAATGTAACAATAGGTAATAATAGTAATGCAAGTCAAAAGGGAAAAATATGTCAACATACATTTAATAAAACAGGAAAGGGTGCTACAGAATACTTTTTTTTTTAATTCAATCTACAGCTCTTCTATGGCATTAACTGATTCTCTGTGTGTATACTTTCCAAGGCCAGTTTTCATAAGGGTGAAAGTGAATGCTGGTATCATTACAGAGGCTGTAGAACGACAATGGGAAAACTAGAATCCAGCTTGCATGTACATTAAATTCAGATTTAGCAGTTTATGCCAACCAACAGGAATGTAATTTTGCCACCAACACACATTAATTAGGTACATTACACAGCTTCTAAATACACATAATTTCCACATTCAACCTAACAATAATAAAACATAACCAAATTCATAATTGCCAGGAAATGACTTATACAACAAAAATTTCACATCTAGGGGAAAAATAGATGAAATAAATGTTTATACCATGTTACTTCCAATTCAAGACACCCTCTAATTTAAGATATGACCAATTTATAAAAGGGGAGTTTCAGGAAAACAAGTTTTTGCAAGCAAATACATTTCACTCTCCACAAAATTAACTACTATTGTTCTTTGAAGAAAATAATGTTTTACAGAATTTTGAAGAGCGAAAAAATTACCTTGACATTAGGGCGCATCCCAATTTTCAGTTCAGAAATATGTGAAAGAAGGTGTGTCTTAAATCGAAATAATATTGTATTACTGAAAGACAAAACGTGGAAGTTAGTATGGCAGAGAAAAGTTCACCAGTGCTACAACATACAGAAAACAGATGCGCACATGCAAGCATCCGTACACACACAGGGTAGAGTGAAGTAGAAACAACTTTAAATAATTTATAAACAGCAAAAACAAAACTGCTTGTATACTACGGATAATATTAACATACAAGGTACAAATAGCATAATGTTAGGAACAATAACGTAAGACGGATGCTGCAGTGAATGGAGTAAAATTCCAGCACCTCAAAATGCAAACAGTAACACAAGTATCCATTCATTCATAAATTCGTAAGTATGTTTATGTTCACAACCATTTGTCACTTTGCATTCAGAAAATACCTCAACAACAGTTCCTATTCTGACATTTCAGCAGAGCAGTTGCAAAAAACAACAAAAAGCAACCATTGGTGTTGTTATATTCACCTGTCTGCGTGAAACAGCACAATTCCAAAATGTTGAATTTTCGTAAAATTTCATAACTCGGATTTTTAAAAAAAAATTTTGTCAGCAAAAATAAAAATTTGGTGTAACTAGTATAAAAATAACAGGCATTTTACATATAACCCTATGTGCATTTATGATACTATCTCACTATTACTGGTCCTTACACTAGAGACAGACAGAAGTGGTCCCTGGATGATTGATAATCATCCAGTGAAGGTTGTAGTACCCCCAGTCATAGCCCACACAGAGCTTGAAGAAATATCTCTGCTACAGTTTTAACATTTTAACAAATTATGGGTGGTTTCTCCTGAGTTTTAATTGAAAAATTTTAATACATGTGCTAGTGTGTGACTGTGGTGCATACAACGGACCACTTGGCTCCCTGATGATGGCACCCATGGAATGCCGAAACATGCAGGAGGAGATTTTTGTGCATCTGTTGTGCATATATTCCAGAGCATTTAAAGTCGGTTTTGTAAATTGATTTTCCACACTATGCACAGTACACACAATATTAAAATAGAGACAGTGTTCACTGTCAGGTATGAGCCAAGACGGAAGAAACAGTTATGATCTAAACATGTCAACACAGCATGATTGACTGTAAATCTCTCAATTTATGGCACCATGACATCATATTCAAAAGTACACCTCTTGCTAAGATAAAGATAAATATGATGCATGTAAATGTTGATAAAACTAAGTACATGGTCATGCCTTGAGAAGAGAAAGCAGTATGAAGTCACAGTATAAATATTGATAATAGTTCCTTTGGAGTGGAAGAGTTTAAATATTTGGGAACAACCTTAACAAATCAAAATTCTATTCAGGAAGAAATTAAGAGCACAATGAAGTCAGGGAATGCTTGCTATCATTTGGTGCAGAATCTTTTGTCTTCCAGTTTGCTATCCAAAAATATAAAGACTACAATATACATAACCATAATTTTGCCTGTTGTTTTGTATGGGTATTAAACTTGGTCACTGACATTTAGGGAGGAACGTAGGCTAAGGGTGTTTGAGAATAGGGTGCTGAGGAGAATCTTTGGGCCTAAGAGGGATGAGGTTACAGGGGAGTGGGGAAAACTACATAATGAGGAGTTTCATGATCTGTACTCCTCACCCAGTATTGTTCGAGTGATTAAATTGAGAAGAATGAGATGGGCGGGGCATGTAGCAAGTATGGGGGAGAGGTGTATACAGGGTTTTGGTGGGGAAACCTGAGGAAAAGAGACCACTTGGAAAACCCTGGCGTAGATGGGAGGATAATATTAAGATGGGTCTTCAGGAAGTGGAATGTAGGGGCATGGATTGGATCACTCTGGCTCAGGATATGGATAAGTGGCAGACATTTGCAAACATGGTAATGAACATTCAGGTTCCATAAAATGTAGGGAATATCTTGCTTAGCTGAAAACCGGCTAGATTCTCAAGAAGGCCTCTGCTCCATGAAGTAAGCAAGTAAGTAAGTAAGTAATTAAGTAAGTAAGTAAGTAAGTAAGTAAGTTGACTAAACACTGAAAGACACAGTAAAAATACCCACATTTGAAGACTTTTTCTTGAAATAATTCACAAATTTAAAATTTAGACACAATATGAGAGAAGGAGCCAGAAGTGTTGCACTCTGCAAACAGTTTCTAACTTGAGGAGATATTGCTCCACTGACTTAACCTCGGTACTGGATGGTGGAGAGGGCCAGGCTCATACCACGGCTGCTTGACCCGTGAGCGAAGCGTTGTGGTTCCCACTGAATAAGAAGCTGGGCTTAACGCAGACGCGGTCTGTACATTTTGGAGAAAACCTAATGTCCTGTAGGGAATTGAACCCCAAATCGTCCAGCCCACAGCCTACTTACTACACAAACTATACTGTCTTTCCATACAACACAGATATATATAACTTTCAATTCTGTCTTTTGCTTAAAGATGGTCCTACCATTCTGTTTAGTGCCTCACCATATTATATGTGAACTGTTAAACTGCAAGAAATTCATATCAATTTGGCACAGGCGTAACTTGTGGGGAGGAGGCAAATGCCCATCTAAATATTTTATACGTAAGCATAGTTTGTTCTTGACTATTGAGTACAAGATGGGCAAATAAAAAATTGGGGTGAGATTTGTGGAAAGGTATGCATGTATATTAAGGACTGTTTCAAACTAATCTTCCCCTCAACCTAACCTGACTCCTTCATAACTTGAAGTTCCTAACACCCATGGATGATGCCCCCCCCCCCCCCCAATCATTACCCACGACCCCCGCACCCCAACGTGAACTGTGTTATCCTCAAAAAACTCTCAACAATTACCAACAAAAAATTTTATGTTGATATCGCCCAAGAAAA
>Ga0131853_10013188_pt1 | contig 15147 bp, 12 predicted proteins | sample TergutLab28metaG_FD_92764 | JGI IMG/M metagenome (GOLD analysis project Ga0131853, IMG submission 92764) | Labiotermes labralis P1 segment gut microbial communities from Petit-Saut dam, French Guiana - Lab288 P1 (version 2) (version 2) | ecosystem: Host-associated > Arthropoda: Insects >...
GACGCTTGTGAGTGCGGTAATGAACCTTTGGGTTCCATAAAATGCGGGGAATTTCTTGACTAGCTGCAAACCAGTTAGCTTCTCAAGAAGGACTCTGCACCATGGAGTAAGTAAGTAAGTAAGATAGATAAAGATTTGTTTGTGGTCTACCTCCAACACCATAAATCATCACACCACAAGACTGCAATTAACTGAGTGCATGTGGTCCAGAAATTCATCTTTAATAGAACTTGTCTGTAATACATTTCATCCTTCCTGATGTAAAGCAAATTAGAACACTGGAATGGCAGCTCATGCTTTACAACAGTGGAGCAAAAGTTAGGAATTTACTGTTGTCTCCCACAATAAACCTTACCATAACTTTGGAAATGCCAATAAATTACAGAAATCTCAAGAAAAAACACTACACCCTCATACAATTAATTCATTGTGCAAGGTACATCACATGCTAAGGCACTGAAAATACAGATAAGTTAGCAGTACATTTGTTACATGTGTCTGACATATCATAGAGTGTCAGCATTCTTCTAATTGTATGCAGACACCTCTTGAAATGCTTATTCTCAAAAATAAATAATAACTGGATAACTCTTTTTCTCACTCTCAATAACACCTAGTTATCCCACAGCAAATGAGAACAAATTCTTCAAGTATGCACTCTCAGGTCACTGTATTTCTTTACTTGTACATTCAGATGTCTGGTAAACACCATCTTCATTTTGATGAGAATCTGAACATCCCCTTCTTTAAGCTCTTTGTATCTCCGGGCTGTAACAAAGGAACAAATCCCCTTCAGTCTCAATAAAAATTGTACTTGAATGTGCTCAGTTTTCAGTAATTATAGTGATTTTAACCTTTAGTGGACAGGTTTAAATGCCAAGCGTATCTCTTGCTGGCAACAGTTTTTCTCACTCAGCATAAATATTTACATTTCTGAAATGCAGCAATTAAGAAATAAATTGTCTAAATTTGAGTTCTAACATTAGAAGGTCCAAACAAAAGCTGAATGAACCGACTTACATACAAACAAATGTGTGATCATTCAGTTTATAATGATCTTTATTACACTGCATCTTTACACATATTATTTTTTTTGTTTTCTACTCCTGCCTTCTGTCTGGATGTTGTTACTTTCGGTGGTTCAAAATGTGCCATACAATTTTGACAAGATCTGTATGTTCCACTTCTTACAATTTTACCCATAAGGGTCAGATTTTACGACCTTCTTCCTGTTGCATTATAAGTCAAGAAGATGTCAATCTAGGCCTTCAACAATCAGTTTCTTAGTGAAGAGACAAACATTCCTCTGTATGTTGTTAGTTCCCAAGATGCCTGTTTGTATTAATTTCCACAAACAGTGCATAATATATGGCTTTAAACACAAAGTGACAGAGGCTAAACAGAGATGATAATGAATTGATACTGGACCCAGATTCTGAGAGTGACTTCTGACCGATCAATCTGATAGCACTGTTTATGATAACTGGCACATAACAAGAAAGAACAGCCAGTTACATCCCTTGCAAGGGTGTACAAGTGGGATCAAAAGACAAAGCAGATAGAAAGGTATATCCAGAAATAAAACAAAGCTTAAGGTTCTAATGACACTACTTCCACATATATACCCAGGCAATTCTACCTGGAGAAAACACAAGAATGCAAGAAATACCAGGATTTATCTGTTCACTGGTGACAGACAAAATAACTTCACTTCTTAGACATGACAATTCAGAATAGCTTCCTCCTCTAGACTGGATGTGGAAAAAAAAAATACTTGTAAAAACTTCAAACTTCCAACTTTCCCTTCTGTAGATCTTGATTTAAATTGAGATTGTGGTGTACCAACTGGTGATGGCAAGTGTTCAGAGTTCCATAACATCTCAAAACAGGTATGTAACAAAACAGATTTATACCGCTCAGTTTCTTACAGTCCGCTAGCAAGTAAACACACAGAGACCAGCATGTGGCATGCTAGGACATTCACAACTATACTTCAGAGACCATCATATGAATGTATGAACCTGCATATAGTAATGAGACAAACTTTACAGGCAATGACTGTTACGATACACCAAACAGATGAAAACCCACAGCATAAAGAAAATACAGCATTTCTATAGCTAATATGAAACAACATACAAAGGATAATTTTGGAAAGTCATAAATTGCACAAATGCAATAGAAGGCTTATAGTGAGGGAAAGGAAAACTGACAGCAAGCTTTACATCTTACCACTAGGAAGCAAACCAAACAGCTTGACAATCCATACTGCTCATCATTTGCGTAATATTTAAAGTGAGAACTACTGATGAGTTTGTATTAAAAACCAGCTTTCTTGCTGAAGCTTGTTAAACACAGCGGAAATCAAATGAAACAGCAACCAAACAGGGTTCCCTTACCATCAGCCTGGATCCAAACAACATTCTTGCCTTATCTTCTTCCTGTGGAGATGTTCCCTCATCTGCTGACCCTCTATTCACTTTTATCTGTAATTTCTGCTTGATGGCCTGGAAGTAAAATTACTTCACAATTAAAAGACAGCACAGACATATTCAACTGTTTCATGAAATTTGCACAAGTAATGTAATTTAACACAATAATTTTTTTCTAATCTCCCACTCTAATTAATTAAGTATATTTTTCTTGCACTAATTTATGTATCTTAAATTAGTACTTGTAATTTCCTACTGTTACAGATTTCTATTACAACTGTTTCATAAGTTTAGAATTTCCCAGTGTATATTGCACTGACCAGCTATTATCAAAATATTTCAATGGTCTTGGGCCTACTAAGATTTTATTCTACAAAGACCCATGTCTACAGGCTTTTTCAATATATTTTGCTTTGTATACACAATTCCTTTAAGCCTCAACTTAATATATTATAAAAAGATTCAATTAAAACATTATATTAGTATTAACTGACATACCAAGTTTGAGATCCCAGATTCAGTATTTAATAATCACTGTTGTAAAATTTTATCTTTTTAATTTCTATACACAGTCTGATAATGGCTTAACCAAAAGCCAAAACATGTAGCTCATTTCTTGATTTTTAAAATGTACAGTTGTGTTTGACAGACAACCATTGATTTTATTGAACAGAATACTGTGTTACATGGTATATTAGAGTGACAGTTGTGGTCTATTGATGTAGTATCCGACCTGTGACAGAATCACACGTCTGCTATCATTCTTCATAGCCAGCAAAAGGTCCAGCCATGTCCAAGTGACATTATGATATTCCAGGGTGGGAATAACCAAGCTAAAGTCCCGAATGTCTTCCAAATTCTTTTCCTTGTTTCCTTTGTAGCTCACTTTCACAGGAACTTCTGGAATTTTTATGTAAATAAACAGTTTGTTCTTCTCTGCTCGTTCCTGTAAAGAAAAACAAAAGATTCACAACATTAGCAAAATAATATATGAATGTCAAACTTCTGCAGCTTTAATGCTTGGATGAGGAAACAGAAATGCTTGCAGATTTTAGTGAGAAGACCTCTTGAACAGTGCCATACAAATGACCTAGCAGGAGATGTGAGGTTGTAACTGACTCGGCATCATGTCAAATGCCACTTGTACTAGCAATGGTACTAGTATTGCTGAGACAAGTTTTGTAACTTACTTTGGTGTATTAAATGAAAGAAATAATCACCATATTTTTTATTCTGGAACAGCTTGCAGTTACTTTCATATTCCACACTGGTTATAGAGTAGAAACATACCTTCATCTTTTCAACATCATCTTTCTGTTCTATTGGAACATAGAAATTTGTCTCTTTACTCTTCTTTGTTCCTTTGAGTTTTTTCCCCTTACTATCAGCATCAAGATCATCAGAGCCTTCACCATCTATAGTATCAGGGTCACGTTCAGGAAAGCAAAATTTCAACATAGTATTGTAAAATTTCTTTGTCAGACCTGAAAAAGAAATCAGTTGAATACTATTTGTAAATTATTTGCCTCAGAAAGAAAGTTTAAACATAGCTGTAGTCTAATACCAACCTATTGTAAGAGGAACCACATTGATCTCGAAGTGCTCCTTCACAGATATGCCACCAACTGGAGCTTTCTCTCGGCAAAATACACGAACTGCACGCTGAAAAATTCAATCCAATGCCAGTCTTAAGTATACCAAAATATTTTTAAAGTTCTATTAAAAATATGTTAAAAAAACACAAGCACATGAGTACACACACACACATGCATGCACACAAATAACTCTGTTACACTGCTTACCACATTGCCACAGCCAGTCACTTAACAAATGTAGCCCCATGGTATAGATATTGGAGGTAGACGTGTTAATGGAGTAAAGGCTATCACTAAACTCCAGTAATGGAAACAGGACTTACCTTCCTGTCAACAGGCATGTTGCTCTGAATCTCAGTAGGAGACAATACTTCTTTATACACCTGGTTTGGCAAAAGATTTGTCATTCGCACATAGCCCACTTCAAGTAAGTGTTCTCCTGAATCATCACTCTTGGAGTTCTTTGTGTACCTAGGTAATAAGGAATTCAAGCTGATCAACATTCTTGTCTACACGAACAAGTGTCTGCATTTTGTGACAGTGATAATATTTGGTAACAAACTGTTGTCTGATATACACACTACACTGCTGATCATCTTGGCTAACACCAGGAAGAAGTAATACAACAAACTTACCTCAATTTAAACACATATAACAACACTTTCTGAACCACACAGGTTACATTGTACCAAGTGAAAAAATAATTTTGAATGCTGAAATAGGAAGGATGTAAAAGAAAGCAGCCCTGGCCAATTTTACGACAATATCCATGTATCTTCCTGGAGGGACTAAGTAAAACCATAAGAAACCTCAGGTTATCTTAATTCTGTGGGGAGAATCAACTCCTGGACCTTGCAAATAAGAAGCAGAATACTTAATAATGTAGCATGAACTTCTGTGAACTTAGCTACTTTTCTGACATGTTGGAGACATAATAAAGATAGTTCAACAGCCCCAACCTTGTGCACATTGTTGGTTTTAATTTTACAAATACAGGCTCATATTTAGGAAGTTCCCCTGCAGGCAGTGGGTGACTAGTGTTCTTTGGATTGATTTATTCCTGACAGTAACATGTTGATTCTTACAAGAGAATTAAAAAATTTCTAATAATTAATGACTGGACATACCATGGTGGAAAATACACAGATATAAAAATGTTCAGGGAAGAACAGCGAAGAAAGAAGAAACACTGGATGAGAGAGCATCACAAGCTGTCTACTGCTGGCAGAATGTTAGTAGATGATGATACAAATTTTACTTACAGGAAGTTACTAAGCACAAGATCTGCAATTCCTAGCTGACCATCGGCTTCTGTGAGTCGCCACTGTGCATGCTTAAAGCATATCTCATTGGCTCTGACAGTTGTGACAGGCTTGTCACCACGCATAGTTGCTAACTTCTGGTTGGCTGACAGTTGTGTCTCCTTATAACAAGACAGCATCATGTCAAGTTCTTCACTCCGAGTGTTGAGAAGTTCCTTACACTCATAAACCTGTGAACACAAAAAAATTTTTTTTAATACCAAACACAGACAAGAAAGTTGACATCACACCTTAGTGAATGTTTGCCATCATGTCTCTGAGCATGGCAGCCATCACAGAAGATCACAAATGAAGCCTACATACACGTATATCAGGAATTTTGAGTCTATTGCTTCCCAGCAGTTCAACATACCTCATTTCATAGTGCAGACTCAAAGTACCAACTTCGAGAATCTAAGCGGTAGCTCATACCTACTGAAAATATTTCTCCACATACAAATGGCACATGTGTGTGTGTGTGTGCTTATATATACAGAAATTCTGAAAAGAAAGTAAGGGTACTGAGAATTAATTCATATTTCAGACAAATCGCACCAAGAAGGGATGTAATTAAAATGTATGTGTCATGACAGGTATTTTACTGTACGCTATTATCTGAGCAAGTTTCATTTGTAATGTGTGAGAACATTTCTTGGTCCTACTAGCACAACACAACTAACTGCACAGTCTCAAAATGACAAGAGAAGTACCCAGCTCTTACGCCTGACAGACCAACTTTCAGGGTGTTCGTGAAATCTCAAGTTTTGTACTGATATGAAACTTCGGCTCTCACAATAAGTGGACAATTCAGATTCAGCAAAGAGAACAAACTGCTTAAGAACATGTTTGGAACAAGGAAATAATGCAAAGGATAAACTTATTTAACAAAGAAAATACTTTTAGAGTGCTTAAATCAAGGGTGAGGCATACATATGACACTTGCAAATCTAAATCCAGTGCAAATTTCCTTGGTTGCCAGCCTGGGCACTCGTAATTTCCAAAGAAAGAAATTAGCAGGATCTAAACCTTACTTTTGCCACATTTGGACTGTCTACTGACCTGTTGCTCCAGATCATCCATCTCCATCATTAATTTTTCATTCAATGGATCCTCTGCAAGAGTTCGCTGAAGTAAATGAGTTTTCTTCTCAAGGTGACGTAATTTTGATACTACGTATCTATAAATAGAAATAACGTGTTCCAGCAGCCATAAACCAGCACAAATAAAACTGCATAATTACATAAATTTTACAACCAAAATAAACAACATATTTCTTTATTTACACAAGACCATAACTGTCAGTCATCCCCCATATTCTCAAATTAAGTGATGGAAGCCTATTTCTGTTTTTAAGTGCTGCAAAAGTGTGGTTGTGGCTATAAAATTCCAAGCACAAATTAAATATTTGCATTTGAAATTTGGAATCTCCTAACAAAACACTGAACAGCTTATGAATGCTATAAAATATGGCAGTAAGAAAAGTAGTCTGAATGCCATTACAAATTGCAGCCAATGAATAGCATAAAACCATATTGGTCAAGAAGAATTATATGTCAGAAAAACAGCAGGTGATACAGGGTGTCAAATCACTCAAAAAAAAAAATCCACACCGAAGGCAGAATAGACAGTTATCACATTTGAACCACTTGAAACACATGACACATCTGTTGGTATGCTTATGAACTGCACTACCGTTGCCACTACATGTTTCATATTATGTTTCAGTGACTTCATTGTAGCTGCCAATCAGCCCCCTGAAATAATGTGAACTGGGTGGGATAAAGTGGTACATAAACTGCTTTTTAAAAACACATTTCCCTTAGTTTTTTGCTGAATGCTTTGGAGAAAACAGCTTGCATAATTCTTGAAGTTCATGACTGGATCCTACAAAACATGTGCTTAATGTTGATGTAAATATGGCTGCAAATCTCCATCATGCTACTAGACTGTAGTTCATAACAAAAACAACTTCAAAATTAATGCAGATAATTACAATATACTTACCAGACAAAGAAATAATTTTCATCTGCCGCAGGCAAAATTGGACATTCTTCAAAAAGGAGTTTATTATTCAGGAATCAAAATTTTTAATACTCTTCCTACTGAAATTGAGGATCTTTCAGATAATCCTTAGAAATTTAAAATTGCATTAAACATTTCTTGTATTCACACTTCTGTTTATACTCTGGACGAATATTTTAACAGACAGTGTGTCACTGATAATACAGAATTTTTTTTAACAGTTATATCTATCACTATGAAAACAGAACAGAAAACAGTAATGAATTCTATTAAATTGTACCATTTGTATAAATATAATGTTTGCAATTTTTAATTACAATCTAGTAACATACTGATGTTTTACTGATCCTATATTATATTTCTTGTGTTTCAACTGTACCTGTCTTCCAAGAAAAGTGAACTTATATGTTACATTAATGAATCTGTATATTGGGCTTGTTCTTATATATGCAAGTTTTGTTTTATGGCTAGCTCCATGTTTACATGGAGCCTTCATAGACTGACTTATGGCATGTTCTGTATCCAAAGGTAGTAACCATTTCTGGATTTTTGGAATATAAATAAATATCAATATCAATATAGACAACAGTTGAGGAATTGTAGACTGTGTCTAAATGTTTAACACTGGCCACACAACAATTTACAGAAACATGACCTTTTGCAGCAGTTCTGCAACATGTCATCCCTAGTCTGTGAGGGAACCTGTTCAGCTGAATCATGTTCAGAAATGGACAGCAGCATAAAACTGTGGACTGGGTGGATGACCCAATCAGCTGTTTGGACACGTCTACTTTAAAAGACTACCCTCACATTATGGATGTTCCAAGTTATGGAATATCATCCTCTTGGAAATTATGTATCTCTTGGTGAACTATATTGATGAGATGTAAGCCTGAATTATTTCTGGCAACCCTGAAAATTAAGGTGTGTTAGCTGTTACATTTCTTCCTTCCAATTATTTGCTATTACAGAAAAATTGCTTTGCAACATCAAATGTCCTCTATTGCCCTCTTTGTTGTTGCAAACAAAGTGCAATTATATCCTCTTCAGTGCTGCTACAGGTTGATGAGTATTCAAAACAGTCAACAACTTCATTATTTGCCCCACCTTCACAGTGTTCTACATCTGAATAATTGACTAATTTTGTTACTGTGCTGTCATCGGAAATATTCCTAGTTGACAGTCTTCGATCAGAAACTTTGTCTATACTGAAATCCAATTTATCCATCATCCATGTACTGTGCTAAGAGAAGATTTAATTATTTACCTTGAAGGACTCAGCCACCCACAATGTAAAGGCTGTATTTATATTGGAATAGGGTTACTACTTTACTGCCCATTACCTTGACCATCACTGTCAGGTAACAGGGGGACGTAACTGTGTCTTCATTTACATGCAAAGCACTTACAGCAATCTGCTTGAGATGGCATAACTTCAGTAATAAGAGTATGGGGCCTCCTCCATGGATCAGAACCAATACTACATACAATAAAGTGTTTAACAGAGAAAATCTTCTGTCAATATTGCACTTCCACATTTAAACACAAGTTTTTATAGCTGCAATTGTAATACCACAACCTCCAGTGTCTTGGCTAAAAGAGACGGATATTAACAGTAAAACTACCACACTCAAAACTTTTATTTACTCAGTAATCATGAAAAGAGCAATGCTATGCACCTGACTTGGGTCTGCATTTGTTGAATGGGTCTTCGCTGGTCTTCCACGCTGTGCAGCTGCAACTGGAATCTCATTCTTTGCAGTCGCTCAGAAGCTTCCTTGCGACGCGGTTCAACATATAGGAGCAAATTGTTCACTATGTCCAATATCATTGCATACTAGAAACAGAATACTATTATGTTTCACCATCATTCAATTTTGTATCAGATTCTGATGTTCAAAGTTAAAGATTATAATCTCTTCAATTCTCAAAAACCAGCCATCTAACATCCTTAACCTTCATCATATGATTCTATAAGTCTTGTTTTTTAGGGCTCAGGGTAGTCTTCCACTTAAATATTCTGTTCTGCAGCTGGTCATATAAGCTGTATTTAACACATTTTTAAGCTAAAAATTTCAAATCAAATCTGGATTGTTTGGTATGAATCCATCTACCCAAGTATAAAGTTTGGGAAGAATCTGCCTTTTCACAGGCATGCCCATGCATGTTCCATCACATTTAATTTGTTTACTTCCATGCTTATATCACACTTTAATTAGGAAGTGACTACAGACATGCCACATTGTTTAGAATAGACTGTATGTAGTAGGCCTTTACTAATGCCTCCTAGAATTGCGATGCAGAAACTGGGTAACTCACTAAGCACATAACCTCGCAGGTGACAGTGTCCTCCAAGTGGTCCTGCTATTCATCTCAATTGGTTTAAGAGTTTGTGAAACAACAGAGTAAAAACAGATGCCTGGAGGCAACAATAAATATTTCATGACTTTTCAAAGCTCTTTAGGGTGTTGGTAAGCGAAACCACTCCTCAGACCTGAACAATTCCATTAACAGCAGGTCGTGTCCTCATCTACCCGAAGTTTAGAGTAATAAAAATTGTCAACACCAAGTGAAACACAGAACACAGCACTTCCCCCCCCCCCCCCCCCCCAAAAATATAAAAAAAAAAAAAAAAAAAAAAAAAACAAACCCCCTCCCCCCCCCCCCCCACACAAGAATTTAGAGTAACAGATAAACAACATTAATCCAAGCTCACAGAGCATTCACAAAACCTTTCATCACTAACATTTGTCATTATTATAGCAAAATAAAATTCTTCAGGGCAACTTTAAACAAAGACTGCCCATAAATCTCTCATGTTGATGAAAGGCAACAGAAGCATTACAAGCACACAACATGAACAACACTTATGTTCTTAGAAATATAAAACCTATTAATCACATCATGACATAACAGGAATATGTATTCCTGTTTGGCCAATATGAAATACATATCACAGGAAATGTGGTGTACACTTTCACTCAACAAAGGTTCGAGTTCATGGCTTGCAGCAGACTGGACAATAGTGACATACAGTATCATTTTAGCAAAATGGTGAAAAATCAGTGAGAAATTTGAACAGAAACATGCTCTGACATCATCAGGAGAGTGCTTTGCAGAAAAAGTGGATATTGCTTCTAAGGGGTACAGAGGTGCACTAATGTGCTCTCATCATCACATGTGAATATCCAAGTATATTACTGAAGATCACAAGCAGAAAGTGACATTCTGGGCATGAAAAATTTGGACAATTTCACGATTTTCATTCTCAATCTGTTTTTTTACAGGCTGCATAAATCAGGAAGCATGAGATGTACCAGGACATGTGGTACATGTCAGATAAATACAGAAAATAAAGAAATTTCTCATTTGTATAACTCACACAAAGAAGTAACTTGAACGAACAAGCACAAGAACAGGAAAAGATTAAAATGTATGTCACAAGAATAGTTTGTATGGATAAGGACTGAAATGAAATGTGAGAGGACAATGCCTCATGTAACAATAGTTGTTATCATGGAGGTCTGAGTTATATACCAAACAGAAATTTCTTTAAGAGCTGATTAAATATCAATTTTAGAACTCACATAGCAGCCACACAGCATAACTAAATGGCACACAAGATCATGTAACATGTAATAATTGAAGTGAAGTACCTGCAGTGAGTTGGTGCATACATCCAAGTCATGGTGCATTAATGTGAATGCATCTACTGCCCTCTCTCTCTTTTCCCATGGACCTCCTTCATCACTCAGGGGAGGTGGTACTTCATCCAGAGTACTGGGATCAATACTGCTCTCCCCATATCCAGCATAAAAGAACTCACACTTGCACCGTGACACTATACGTTGCAGCTGCATAATGAACACTGGATTAGTTTACAAAGCAGAGAGTGAACATGAGATGGCTAAGAACATCCACACAGCTACAGTGTGCAACAGTGTGTATATCAGTTTATAGCTGAACCTTACAAGAGTACACAAACTGTTTTCTACAAGAATTACCATTCCACCATTTACCCTGTCACCAGCACAATTGTCATTCCGGTACAAAGCATAACCTCTACAGGAAAGCAGTATGCACACAATGAAGGAGCACCTCCTACTGACAGGTAGAAGCCAGAGAATACATCCTCTGACCACGGTCAATTTAAGAGTAGCAAGGGCAAAATCCATTGGCATTCCAGTGAAGAATGTTATGGAGTATGGTATGGGATGCATCTACTTGGGCTTGTTACACTTCCTAAATCCTGTCCTAGTCTTCACATTGTCTGTGAGCTACAAGGTGTCAATACAGTCACTATATGAGCAGATGGGGAACTTATCTTTCACCACTCACACAGCCAGGGGACCAACTGGAGAAGTGACACTTGGTAAGTTTCACTGGGGACTGTTTTGGCATTCTTGTAATTGCAAAGGCTTTAAAAATTCTACTGGCCATGGAATTGTCAGAACCCTACATAGAAGCAGTATTTGATTTAGCCATGGTGTTTACCATTTGGGCAAACATCTTGGCGATTTTTGGGCACGAAGCATAGGCTTCAGCATACATAACACACTATAACTTTAACAGGCTCATAACAGGAGCTCTACAACTCAGATTTATGACTGTAATACACTTTGCACAGCATATGTAACATTGCAATACAAAACTACAGAGCCAAAAACAAGAGCAGCACATACACAACAGGATACACCCAACACACAACTTCATAGTAAAGAAGAGACTACACAACATACAGATAATACCCAGATGTGTTACAAACAATAAGAACATATAAAAAGAATGAAGAATGTTGTTCAGTACCAATTCAACGCAAGCAGGATATATCTTTTGGAAACAAAAATTCTGCTAAGATTTAACCAACATTAGCAAGATCTAGATACAAATTTTAAAAGTCAAATAAGTTTTTAATTATACTTTACTTCTCAATATCTACAGACATGATAAAAACCTGGGATCACAAGGTACTGTGACATGTATGTTCACACAATTCTTAATTTTGACAACTGAACTTCCCTGAAGATGACCAGAAATGTGCTGACTAAATGAGTCATTGCATTTATTGCCTACATTTGTTGCCTAGTAAATTATAAACTCTATTGATAAAATTAAAAGGATGAACAAATTTAAAAATGCTGAAGGTTACATGTGAACTTAAATTAGAAATGACAAAAATTATAAGGAACCATGCAAACATGAACAGTATATAAAAATCAATACAATGTAATAAAACCAACACACAATTAGTCACAAAATCCACATATAAAGCAACAGTAATTGTACCAATGTAACAGTACCAGGCCATCACAAAATAGATATAAAAAAAAAGTTAATGAATGTTAGATGTCTATTAGTGAGTGGTACCAAATAAAAGTAAATTATGTACAGTAAAATAAAAGTTAAAAATACAGTATGATTTTAAATGGCATAAACTCATATACAAAAGAAAAACGAAACTTTTACACAACAATAAGTATATAAGTTGTATCACTACAGCCAGAACACAGAACAATATTATATAACGGAGGCACTGATGACAGCTTCATAAAGCAATAACATACATGCATACTGAAAACAAACAATAATAAGTGTTAATTGTATCAAGATGACATACAACATACAGTCATGCTTTCAGGTGAGCCATCCCCATTGTGTTGTACAGGAACACGAATATAGGTAAAGTTATAGTCAAACACAACTTTTAATGTCTATATTGCTAAGGAGTTGTTGTTGTTGTTGTTGAGACAAGCTATGTAAAAACTCCTTAGCAGTATAAAAATTAAAAGTTGTGTTTGACTGTAACTTTACCTATATTCATAGTTAAGCACCACATGCAGATGTCCTCAGTTAGTAATGAATCTAGAACACAGCAATTTCCATCATCACATACCTCTCTTTTGAGCTCAAATTTCCTCAAGAAAAACTAATGAAAAAGAAGCAGAGAGGCAGGCACCAAAGCAGCAAGCCACAGGCCAATGTCATTTACAAGGCCCAGAACTGTTTGCCTACCTGTATAGGAGGATTTTCGCCAACGCTGCTGCTAGCACCTACTGTCTCACTAACAACACCTCCAACAGACTGCCCACTGCCTACAAGATGTGGTAAGTCTGGTAAATCGGCAATAACTGTTGAGTCTTTCTCTTGAATATTCTCCACAGTCAGCCACATGATGTTCTCTGTATTTCATAAGGGTAAGAATACTGACTATTAAGCTGCTTGCAATTAATATGAATGTTTTACAAAATTATGTGGAGTACATGGGGTAGAATGTGTCTCTTATCACCATCCTAAAATTATAACATCTAGAATTCTGTCTCAACATAATTTTTTTAATCGTAAAAATTTGTTTTTCCTGTTTTCTACTGGCAAGGCACAATGGAGTGTGATTCTGCAACAATTCTTAAGTGACAAGCACATTTTTTAATAAATTTTTGACAGTGCTATTCAAAAAGGTTTGGTAAATGGGCATGAGATGCCCCTGAGAGAGGATGGGTGGGCTGGCTTACCGAAAGAACCAACTGTTTTGATTGCTAGTCTACAGTTATATTTCTACTGCCAAGATAAGATCTTTAACAAATGCACAGAATTGCTCAAACACTACCATAACTCTCAAAATCAGAAACAGAAGGATGAAAGGTGTTTTGTTTTCCCTCCCAGTTTTCTGACAGTTTAGTGTGGCAGTTGTAACTACAAAAAATTTCAACTCACCATCTAAAGAGTCATTCTCTCCTGCACTGACAGTGGCATAGTACTGCATGCATTCAAGTGATCCCACCCAGGTAGTCTTTGACACCAATGTCCTATTTTTCCATGCTGGACGATGAACACGCTGCAGTATTTCCGCTTTAGCTGCACTCAGAATCACATAGCCCTTGGTCTCACATCCTTTCAGAAGAACTTGACTGTTCACAAGGGCAACTAAAAAAAAAATAAAATAAAATGCACAATTCATTGAAACTTCTTAAGCACATTTATAAAAAAATTCATGTGAAGTAGACAACAATTAACTTGAGGCTTAAGCTGATTCTACTGATATTACAGATTGGAGGGAAAGGAGAAATATATAGCAAGTTATGAAGAAAATGTCATCATTAAATCAACGTCAAAAAACAGAATTCAATAATTCAGCAGGTTTGAAATATATTGGGTGGAAATGGGACACCCACCACTGAAAAACTTGTATCTTAGATTTAGTAAGCACAAATAACTAATAACAGAATGACCATGCAAAATACAATTAGAAGAAGATATAGGTAAGGTTGTGTTCCCATGACATACCAGATCCTCAGATTGCAGATAGAGAAGACAGTGTCTAGGTAAGGAGAGCAATCAGAATATACTGAATATACAGTGATGCAGAACTGAAAAGAGGTAGTCTTTCAGCTTTTGGGCTGGGTTACGTATCAACAACTTATATCATTAAAAAAAAAAAGTATGTCACAAAATGTTACAGAGGGCCTTGGATTTCAATGGATTCTTTGGGACAGTCTATGCAAATGGTACACATGGTACTAACCCACCAGCATCAAGGGCTCTCTTATCACTACAGTGGTTGGCAGTCCATGTACTGCACACAAGACAGCAGAATGTGCTTCTCTGTTGTACCAAGCACAGATTTTTTTTTGAAGGGGGACATCCTGTTGTGTATCGTCAACTATTTATTGTATTAATACCGTCAATACACAACATATGCGAAGACCAGATGTATTAGTGCAACTGGGTTATATCTGGCGACATGTTTCGCCCGTTAAACGGCCATCCTCAGGCCAACAAAGAGTAGTACTGTTAAGGTAC
>Ga0131853_10013189_pt1 | contig 15147 bp, 9 predicted proteins | sample TergutLab28metaG_FD_92764 | JGI IMG/M metagenome (GOLD analysis project Ga0131853, IMG submission 92764) | Labiotermes labralis P1 segment gut microbial communities from Petit-Saut dam, French Guiana - Lab288 P1 (version 2) (version 2) | ecosystem: Host-associated > Arthropoda: Insects >...
ATTTTTTTCGGGCGGTTTGGAAGGATCAATAAAAAAATATTGGGAAAACCGGAATGGCAGGGTTACACTTGAAACCGGAAGCTCCCGAAAAAAAAACCCAAACCCCCCCCCCCCAATCGACAGGGACGATCAGTTCCTGCAAAGAGAAAGGTGCATCCGGATAAAATCATGTTTCTACGCTGTATTTAATGTAGTATAAATTCACACGGCTTCTTGTTCCGACTTATAAACCAGTGGAAGTTGTGTTTTTATTCCGAATAAAAAGTAGACCGATCACTTTTAAATCATGACAAATATGTGTACCCCCGCTAGACCAACATAAATTTAGTCTTTGTCTATAGCTATAATAGACTAAGACTGCTTACATTAGGACGTCGTGTGTGAACTTCTAAAATTGTGGAGCGTCGAAAACGTGATTCTCGATTTACACCTACTACGTGAACTGGCAACACTGCAAACGGTACATACCGTGAAGCAGTACGCAGACTTTTAACAACCCGTTCTTTGCTTCCAAAACGTCATGTTTTTTAAGGCACTTTCGAAATTAGGAAAGAAACAATGAGGACGGCCGGTGCCAAAATTGTTTTTGAAATACGCGCCTTCCGAATGGAGCCAAATGCCAAGGTATCTGTTGCGAATTAATGCATCTGCCATGCGTGCACTATAGTAAAGTAAATTTACAAAGCAGTTACAAGTAATTGTAAAAATTCCGAATTAAAAGCCTGTAAGGTATGTGATTTCGCTTCCTGTATAGAGAAGTACCTTGATCAGTTGTCTCCCCTTCAGTCTAATTTTATTAGGGATATTTCCGTTTATTCGAAATTAGGATCTACACATGTATACTACGTATACTTACTGTTTTGCCGTTTCAGATGGCGTCTTGGGGTCTTTACAAGCAAGATGCCATGTCGTGGACAGAAGAGCTAGCGTGCGACGACCATTGATAGAATAACATATTCCTGGAGAGTCGTTTTGTTTGATTCAAACAGGGCACTGAAACTTGTGGAATTCGTCTCACTCCTGCTTCATGGGAATAAACATATACAGAGGGGAGTGTGAATTATTGCTATGTCAGCCCAGTCCTACTTCGCTTGATGTATTTTAGAGATATGACGTGATGAAGCTAATGTATTGCTTTGTAATTGAATAAGCAGATTAAAGATACAGCATTCATACATTTCTATAACACATTAATATTGCTGGCACGGCAAGTAAGTAGAAAGTGGGCATTCAATCAGTTATATGTATTAACTGAACACAATACTGCTGACAAAAAAAGAAGTCCTGAGATCTTTATAACAAGTTCTTTAATTATAAATTCACATTATTTTAATTGATAAAATACATTTATCTTACCTTCATCATTTTTCTTTCCAACGTCCTTACTTCCGCTTCACAGACGCCAGGTGTTTTTCATTTGAGACATAAATTTTTATTCAACAACAACTGTTTTAACATCAATATCTGACATGTTTTGTCACTTTCATAGTTTAAACGTAGCGCCACCTTTACTACCTGGATGTACACACCGCATCATAAATCACTGCGAAATTGTACTATTCAGGGCACTCACACAATGATTTACTGTAAGTTCAAGTATAAAACACTTGTTAGACCAGTTAGGCTCTCCATATTAGGAAACAAACTTTAAAATACGTTGTTCGTTTGTTGCTGCACATATAAGAATACAGACGTCAGGAAAGGTTTTTTTTTCGACTTCATTGACCGTACTTCGTTATTGTAAAGTTGCCACGTGTTATTTATTTTTTGGAAAGTAATCACTTTGTAAGAGGCACCTTATGAACTATGTCAACATTCCAAACATTACGGCGGTACGAAAGTACGCCAATATGAATGCGAAGTGATCGATGTTCTACAACATGGGATATGTGACTTTGTGGAGGGTTTCACTACTAAACCAAAATGCAGTTCGACTGGAAGTGTAGTTTAAATCACAACAAAAAAAAACCTCCTTCATTCTTCCGTCCTTTCAAACTACAGGTTGAGTCCACGATGGGTGCTTACAGTAAGGCCGTTAAGAAATACAGCGGGGTCTCTGCGAGCACGCACTTGGGTGGAAAAGTCGGATGTCCCTCATTACATTTCGCGATGACCCACAGTGAAGAACTTCGCTTCACGATAGCATCGTCTAGAAAATTCACTGTATTGGGTAAATGAAATGAAAATAGATTAGTACCGTGTGGTGAAGAGGGATTTCTGTTTCTTGCATGATCCCGTGAAACCTGCATTTCAGTAGCACTGTGAACAAGTGTGTCTGACACTAGTACGTCTCAGAAAGTACGATTCTTCCTTCACGACAGTCAATATATGGAACAACCTGTCTTAATATTATATGCAATCTTTTGCCTAAGTATATATAAACAAACCTCTTCTCTTAGGTCATTTCGTTAATTTCCTGTATGTACAATACCTTTCCACGCTCTTCATTAAGATATAAGGGGTAAATTAACTGAAGTGCTTAAAGGTTTTCCTTATGTATATTCCCTATCTTACTGTTATGGGGTGAGAAAGTTCGTTCACACGAAATAAAAGAAATTTTTACTTAAAATGATAAAATGCTGCTAAAGCGTATTTTAATTAAGTAAATAATTTTCCGAAAAAATATTTTAATTCGAATGAGACAGAACGCTCACCTTTTTCTTTACGGTTTATTCGTTAATTCGCATAAATGATAGGGAGAAATTTGGTGTGTGTGGAGGAGGGAGGGTAGATATTTAGTGGTGACAAGTCGATTGAGGCACAAGGCTGAGATAAACTACGCATGGATTGACCACTCAATGAACGGACATTAAACTACAGCAGAACTTGGACAAAGTGGACAAAACAAACGACATATTTATAAAAATATATTAATGCAAAGTATATGCACCCTGGTGACCTTAATTCATAAGCAATGCATGTCCCAATGTGACACTGTCAATTGTGTCTGTATACAATTTTATTCTGAAATATATTTGTTTTTTAATTTAATTTAAAAATTTTGTAAATTAACTTATAACGACGCCGTGATTCAACAATATAAATAGATATTTTATTTGACCTGAAATGTGACACAACAATTACTCACAGCTCGCAACGACATTTGGGATTTCCTTCTCACACCGTTACAGCACGTTCAAGGACGGACAAAATCCGTAACTTCAGTCCATTTCTTGCATAAACTACTCAAATACTTCAGGTGGTGTTTTTTTACCGGGGTTTCAGAGAACACTTTTCTCAGTTATTTGTTTCCTTTTTCGATTTTTAGAAGCATGAGCAACTCGTTAGAGCATCGTCTTAACATGCGTAGTGATAGGCCTAAGATTCCGCGTGAACTCTGAATTTTAAAAAGTTATATTTAACCGTTTTCATGTCTTTGTCGCTCCATGAAGAAGTCTATCCGTGGTTACTGCAATGTGCATAATTCGGGATGCATTTTTTTGCACGATACACGCCTTATCTCCCTCGAAGACGACCATCGTTGAGTTGAACATGGTCCAGGACGACGGAGTAGACGAGATACATGACGATATGCGCCATGACGCTCAGCGAACTGTTGGACAGGATCGCTGAACCAGTGTGCATTGCAGCGCGTCGCTCACCTGTCAACAAACATGGTGCTTTTCATAAATGAGATCGTCTATACACGTGTTCAGAATACGGGGCAAAGGGTTGTTCTGCTGTTGCTGGGGAGCTCGCTCACCTGGCAAAAAGAAGCAGTCACATCCCGTTCAGCTGCCGAGAGTACAGCAGGTTCAGCAACACCAGAGTCGCCATACTGATGGAACTATTGGACAGTCCTGCCGACCCGGTCTGCATTGCGGCTGGGTACTCACCTGGCAAAACAAAAACCGCCGTGTTCAGAAGCCGGTTACCACTGGTTATAGTTCCAGTTCCTGGCATCAGTACCTCAGTCACATATGTTTTGTAAGCCTACATACATGGTAGCTCCAAAATGTTCCCGGAATCACATTATTGCTAAGAAATACAAAATAATAAAATCATTTAAGCTACATTTCTTTCAAGATAGTCCCCTTGCGTAACTATACACTTCTGCCAGCGACTGTAAAGGTGCTGGAAACATTCCTGGAAGTCATTTTGTGAAAGTCTTCTCAGCCCTTCAGTCCCATTCTTAATGATGTCAGTAGCATCACAAAAGTGCTATACCTTCAGTGCTGAGTTCGGTCGAGGTAACAGATAAATATCAGCTGAAAACAGGTCAGGAGAGTACAGACGGAGCTCCAGTGTTGTCACATTGTTCTTTGATACGAAATCCTTGACCTAAACAGACCGGTGTGCTGGAGCATTGTCATGATGGAGTAACCACTTTTGATTCTCCATTTTTCGGGACGTTTCCTCCTGAATGCACTCCTACCGCGATGAAAGAAGTCAATGTATAATTCTGTACTGACAATTTTACCTTCAGGAATGAACTCCTGTAAATTATACAACCGAATTCCGGGAATTTTTCAAAGCTACTACTGTCACTACATGCTGCAAGATATTCATAAAAAATTAAGAGTTGCTCGAGATTTGGAGTTTTTAGAGCGGTGGTGACGAAAATTCAGTTCTTGTGGGATGTTACGCCTTATCGACCGGTGAGTAGTTCCCGACGTTTCGAAAGATCGTAGTGCCTTCAGCTTTAGTTTCATGCAGTCCGAGTATAGATGAGGGCACTGCACAGTGAGAAGTATAATGATACCCAAAAACTTTAATATTAAAGCTGACAGATATTCAGCTGTCGCAGAAATTGCACGCTCCATAATACCCGAAAGTATTCATTATCATGTGTGACATCTGGCGATTTCACAATTTTGAAGATTTAGAGCTGATAATGATAGAATTATCCGGCATGTGGGTGTTTCTTAACAAAGTTTTTTTACAGAGAGGGGTTGTTAGCACCTCGTCCAACCCCCAAGCTGGACGACCACCCCTCGTCGGCTGTCCGCGACTGTTTATTCAATTTATTCGTTTGTGAGTGCGGTAATGAACATTCGGGTTCCGTAAAATGCGGGGAATTTTTTGAGTAGCTGCAAACCAATTAGCTTCTCAAGAAGGACTCTGCACCATGGAGTAAGTAAGTAAGTAATGATAGAATTATCGCGTAATCCAAGACATGGTTACAAAAGTTTCGGAGGAAAGGGCTGCTTCCGTCTTTAGCACACGAACTAAAACGTTCATTAAGATTGTTACGTTTTGTTGACCGCGCATCCTAATACAATGATAATATTTTTTTTATCAACTTTATGAACAAATTCTTTATTTTAATATCTTTATTACATTCCTCTACACGTTTTGAGCCCTATTATGCTCATCTTCAAGAGGACAATTGTATTAACACAGCATGTGGTATCGTCACTCTCTTTAGGTGACTGTTCAGTACACAGGTTAAGAGAGTCCTCTCGTAACCTGTGTACTGAACAGTCACCCGAAGAGAGGGTCGATACCACATGCTGTGTTAATACAATTGTCCTCCTGAAGATGAGCATAATAGGGCTCGAATCATGTAGAGGAATGTAATAAATGTATTAAAATAAAGAATTTGTGCATCAAGTAGGTAAAAAAAAGACGTTCATTAAGATGTTCATAAAATTCGACTTTCCACACCACACTGCGTTGAAAGAAGCTATTTCATACTCCCACCCAATATTTCACAAAAAATGTTTTAGTCATATCTCCCATCTAAAGCTGGGTCTTCTTAGTCGTCACTTCCCTTGAGATGTTGCTAATAAAATCCTGTGCCAATTTCTGTTGCGCCTTAAAACTGCTACATGCCAAACTCATCTCACCCTAATTAATGATATTTATTTGTGTGTGTCACCAAGTACAAATTACGAATACTGCAATAATTCAGTTAATCATTCTATGCCGATGCCGGTAGCGGTTCGGTGTAAGGCGTAGTTCTGAAACCGCCTGATTGCTGGGATCGCGAGTTTGAATCCCGCTGAGGGCATGGATGTTCGTCTCTTGTGTTTTTTGTGTGTAGTGTAGGTAGCGGCCTCTGTGACGAGTTGATCTCTTGTTCAGAGTAGCCCTACCCATTGTGTAATTATTTGTGATGTGTAAACCTTAACAATGAGGGGGCCTAGCCCCGAGTTGGGCTGCAGTACCACAGAAAAATTCATCTTAATCTTCCACCTAAATATAGTACACAGCTTTCGGTTTTCAAACATCGTTAGACTGACCAAATTTTGCACCAAAATTAACCATGTAAAAATACATGTTGATGCGGTATTGTAGTTGTGAGGAAAGGAGAGGAGAGGAGACAGGAAGGGGAACGTTAATAACACAAGCAACTACAAGAAAAGACGGACTAATATGAAGACGTTCTTAGTCTGATACAAAAACACGTCAGGCTGCACATAAAGGAATGTGATTATGCTCCATAACTTAGTGTGAGGCAGAAGATATATTGTTATGTGCAGTCAGTGATGTGTTATAGAGCCCACTTCCGAATGCTATTATGAATAATAAATTACATTGAACCTAATTCCCCTGTTTTTTCACTGACAGACGCACCCCTCATTGTTGGACAGCCCCTAGTGGAGCAGGGCCTTCTGACTATCGAGACTTCACGATCACACTCAGTTGCACAGTTCGCATTTGATATCTTCTCTGGACGAGTGATCAGCACGACGCACATACCTCTACCTAACACACAATACTCACAAGAGACAGACATTCATGCCCCCAGCGGAATTCGAATCCGCAATTCCAACAAGCGAGCGGCCACTCCTATCAGTACACTGGAAAGCTTAGAGTCAATAATATTTTTCCGTCCTTATGACTACTATTATATTTGTAATTTATTTTCAGGCTGATTATATTTGACTACAAAACTTACAGCCTTAACTCATGGTGCACTTTCAGTGTTCATTGTTTCATAATTTTCTTTGAAGCTAATTTTATTTTACTACGTTGACTGCAGTCACGGCTATAATTTTTGTCTTGCCCTTACGAAATATTGCGTAGTAAATGCAGGAGTTGATATTGATACTCGTGCTGGAACCTACACGGCTCTACAATGTCATGGTAATGTGAAAATTGGTAGCAAATTGGGCAGTTTCTCACCATTTTTTCAAAGCGGCAAACAAAAGTGAATGATGAGAACAGCGCTGTCCTGGTTTATTACGCAGCAAGTAGTCATAATTTCTTACAGACGTTAAGGACAACGTATCGGTCCTGTCATCAAGAGTTAAGAATCCAAAAAAGAATGCGAAGATGGTACCGGTAGATTATCCCAGACGCCAGTAAGAAATTACCACTACTCACTGCGTAATAACCCTGGAGAGCGCAGTTCTCATCTACTTCGCGACGGTACGCCTGAAATAACGCAAAGCTGAGTGTCTGCCGATACAGGTATTCATAATTTTGTATGGACACGTGTAACAGGATACGGTTCGTGACTGCTAATTGGTAGTAGTTAGGAGTCGGAAAAACAGATGGCAGCAACAATCGGTAATGGGCGGCACTATGCTGAAGTCGATAGTGTAACCTGGAACTTTGCTGGAGTGAAAGTGAGTGTTATCGTGATTTCGGTGTCTGTCAAGGTTTATAATGTACTACGGTGGGTCACTGAAATGGCTGTCTGTTGAAGCTACAGCTGAAGAAACTCTTATCAATTTTTCCCTTTTAAATTTTAAATAAATTTCACACACACACGCACACGCACACAGACACACCTACACACACCTACACACACACACACACACACACGCACACAGACACACCTACACACACCTACACACACACACACACGCACACGCACACAGACACACCTACACACACCTACACACACACACACACACACACACACGCACACAGACACACCTACACACACACACACATTCAGAACACATAATGCTCATACAGTCTTATTTAGGGGTGACAAATATTCATCTTGATATTTATCTCAGTATTTAACCAAATTTTGTGCATAAAGTTGGTTAAATACTGATATAAATATACTGCAATGCACGGTCAGCAAAACGTCAAAAAAAGTCATCTTGATGTTGACGATTGGTTGGATAATATTACGAAGGCAACGAAATACTAGTATTTTTGGAAACAGACCTGGCCTCACCCTTACTCTACTGTTCCATGACAACACTGTGTTGTGAGGTCTGAAAGTGTCAACAGGCAAATACCAGGTCACTGTTAGCGCACCTGTTGTAATTTATCGGACCTTACACATCACTTTACATCTCCTTCAGAAGCAGCGTTTCTGAAAACTGATTCCGTTTCTGTACCTGCAGGAAAGGGAAAACCTAGTCCAACGGGTTGTAATTAGGAAGATTTCCTTCAAAGGGATTTTCGGATTAGAGTTCATCTTTCCTGAAAACGAAAACAAATGCTGAAACGCAATTGTTTAAGAAACACGAAGGCCACGGACAAATTCCAGGTAACTGCAGTAATTTTGTATGTTCTTTGAGAAACATCAATAAATGGTCTTATAATGTGAATTACGAGAAAGCCAGTGAAAACAGCAATTTATTCTATTATTTCCAACTACATGTTTCGGGCTAAAAGGCCGTCATAAGTTTGGACACAAGAATAAAAAAATATTTTTTACACAGTTTATAAGGGATTGAAATTTCCAAACCTTACGCAACAAACTGTGAGGTTTTCATATCTCATTTCCATGTAAAGTGTTTACATTATTCTTTTATTCCTACGTTCAACCTGATTCCAAACCTGTAGTTAAAAATAGTAGGACGAATTGTTGTGTTTTGACTGGAATTATTGTACTTCTAATTGCTCAAAAACGTAATGGGGATGAGTTTTCTTAGAATTCAGCAACCTTACGTCCTACTTTGTGCGACATAATGTGTTGGAAGGACAGCACAACAAGTCGATAATTCATAAATCTCCGAATACTAACAATTGTCGTTACACTGGACAAACACATTCGAACTGACTCACTGGTCCGATCGATTATGTAATAATGACGATATGCACGAGCAGGTTTGCTGACACTAGCAATGTCAGTCGGGATTAACGTCATTAATCACAAGATATGCGAACAGCTGCACTAAGCAACCTTCAAACATAATTTGTCAAAACTTATCTTTCATTCACATTTACCTTAAAATAGTTCATGTGATAAAATCTGTGCCAGTGATGGTTGGTGGAAATGTTCAAGACTTCATAAACACAACAAATCTGAAATATGCATGGCGTCCAGAAATGAAGAATCCGCTGGGTGTAAAAGGAGTTTAATCCTTTACCTGCTAATATGGAGAATATGGTGAGCTCCTAACAATGCCAGCAAATGGCAGATGGGATTTAATTCGGCGTTTAAAGAGTTAAAGAATTAAAAAAAAACAATATTTTTATTGCAGGATGTATCAACATTAAACTATTTCTCCAAACAATCGCCGCGTATGTTCAGATACTTCTCATGTCGTGGGACAGAGTTTTGAATGTCTTCGTCGGAAAATGTCGCCGCCAAGCATTTCAGCCAGTTCGCAAAGCGTCCTTTTAGTCTCTTGGTCACTATTCAGAATCTGGCCGGCCAAGAACGTCTTTAGGAAGAGAAACAAGTGACAATCACTTGATGCAAGATCGGGAATTTTTTTCTCTTTCTTTCAAATCATCCATGACCAAAGACGGAAGCTCACTCGGTACTTTGTCATGCAGGTTAGTCCTGCCTTCTTTCAACACAAATACCATTTCCTCCAAACCCACCTCGTTAATTACACCGTGTACTTTAAAAATCTGCCAGGAAATTTCTGGAGGACGGATATTTTTAGCTTTTAAAAAGGTATCACCTGCCGCACTTCATAATTAGTGGGGGTTTCCATTTTCTTGTTCACCTTTAAAGACTACAGCGAATGGGGGAAAATTATGACATACACTACACAAAATACATGTTTCCCCGGATCATACAGAAGACGACTAAACTTTACAGCAAGTGCGCGAGTCAACTGCGCGGCCAATAAGCCCGATCACTTCTTAATTGCTGGACGCGCCTCGTCTAAGGCAGTTCCTAGAACTGAAGGACCGCAGATGTTGGACGCACGAAGAAAGAAAGCATTAATATGATTGATGTTCAGAAAACGTGAGCGGGTTTAGTAAGGACAGGCTAGTAAGAATTTGCTTAACCCTTTAAAATTAAATTAACATGAGTCATTTAATTAGTACACACCAACTAATGCACATACATAAAACTTTTTTCCATTAAAACATTTAAAATCGCTCCGACATGTTTCGATCCTAAGATCATCTTCAGGGAGCTTCACTGTTCTTTGCTGAAGTCACGTTTTTAAAAACACTCACTGATTAATTTCCTTATTTTAACTTGGTGCTGTGGCAGTATATCTGTAATATAAAATATATTTATTAAGTAGATTGTCAAAGCAATATAGTAAGATTAGATAGTGTAGTAATAATTGAATTTTTTTTAGCTTGGTGTTCTTGTAGTAGTTGTTAAGTTTTGCCTGTTAGACACTAACTATCTTTATCGTTGCACCGTGCATTTCGTAGAGTCATTTAATTAGCACACCAACTGATGTACAAACATAAAACGTTTTTACATAAAAAAACATTTAAAATCGCCCCAACATGTTTCGATCCTAAGATCATCTTTAGGGAGCTACACTGTTGGTGTGTACTAATTAAATGACTCTACGAAATGCACGGTGCAACGATAAAGATAAATTAACGTGAGTTATATTTAAAAGTTCAATCCGTACCACACAGTAAACACTCTCCGCCTCGGTTACAAAAACCACTCGGTTTATGCTGCATTCGGAAATGATAGCCGCTTATTCTTATATCCATAAAATCCCAAGAAATACAGACTGTGGATAGAATTTCTAAGTGGGAAACCTCGTGGTACTGTACATAAAGCAAACTCAGGAGCTTAGGGAGATAATGAAGATATTCGTGATCATTATTGGTTTTGAGCATTACTGTGGTCATCAGATCTAGAGTAATGAATCGGAAGGATCATATGGCAGGCAGGGTAGACGAGAAAGGATTATCACATTTCAGTTGTAAATCCCGAGGTCTGAAATTAAACGGCGCCCGGGATATTGTAGTCATTATAACGACTTGCTAGGGGTGGACGGCACGGGCGAGATATTCCTCAACTTTCCATACCAACCCCGATGCCCACCCAGCCTCCTGCAGAACCTGTAATTGGGCTCTTTCCCGTAGGTAAAGCGACCGGCGCGTAGCCTTAACTACCCACTCCTATTTAGTGCCGAATTTACAGAAAAGTTCCAGCTAGACTTCAAACCCCCCCCCCCCTCCCCCCATGGCATGTTATGGGATAAAGTTTAGTTTGACGGAATATTTCAAGGTTTAAAACCCCGAATTTTAAAAGTCCGCACTTTAAAAGAATAATCACCATACAGTGTATACCTACTTCACAACCCAAAATATCACATAGGTTTTGTTTGTTTTATTGCGTTACTCTCTGTACAGCGCTCTATTTCTATACGCTTCTCGCATTTATCACCGCTTTACAATATAAAATGAAAACGTCGTTTATATTTTTGTACCATGAGCACTGCCGAGACCCGGGGTCGATCCTAGACTATTTCATGCAGACAGGGAGGTTTTTCTCCAAGTATTTCCGTTTTCCCCTGTCAATATCATCCCACTGAGCTCCATACTCATTCATTCATCTACCGCCGATGATATATGAGTGTAGCAACCGACAATGTCCTTTAGCATGAACACGCAGAAGGCACGCTACGTATAATGTAAAGTTGTGGCGCGTTCACGTAACCATTGTTACTGTGGAAATACAATAATCCATTAAGTGTTGTTGAGCTACACGCCACTGTTATCTATAAAAATTAACTGAGTGTCACACAACAATTCTTTTATGGAAAACTTATGTCGCCAGCAACATTAAAACGTATGTAGGTGTTCATGCAAAGTGCCCGATACTGCACTGAAACAGAAGACTGTTTGCTCATGGCCTTCTTTAGACGTACAGTTTGGCTAAACAGATTGTAATGACAGACAAGTCGATGTGCAGTTTCTCAGTTTTTGTGTTGCCGTAAAACATTTTACGAGATCAGACGGAATTAATCTATTACGAAGCAATAGGTAGGAAATGTAAGTGGGTGTGTCTGCGTTCTGTGTCTTTGTCATACGGAATCTTTTCTGCGCCGCATTATATATTGTCACCTTTGGCCTGTCTGGCTCCTCCATAATTTTCCATATTATCTCATAAAGGGTAATATTTTCGGAAAACAAAAATTGAACATAAAATGTGTGTTTGGATTTTCTCTGCAACCTTTGTTTTAACAATTCTCATTCTAAGAAGAATTCAGAGAGATATGATCACAAATGTATATCGATCTTCATGTAAAGTGCTCGTTTTTCTCGTCAGATTTTAATGATACTTGAATTTTCGACAAATGTTTCGAAAAAGTCCCTCAAATATTAAATTTAATGAGTGTCTGTCCGGTGGAAGACAGGCTGTTTCATGCGGAAGGACATTACGAAGCCAGAATTCACTTTTCACAATTTTGCAAATGCGGCCAAAAACTACGGTGCGACGGGGAGAGGGGGGGGGGAATGTTCGCTACAGCTAGTTTCATGCTTACCTTCTGATCTCCCCGTCACGATTTAGAAATAGCTATGTTTGTGTATACCACACATAATGAACCTAATTATGTACATACTCGTAAAACCCGGCAAAGCGTTGAGCAGATATGGAATATGACAGGAGGACAGGATGTTGAAAATGGCGTAACGAACCGTAACGATCACAGTACGTGACATACCGTTTCATATGAAAACTGAAGCACAAAGGAAGATAAATTCGAATATACGCAATACGATTTAAATTTCAAATCTTTTTAAGTTAGTCAGTGTTTTACTTCACGTATCGAAATGCTTCGCTAAGGAGAAGTTCTTGTGTAATGGCAGTGACTGGTTGCAGGTGGGGAGCAAACTCTGCGTCATGCTTCATAATTCTGCGTCTCACCACCAGAGTACTTCGCTTTGGCGTATTGCTAAATATTACATAGCGGGGAATGTGACATGCATGTGACGAGAGAGAAATGTATATCAGGGTTTTGTTTGGGAAGCCAGAGGGAAAGGGAAACTGAAGGGAAGTGGCTGCTTGGAGGTGAAGTTAAAGTAAAGGTATCCAGTTAGAGGCCTGGATAGGTCCCTAGGGTTCCACGACGTTGCGGCTCTCAGATTTCCATACAATCGGCATATGAACGTGGTAAAATTGTCAGTCCTATGTCCCGGTCGCCTTTATGCCCAGTAAGTATTCCTGATAATCTTTTATGTTAGAGATTGAGTCGGCGACCCCAGGGCCATAGTGTGGTCGGAAGGATTAAGTCAATATAAAATTCCAATGACTCCAACGGGAATCGAAACCGCGACTTTCCGACTGCTTGGAACTACCTGGTGTAAATTGGAAGATTATATTAATACAGTTTAAAGGAATAAGATAGCTGAATGTTGATTGGATTCATCTGGCTCGGGATAAGGACACGTGTCGGACTCTTGTGTAGGCTGTAATTGAGTTTCGGGTTCCGTAAATTGCGGGAAATATCTTGACTAGCCGACGAACTGAATGCCAGATACCAGAATAGTCAAGAAGATATTTAAATTGAATCATCTAGCCAAAAGATTGCAAGGAAGATCCAAATACCGACGGGAGGACAACGTCAAGCAGGACATCTGCCAAATGAAGGTTAAAAATTGGATAACCTGCGTCCAGGATCGAGGGAAATTGAAAGATGTCGTTGAGATGGCTAAAACTTCCAAATACTGAAGGAAGTTCAGTGCCTGAAGAGGAAGAAGAAGCAGACGAACTCTTAGTTTATCAAGAAGAACTTTGCTACAGGTAGCTAGAAACAGGAAGTCTGTCTTTTTGTGTCTCCGTGTAACAAGCCATTCTTATAGAGTAGTTTTGGATACGTACTGTAGTTGGCACTGATTGTCAGAGATCTGTCTGCATGAAGCAATCGAAAAGGAATTATGCTTTGAGTTTTATTGCAACGTCGAACCGAAATAAAGAACTGAGGATTAATTATTAATTATAACCAGATTAATACTTTGTAGAAGAAATATTATGTTTGCTAAATATTAAAATTTAGAAAATTTTAATTTCGCTTGTTTTATACGGGGGGTAAAAATTGGCTGCCATTTTAAGGGACGAATTTGGGCTGAGGGTGTTAGAGAATATAGTGTTGAGAAAAATGTCTAGGAATAAGATGGTGAGGTACAACTGTTCATTCTGAAACTGGTGGACACGCATTAGGAATGTTCTCCGCACTTTAAAAATATCACGTTTTTGAAGCTCAGTTAAGAAACACCCAGTGGTTGTAGATGTGACGATATTAACTTATTTTATAACGGGATTTTTGTGCCACGATTCTGTAAGTGCAGCGACTGGGGAACACGATAATAACATAAAATTTTGCTAAAAGTCACTTTCCTTACAGCTTTCTGAAACTGGCCATTTCCTATGAGGTCGCTCGCATTTTGCATAACAGTTAACTTGTTTTGTAATATGTGGTGTTTGTATGTGTGGGGTTTGTAATGTGTGGGTGTTTTAAAAATATGTGTACTTGTATTTACTGTGTTTTTGTATTGTTTCGTTTAGGTATATTTATTCTTTTACGCTTCTGTTTAAATTTGGAAGTTATGTAGTTTTATTATTAGGTTTATGTATTCTTATTGTTATGTATATTCTGTTCTGTACATTCTGTTTTCATCGTGCCAACTGGTACTCTTCGGCTACCCTGACTGAGGTTTCTCCGTGCTTTTTCCTCAGTTGTGAGGCAAATGCCAGGGTATAACTCGCAAAGACGGTTCACGGCTCGCACTATTCCCAAATGAATTTTGTTTTGTGTATTGTTTGTGTGTAAATGTGTACTGCACTGCTGCCACCGGGTGTCAATCCAATTACAGTTAACACACACACACACACACACACACACACACACACATATATATATATATGTCTATCTATCTGTCTACCTACCTACACACACACCCACCCACCCACCCGTCCGTCCGTCCATCCGTCGATCCATCCATCCACCCATCCATCTATCTATCTATCTATCTATCTATCTATCTATCTATCTATCTATCTATCTATCTATCTATCTATCTATCTATCTATCTATCTATCTATCTATCTATCTATCTATCTATCTA
>Ga0131853_10013191_pt1 | contig 15145 bp, 13 predicted proteins | sample TergutLab28metaG_FD_92764 | JGI IMG/M metagenome (GOLD analysis project Ga0131853, IMG submission 92764) | Labiotermes labralis P1 segment gut microbial communities from Petit-Saut dam, French Guiana - Lab288 P1 (version 2) (version 2) | ecosystem: Host-associated > Arthropoda: Insects >...
CTCATGTTACTGCTCATGCTGCTATTGTACTATTACTGTTGTCTCATGTTACTGCTCATGCTGCTATTGTACTATTACTGTTGTCTCATGTTACTGCTCATGCTGCTATTGTACTATTACTGTGACTCTACCATTACAGTATTCCTTCTTCTCTACTTTTACTTTCTCAGTCTCTTCGTCCATACCATTATATAGGAGATGAGACTTACCCATTTTATTTCGTAACTTGCATTTAATTTTAAACAGACATTTTCAAAAATCTACTCCAGTTACTCTTGTACAGTTGAAACCATTGAAACCTCTCTTAAACGGAATTCGGCTAGAACGAAATCCTCTCTTTAGCGGAACACATTTTCAGTCCGATGATCTTTAATTTAACTTCAAGTACCATTATTAAACGACAACTATCTCCAACGGAAAAAAAACGGCTCCTTGCGGTTCCGTTATAGGCAGGGTCTCAGTCTATTTGTTAAAATCTACTTTAATATTTGTACTCAACAATTTTTCAAAAATAATCCAACTGAAGCGGCTCTCTCTTTAAGTGTTAGTATTTTTAGTGACAAGAAAAATAACAAAACTGTGTCTTTATGTGTGTATAACTACAAAAGTTGGAGAATAGGAAAGTTTATGGTAATCAGGAATGTTAACTTATTCTACTAGAAGTTTCGTACCATGAATCTATACTGAGGGATTCTATTCAACTTAGCCCTTTAGATGCTATTGACGAAGTTTGTCTAGAAGGATAAGCAATGAGGGCAGAGGTGTAGGTGGGTAGATAATATTAAAATGGATCTACAAGAAATATTCTAGGAGTTCTTGGATTATATTAATCTGATTCTCACTATGGGTAAGGATTAAACAGTTGCTACCATGGTAATGAATTTTCATTGTCCATAAAATGCGGGGAATTTCTTGAATAGCTGACGAATTATCAGATTCTTAGACTTCTGCTCCGTGGAGTTCGTTTACCAAAAAAAAAATGTAAGAATATGCACAATTCTGGATGCTATTTCTATCATTCTTTCTGAATCTCCTAACTTCCCGTCTCCTATGCAGAAATGTGAAAAAGTGTGTATGAAGAGCAACAATTTCAATCGATACAAACTTCTCCGTTGTTAAGATGTGTCAATCAGGCTTTGATAATCTTCAGTGGCCATTAAAGTTTGAAAACTTTTATATGTTTCTAACTAGGTGTATGTCTGGGGGTGTTCGTAAACCGAAATGTAAGGAAAAGATTTAAAACAAGTTAAACATTAGCCATAAACACTGCATATATGTAAATCCGTCTCTCCAATACAGAATGCAATTTTTGGTGCTCTGAAACATTGGCATAGCTACTTCGTTTATTGGGAAGGGAAAGAAGCGATCGAATCTAACAGCAGCAAATATCTGCTAGATATGTTCCAGCTTGCTGGTATCGGCAGACAGAATAGAACCACAGATAACAGAGGATAATAAGGAACTCCATAATTGAACTCTTCAGAAAACATAATCTGTGTGATAAAACTGGGAGCAATGAGAAGAGCGGAGTGTACAGCTGGCATAGGAGAGGCAAAAAATTGGTACACAAGTTTAGTAATAGAATTTGGATGGAAGAGATCATTTGGAGGAATCGTTGTAGGTGGGTGGATAATATTAAAGCTGACCTTAAAGAAACTGTGTGGCTACTTATAAATTGATCTTATGGTTCGCGGGTTCTTGCGAACGCGGTAATGAAACTCGATTACCAGGAACTGTTATGTATTTTATAACCAGCTGAACAAGTATGATTAAGAACACTGCTCCGTACAGGATGTCATGTATTCAATAACGTTTTTATTTCAGATACTTTTTTGGAAATATAAATCTAACTTATGTTTACTGGACAGTGCATCATCTTGATAGTTGAATAGCGACCAACTTGATGCCACTTGCTTTTTTTTATTTCATTATTTAATGTTCAACATGTTTCGGATGTTAATACATCCATCTTCAGGAGCTTGCGATTTATTTGTTGAGTTATTTCATGGGTTGTATTGCTCTGGTTCCATGCGTGTTGGTGTTACGTTGTGGTTTGGCTGGGGTGGTGTGGTATCCGTATGCAGACTGAAGCAAGCTCCTGAGGATGGATGTATTAACATCCGAAACATGCTGAGCATTAAATAATGAAATAAAAAACGAGTGACATCAAGTTGGTATCTCTTTATTCAACATAAATCTAACTTTTAGAATATTTTTACATTTGTATATTTTAAGTGTGTGTGTATGTGTGTATGTATATATAGACCTACTCAAACTTTTATACGGTGCAATCAACTTCGGCAAAATTTGACCTACATGCGGGCACATGATATTCAATACATAAAAGGCTGAATATGTACAGTTTTACATTTGTATTTATCTATATATCATGTGCAATAAAAATATATTGATAATAATAAGAAAATTATATAAGGAATCCATTTCACAACCTTGGCTAGGGTGTCGTTATTGTAGCAGATTTTTACAAAATGAATTCGTGAAGTAATTCTCCGTAAAGAAACAGCTCGTGAGCAGGGGCGACTGGTGCGGCCGCCCTGGGCAGCAGAGTGCAACGGGCGAAAAAATGGACGGAAAAGTAAATTTGTGAATTAAAAAAATATATTTTTGTGATGGAAAATCGTAAATTGATGAGACAAAACGAAATTTAACACATAATCATGATTTGTTTTATTTCGTTATTTCTGTTAGGTCGTCAAGAAACTAGGTACGTCAATACTCGTAAGTCTTGACAATTTCTTGGGCGTTCTGCTTCAGCTTTGCCAGGGAAAGGATTTTACTTTGTCGCATTGAAGTGTCTCAGCGGGCAAGATAGCGATATATCGCGTGAAACAAGTGGCTTGCGAGCCACGGGTTACACGTGTGTGTGCGCCTGTGTGTGTGTGTGTGTGTGTGTGTGTGTGTGTGTGTGTGCGCGCGCGTGTGTGTATGCATACGTATGTACATATGTTGTAGCCGATCATTTTTAGTATAGTTGTTTCTTACGACTGCTGGCGTCAGTTACGGACGTTTCATGGCATGCGTTGTAAGTTAATCTGTCAGCTTATATTCAGGACCGTTGGTGATAGGAAGGAGGGGAGAGATTTAAATGAGAAAACGTTAGGCGCTGATAACGGACGCTAGCAGTCCAGTAAGGAAGTCAGTCGATTACGAGTGTGGTGTAGGTGGGAGTACAGAGAAGTGAATGTGTCAGTTTCCTAGAAATGATCTAGTTGTTTTACTGGATATAGCGCTCCATTATCTTATATCAAGAATAAATTGAGTAAATAAAACAACAAGTAAGAAAAGAAATAATTAAAACTATATGTGATTCGGTGAACCACACCCGTTTCCCGGTGAGAGGTTCTCCTACCAGACTGAGGGCGTCGGGACAACAAAGTTACGAAGGCTGATCGTGTAGAATGTATATATATGTATTATGTATGCACGAATGTATGTATGTCTGAATGCATATATGTATGTACGTATGTATGGTATTTTTATGTATTCGTGTATGCGTGTGTCCTGGATGCATGAATGCGTGAATGACTGAGCACCAAACTTAGTTAAGTTGCTTAAGTCTGGATGGTAATATAAATTGAAGAATATTAATTTCATATGTACATCAAATATTACCATCGCAAACTGTGAGCTATTTTGTGGTTCAAACGTCAGATGCACATAATCTCTCTGTTGCTACCCGGATGTACTAACCACAAACCCATACTTCCTCCTAACTGAAACCACTCGCAGTGACCCACATGCTTCCTGTCATTCTGCTCCATGACCAACCGCGTCGCGCCGGCTGCAATTAAAAACGTTAAATGAGATAATGCGCAATAATGGATTCTCACCGAAGATTAGCATATTTCTGAGACTGAAACTTACATAGTCACTGACATGTACACACATGTCTGAGTGTTCCATAACATATAGCCTATATCGTGACAATCGTGATCGGTTGTTTGTTAAGTGTTATTAACACGTATGTGTTGCGTGAGAAAATGTCACAGAATGAGTGCAGACAGGAGTCGATGGCCGCACGATATTGTATCTGTCTTAGGTATCTGCACTGATTACATAAAATCCCGCTCTTATTAGCGACAAATTGAATTCGCTAAATGGTAACCACGAATAACTTGCAGGAGAAGTGTTGAAACTTCTTTAGTACTTGCCCAATGTGTAAATAAGCGTAACCATTTGTTATTGATTATAAGTAAAAAGTTTGTAATTAATTGTATTCTTTTTAATATTATGGTATATACTGCCATCGTACGGTACTGCTAGTTTCCCGTCCTTCCATAAAATGTAGATAAAGCATTCAGCGTGCCGTCCGATGTACGTAATTGAAAGTCTAGAGGATTTTCTGTTTTGTTGTGTCTACATGAAAGAAATGTCTTTCTTGTGAAGTGGTTTATTACGGTCTGCGTTTCAAGTACTGTAATGGATGCTTCGTTCTAATGTAATATGCGAAATTATGTATTTTGTGTATATGAATCACATATTATAATCCTTCAAGGCTGGAACTACTGTTGTCTATTACGGCAGCAGTTGTAACAGTTTTGTGGTCCTGTTGCATACTGCGCGGATCCGATGAGGAACGTATCTTGGATATTGTTCCAGGAGGGACGGAGCTCGGAACTCAGGTTAAGACGGGGAGTCGGGCAGGCCGCACAAACTCTCAATAATCCCCAAGTAGAGTGTACTGGAGTTTTATTGTGCGTAATTAGGGAATAACTGCAGTTACAACTGAACTGTATTGGTGACAAATCTCGCTAGCGGGGCTCTTCGTTGCCGTTAACACTCACTGATCGTCCAGCTTCAATCTCTATTGCTCAGTCACTGTTCGAGATAAACAGCAGACTGCAACTGGAGCACAAGGCAGCTACTGTTACATGCGTTAATCCTCACACTGCTCGCGCGATAAACACTTAGAGCTTCCAGTTATGAACAAAAAGAAATAGAAGGAAATTATATTCCTCCCGTGCCTAGTCTGCTTACTAAGAAATGGAAGTGTAAACAAATGGTATGAGTTACAGAGAGGTGAGAACTAAGCATGATAAAATTAAGCTTATGACTTATATAAAGTACATACAACAATGCTAGAAAGAAAAGAAAGAAAACCACAACCAAAAAATTAATATGTGTCAACTGCACAACAGCCCTTCGTGCAGGTGTTTCCGAAACACTAGTCTCAAGAGCTGAGAAATGTTCTGTATTTTACAACAGATTCATGTTTCAAACACCGTTGCATTGCAACAGACTCTGTTCAACAAAGTACCATAGTCGTGGCATGTTGCTACGTCACTGAGGACCCTGAACTGTATTTAACAGCAACAACCCCCGATGATTCATAGCGCAAGCCTGTTATCATCGACAGCTCAATTTGCACTCCCTCTTGAAAACTGTGTGGGAGAGATTACATGGCCGCGAATTAGGCGCCATCTCTGGCTCTCATGTTCCCCTGGTTTAAGATATTATGACTTTTATTTTTAGGGAAGTTTAAAACTTTAAAGTGCACAAACAAATACGCACACGCTGTAAGAACTAAGAAACCACATCCTCCATCAGATATAAACAATTTCCGGAGTAGAACTCCAAAGAGTAAACAACGCCCTCAGTTGCACGGAGTGCATTCGGTCAGGCGGACGACAGTTTTAGCATCTACTGAAGCATTGGTGAGTTTCTGTTAGACTTTCTGAAGGTTAGCACAGTGAATGTGTCTTGAGGAGCCAATTCAGGAAATGCGAATTCAAGAAAGTCATATCAGAAGTTCATATTCTTCTCATGAATAGGACATAGTGAAGAGGGGAAGTACTTATAGGGTTTCAATGAGAAATTTGGGGTGGGGGAGGCTTTGGTTTAAACTTTGGCGTAGGTGGAAGGAAAGCATTACAACAGTTCTTAAAGAAATATAATAAGAAGTTGTGCGCTGAATTTATTGGCTTAGCCTATACACACCGGTGGCAGGCTGCTGCGAACACACAAATAGACCTATGCGTTATACAGAAGCAGAGGAATTTTTTCTAGCTTAGGCAACATGAGCTTCAAGAAGTGTTGTACAATTTTGTAATTTAGCGGTTACGCTTTAAAAAAAAATAGCCGCAACTAATAGTATTTGAAGTAGTCGCTCAACCCGGAAAACATACAGTTTTCGCGCCGCATCTCGGCCAATCAAAATTCAAAAGGACTGGTAGATGTCATTGCGAAACCAGACAGCAGGGATTACAATCGTTGCTGCAAGTAGCTAAATCTAGCAGATTTTAAAATCGGGGCTGAGGGAGAAAAGTGTGTTCCCGTTTTTTGAGTTTGAGACTGAGCCAGTGCCGACGAGAGGGCGAGGAAGCCGTCGCAAATTACGGGGGCCCAGCGGTCTGGAAGGGGGTCCGGAGCCAGACAATGTTGCATGTGTTTTTATTTTCCGCGATAGTATTATTAATTGTCGATTTACAAAATAACCCTTTCAGTCCAAGTCATTCCGCATCTGAGAGTCAGTCTTTCCAATTTAGTGTAAAGATTATCAGCCGTTCCCCCCTTGCTGGGGCCAGAAAGAGTATTTTCACCATATGATCAGTGCTTTTCACCGAAACCCACACCTACTTGTGGCGGCTCTAGACTGGGCAAGATAAATTTGTGATCTAATATCAATGCTTCCAGAGCATACGTATTATATTTAAGGCCTTACTTTGATAATGTTTGTTACTCTTTGGTAAAAGCAAACTTAAAAAGGTGAGATTTTCGTGCGTACTGTTAGCACAGATAATTCTTGTTAGCGACTTTCGCGACGAGTAGTTGGCGACCCTGGTATGGCGGTAGTTATTCAGAGTGGATGTGAGGTATTGTCGAACATCTCATGCGTTTTCATAATGAATTATTAAGCAATTACGTAAGTCGATCGACAAGTTAATTGCAGTTGTGTATGTGTTTGCAGTTGTTACGTCATTTTTTCTTTACAGTTTCGTATATCGTTCGCCTTCCCGACGGTATTCTGTGCAGTTCTTGTAGTTCATGTGGCTTAACGGTCGGCCGCTGTTTTGTTCACATCGCAATTCGCTATTCTGCGCGTGCTGTGGCATTAGGGTTGATGTAGCGGCTAACAGAAATGAGTACCAGAAATATTTCCTGGGGGAATAAAGGTGGCCGGTGCATAGGGCTGACACTCTTCCCACCTTCATGTGGTGATTGTCTTAAAATCTGGGAGCTTCAACCTCCTGGAACACTCAGGGCCTATCCAGACCTGTACAGGAATTGCTTTACCTTTACAAGTATCCTACTTCTAACAGGTACACAAGGAATTATTGCTTGCTCTGTAGCAGGAGCCAGACTGTCCATATCCTCTGCAGCAGCAGGTGTGTGAATCTATACATCCAGCTTTATGTCTAGTGTGACAGTCTGTGTGGTTTTCTTTCCTACATCATGTGTTCCACCCATTTTATTGCTTGAAATACAAAGTATACCATCATACACAACAATTTAATACTATACTACAATGTGCTACATGTTCAGTTCATCAGAACCATCATCAGGCACCTCTATTACACAAGTTTAAAAACACAAGTACAAATGTAATATCAGTGCCCCAAGATGGTTCTGATCAACTGAAACATGTTGTACATTATTGTATGGCATTCAGGTGTTTTTTGACAGTATACTTTGTTGGTATTTTAGTTATAGTAAACACAACAGGATGAATATGAATTTAAAAAAAACATTGTATTGCTTACTGAAAGACTTTAAAATGTTTACTAAGCAGATGTGTTTTACGTCATATGTCTCAGCTATGGAATTCTGCTGTTTTTACTCTAGGAGTCTATGAGTTTGTTTGCTTCTGTAAGTAAAAAATGTAATGTAATATAAGGTATGACAAAAGTCACACACACCTGTTTTTGTGAATTTGTGTACTACCTAGCAATGTGGAATGTTCATGCCCATATGTGGTGTTGTAAGGAATTCATGACTTGATACAAATTGAAATTTAAAGGACTGCATTTAAGAACTGTTCAGATGCAGGTGTTGATTTACTAGTAACTTGAACATAGTTTTTATCCTGTACATTTTTAATAAGTTTCAGTACTTTGCTGGCATGCATCCCTGCTGGAAATTTTAATGCAAGTAAAAGATTTTTCTATTTGATGACTAAGGTATATAAAAAAAAACCTTTGTGTATGTACAGTGCAAATGTGTATTCCAAATGAATACCTCAGCACTGATAGTTATACAGTAGATTGATTTCTTTTGCCAGAGTAAGCTGTCAGTATTAAGATGCAGCCACCAATTTCCCAAGAAGGTGACGTGAATGAAGCAAGTTGTGTACTGAGGACTCACACATATTTGGTGCCACAGTAGGAAATTCTGTTGCCTTGGCAGCCTGGCATCCAGGATTTGTGCATCCTTGATGTAATATATCTTGAGACACTTATTTTCATAGCTAGGGACTCAAAGTGAAGGATAGTCAGGCAGTAAAGTTTAATGGTCATATTGTGGAGAAGTTATTTTTAAAGTTCGTTAGCTAAGGTGTTAATTTGTTTTAACATGCCAGCATGCAGTAGGTATACATATGAAGCCATCAGCCAAAGGGATTCCTGCATTTTTCATAAATTAGGGCAGTAATGCCAACCTTAAAGATCAGAACGAATGTTTACTGGAGTGTTACTTGCAAATTTTGAAACTGAGCATAGATTGATGTGTTCACAGATGTGGGTCTCAGTGGCACATACCATTATGTGTTCCATCATGATCACCTGACCAGAAAAATGGAAGATGCAGCTAACAACTGCTCTGTAGGTCACAGCACTCAGAAATTGTGGGTGTAGTTCTGCACCACATCTTAAAACTGGCTGACAAGTACAATGGCCTTCAAGGTATTTTCATCCTTCATTGCTTTTGGTAGTGGTACTGATTTTGGTTTCACATCACTGCTTGTGGGTAAGCTGCCTGTTGACTATGGAAAGAAGAGCATGCTGGAACCTGCAATATACCCTGCCCCTCAGTGTTCTGTGTTGTTTTGAGCCCAAGAATTCCATTCTCACCTGGAACACTCACTTCATTTTCTTCGTTGACACAGGAGGCACATAATGATATCTGTCATATAACTTGGATGACTACCACACCTACACTAATCTTCACAGACGGTGGCCAAGTTACACCAGTTGTGGAGTTAGCTTTTAGTTACAGAGGACACCATGTTATGAGCACAGGGCAATGTTCCATTACACTACAAAAGTTTTTACTCTGGTTCCTTTCCTGTCTTATTCTCACTATGTTTAGAGTTGTGTAGCTATCAGTAGCACGCGAACTGTCACATGCAGCCCCCATAATGATTTACCTTCCTGCTAGGTTCAGTACATTAAACATAAACCTAGAACCAGTATGAAGACGCCTAGTGCTGTCTTCACCTTCAGATATCAAGATACTGCCATCCTTGGAGGTGTGCTCTAACAAGGTGGAGGGTAGGAGAGGATTGAGGGTTGAGGGTGACCAAACCATTCTTCCCTTTATTATGCACAACATGAGGGCCCATAATGGGAGTAGAAATACTGCTCCACTTGTTCTTAATCTCAGCAGTAGATGGAGATGAGTGGTCAGCTTCCTGCCTTGGCAGCTCTGCATTCTGGGAGAAGAACCTGCACTTCTCATTGAATAGTAGGCTGGCAAGGACCCTGAAATGGTAAACTGGTAACTGAATCCCAGACTACAACCCATAGCCAACACCAGTGTTTCCCAACCTTCTACAGAGGAACCTCTAAAATAGTTTTTTCTATCCCATGGACCTCCAACCCATGATAATGTTTGCTGGTCAGAAAGGAAAAGAGGCAGTTGGAATTGTACAGAGAGTATTTCTTTTATATATAAATGTAAATGAATCATTCCATCATTTATAAAATGTTACAGTGTTTGTCATTTCATATGGTTAAGCAGCAAAGCATTTTTATTCTATATATAGTACTGCACTCGCTTAGGGCCTGTGAAATGCTGTGAACAAGAATTCCCAATTATTTGAACATATTCCACATACGGTCCCACCCACACTGCCAAGCATCAAATACTTCGGTGATACATGAACGTTCAATAGTATCTCATACAGGTCCTGTGGAAGGTATTTAAGGAATGAGGCCATGGTGCTTTGGGATTGCTGCCTGACAGACAGTAGGGATCAAAAACCTGTTCAAAATGCATTGTTGGTGCACTACAGAAATATCTTTTTACTGTTCTAGTGGCCAGCATATTTGAGACACGCATTTTTCATTGGCTTGGTGTACACTGGGACATGTACAGATTTTAATTCGGGCATCTTTATGCCTCTGGATCAGTCTTGTGCAGGCAAAAGTCTGGTTTTCAACATTCACGATATACTAAGGCATTACTGTGGCTTTTAAGTCACCATCAGATAAAAGTAACATTACAGTACTTTTTTTAATTATTTTAAATCTTATTTTAATATTTAATTAATTGGGAAAAGGGAATATCCAGTTTGTCAGCAGAATGTAGGCATCCATTTTTCCCTGTTGCTTCTTGTGTGGTGACAGGGAAAAGAATAGTTCCATTGTATTCTATGCAGGTCATATATGGCAATTGCCAAAATGGGTACCTGGTGCCTGGGGGTATAGCTGGGCCACCTAGCCCTGGGGGTTACAAATACGGTGGACTGGCCCTCCAGGTTGGGGGTTGGGTGACAGGTTTACAACCTATCACCATAACAAAGCTAACTGTTAGGAAACCTGAATTGTTGCCTCAGAAGGAGAGGTCAAAAAATATGGCCGACTGACAGAAGTCGATTAAGGACAGCAACAACAACGAAAAAGATTTTTGATGCTGTGGGATAAACCTTGTCAGTGCTGTATTGGTGGTGATATAGGCCTACTGATTGAAAAGAATAAGTGGGAAAGGTTAGGAAGTTCTATCATAAAAATGAGATGAAAGGTGTAAAATGTGAAAAAGTGGAGGAAGATATAGCAATATGGGTATGGCATTTGAATGGTAGAAATTGCACAGAAGTGGAATAGGTTAAGGAAAGAGCAAAAATTGTTTGTGAGTACTGTATTTTACTACCCTATTCAATGTTCTGATTCATTTATGTAAGTAAATTTTACAAGTTTAATAATAAAGTTGACGTATTTTGGTTTATTGGCACCATTGATATTGTGCCACAGATTGGTGTTGAACAAACTGTGGTACTAAGTGGGGTTGAATGAATGTTTGATGGAATGTTCTGAAATGATGTGCATTCCTGGAATCATGTTACTGTATAGTAGTGTATTTTATTTCAAAACTTTGATGTAAAGAATGAGTAATTAAATTTAGAGTACACAGTGATTGTGCTGCAGTAGAAACAGTCACCTGCTTTGTCTTAAGGTTCAGTTTTGTAAATCCTTCCCACACACAAGTCAAGTCCTTCAGAGTTACTTAATCCGAGGATGGTGCAAGGTCACATGTCTCCACTACTTTTATTGTTGTAGCTTGTATCTTACTATAGCAGTTCTGAATTTTTGTGTGCATCAGGTTTGAAATTCAGGATGGCTTTACCTGCGTGCAACAAAGCGTGACTGAGGCAGGGACATCAGGCTCCAGTGAAGCAGGAGATTTCTACTACTAGCCACAGCAGCACATTCGACAAGTCAGGTACTTATTTCTTTGTGTTAACGACTGTTGTGACATGATTGTTTACCAAATGTAACTACAGCTGGACCCCCATATCCACAGATTCAATATCAATGGTTTATCGCAGCCTAGAAAAAATTTGGAAAATTAAAGAAATACACAGTTCATAAGTTTCAAAATGCGTACCGAGTGAGAGCGGGCCGTGACATGGTGAAATCCAGCAGCCCAAATGCACCCAGTACTTGACTCATCTTCCTTTGTTCCCGTACCCACGCTTCCCACAAACTTGCCACCCTCCTGCTTCTAGCATTCTCGCTGTTCGAATTAGTTGCTGCGTTATTGCAGTGTTTGTGTTCAGAAAGCAACAAGAAGAATGGATATCTCGGTGAATACCCACAATAGGCTAAGATGTTTTTTAACAAATAAAATTTTCTTATTATGGGAAAAGGTATGTAGTTAAACACAACTTAATCACTGAGGTGTATTTAATGACTATGCGATGGAAACAACTACATGTTTCAGCCTGTATTGGCCATCATCAGGTTGTCTAGGGAACTTAAGGGCTAGCTATATGCATGCACGCGCGCGTGGTGTAGAGATCTCTACATACGCATATCTTGACAAACCGAATCAAAAAAGGAGTCAAATAAACCACTATGAAGCAGAACAGATACAGATACAAACACGAGCGGCTAGCCCAACAGCAGACACAAGACAGGTCACCTAGGCACTCTTTCTACCCCAGAGTTGTGAACATGACAGACATACCTTTCTCAGAACCAGAAATGACTATCCTACAGAAAGGCCCTAAGTACAACTTACACAGCAAACCCAAAAACTGGCTACAAACACTAGCCCTCGAAGCAGAAACAGCCATAACATGTCTCCCACCATCACACCAGGAAGTATGCAGGATGTTGACAGCAGAACGCATCAACACATTACAAGAGAACAATAGACCCCCCACATGCACACAGCATACAGCGTGAATCTAAGATCATCCAGAACATCAAAATGAAACTCAATGACAACAATGCCATGATCACCCGGGCAGACAAAGGGAACTCACTCGTGATACTACCCACAGAGCAGTACGAGAACAAAATAGAACAGTTCATACACTCCAACAACTTCCTGACCTCCAAAACCAACCCCACAGAATCCTTTCAAACCTGTGAGGAAGGTCATAAACAACAGCAAAGCACTTATCCCCCCCAGATGAAAAATGGAAATACATTAACCTCAACCCATCCGCACCTTCTATCAAAGGTTTAATTAAACTGCACAAACCAGAACACCCGATCCGCCCAGTAGTAAACTGGAGAGGAGCTTCCACGTGCAAGCTGGCCCAGCTGTTCACAAATAAGATTAGACTAATAGCCCCGCTCCCCCACACATACACTGTAAGCAACACCAGAGAACTCACCAACAAACTAGAGAGCACCCCAATTCACCCGCATTACTCCCTAGCCTCGCTAGACATTTCCAGCCTATACACCAATGTCCCAGTGAAAGAAACTAAAGACATCATAGCCAACAACCCAGTGGAAAACGGAGTGGACCCCCAAATCAGACGTGAACTACTGAACTGGTATGACACTATTACCCATCAAAACTATTTTTCCAATAACGAGAAGATCTTAATTCAACAAGACAGACTGGCCATGGGTGCCCCATCGTCAGGACTTATAGCAGAATTCTTTCTTCAGAACCTCGAAGATACACACCTTACGCAACTTTGCAATAAACACACCATCACTGCATATTTTCGATACGTGGATGACATCCTGATAATTTGTGATTCCCGCCACACAGACATCAAACACATACAGGAGGACTTCAACACGCTCCACCCGTACATGAATTTCACAGCAGAACCGGAATCCAATAACCAAATAAACTTCCTAGACATCACTATCCACAAGACACCTACTAAATGGACAACCTCCGTATACAGAAAACCTTCCTTCATGGACAGCATTATCCCTTATTCCTCGAACCACCCACCCCAACACAAACATGCCGCCATAAGGTACCTACACAATAGGCTGAACACCTACCACCTGCAACATGACGAATTTAAAGAAGAACTGGACACCATCCATGACATCATGCGGAACAATGGGTTCCCGATACATTTACACACACACATATCCCACCCCGAGACAGCCTACCGCAACCCCCAGAAAAAACCACACATAAATGGGCCCCATTCACGTACTTCGGCAGAGAGACCACCTTTATTATGAACATTTTCAAGAAGGCAGACATAAGAATCACTCTGCACACCAACAACACACTCCAAAAACTGCTAATGACAAAACCCCAAACCCGAGACAAAAACAGCAGATCCAGTGCATACAAACTAACATGCCCGGATTGCAACAAGACGTATGTAGGGCAGATGGGGCAATGCTTCACACAGAGATTTAAAGAACATAGAAATGCATTCAAGTCTGGTAGAAACACCTCAGACTACGCCAAACATGCTCTAGAACACTCACACCCATTTGGCCCCATCCAAGAAACAATGCAGATCTTGAAGTACCAAGCTAAAGGAGCCCACCTCAACACGGTAGAAAGATACTTCATTTACAAAGAATTCTCCAATAACAACCACTTAAATGACGATTCTAACATAGCCCCCAACAAAATCTTGATGCCCTGCTGAAACTCCAAAAGCCATAAAAATAACCCAACCACCCAGCCCCAACCAATACCCCGCCCAACTGAGAGAACGACAACGACCCACCCCAGCTTAGGACTATCGATAACCTTTCCCAACAAGGATGTAGCAAACAAGCAGTGGCAACATACAGCAGCGCAGAATACACCACCACACTGTTAGAACAAGCAGCCGCATACATTGGGCATGTAACACAGTACGTCCGCGGTAACGTAAGAACTCTACATAGTAAAACTCTGACCAACAGTACAACAAGTGCCTCGCAGTACCACATACCACACAGTGAAAGATCCAGCCGCACAGTAAACATAACACCCAGTTAACAATACAACCATACCCGACAGTGAACAGGGTGAATGAACCTACCACAGAGACACGGCACAGGGGGGACTCCATCAGCGAGCACCGCCACCCATATGGACCCACACCAACCAGGGGACAAGTAAGACAGGATCACAGGCAAGGAAACCTTATACCAAGCCGCTCGGACCCCCCCCCCCGCACAATGCAGCACATTCAAGGAGAAAGTCAGAGAACAAGCCTCCGCATGACTACAACGCCACACCTGCCGAGAACAAACCCCCACCCACAAATAGTGTCATTGTCTGGTTTATATTCATGTATATTGTGTTACTATCTCTATCTGTTCAGCTCCATAGTGTTTTATTTGACTCCTGTTTTGATTCAGTTTGTCAAGATATGCATATGTAGAGATCTCTACACCACGCGCGCACGCATGCGTATAGCTAGCCCTTAAGTTCCCTAGACAACCTGATGATGGCCAATACAGGCCGAAACATGTAGTTGTTTCCATCGCATAGTCATTAAATACACCTCAGTGATTAAGTTGTGTTTGACTACATA
>Ga0131853_10013192_pt1 | contig 15145 bp, 11 predicted proteins | sample TergutLab28metaG_FD_92764 | JGI IMG/M metagenome (GOLD analysis project Ga0131853, IMG submission 92764) | Labiotermes labralis P1 segment gut microbial communities from Petit-Saut dam, French Guiana - Lab288 P1 (version 2) (version 2) | ecosystem: Host-associated > Arthropoda: Insects >...
CGCAGCGTCTGCTGGCGGGACGGGGCCACCCGGCTGCCCGCGGTGAGCAACCGGAAGCGGTCGGTGAGCCGCTGCAGGATCTGTTCGGCCGACAGCGCCCGCATCCGTGCGGCCGCCAGTTCGATCGGCAGCGGGAGCCCGTCGAGCCGATGACAGATCCGGGCGATCGCCTTCCGATTGTCTTCGGTGACAGCGAAATCCGGAACGACGGCGCGGGCGCGGTCGACGAACAGGTTCACGGATTCGTATCGCGGCAGCGCCTCGAGTGCGGGCGGCGAATCCGGATCCGGTGCGGGGAGCGGCTGGACCCGCAGCAGCGCCTCGCCCCCGACGCCGAGCGCCGCGCGGCTGGTCGCGAGAATCCGCAGTCCCGGACACTCGCGCAACAGCTCGTCGACGACCTTCGCCGCCGCGTCGACCACGTGTTCGCAGTTGTCGAGGACCAACAGGAGGTCGCGACCGTCGAGATGTTCCACGAGCAGTTCCATCGGCGACCGGGTCGCCATGTCGTGCAACCCGAACACCGCGGCGACCGTGTCCGGGACGAGACTCGGATCGTGCACGTCCGCCAGCTCGACGAACCACGCCCCGTCCGGGAAATCGCGTTGGACGTCGCCGGCGACCTCGAGCGCGAGCCGCGTCTTGCCGACGCCGCCGATGCCCGTCAGCGTCACCAGCCGCGACTCGGAAAGCAATCGCTTGGCCGCCGTCACCTCGTGCCGACGTCCCACGAACGTCGTCAGCGCGGAGGGCAGATTCCCTACCTTGCTCCGTACGGTGGGTGACATCGACCGCCACACTCCCTCGAGCTCCTGCTGATTCGACCGTACCCCGACGGGACGTGTCGACGGCGGGACGCGGTGATCCGGTCGGCGTCACCGCGAGGGCGCGGCACTACCGTTGACGACGTGGACGGCCATCAGATCGACATCATCCGGCTCGCGTGGGCGCGGGAACTCGGCCTCACCGACCGCGCGCTCGACGACCCCGAGGTTCGCCACGTCCGGGTCGACGACGCGGACGACCGCATTCGGTTCGTGACGATCGCCGGGGCCGGCGCGCTGGTCGGTCCGGCGTGGGCGGTGGAGCGCGCGCAGTCGTGGTCCGACGAGGAGCTCACCCGCTCCGGTGGCCTGCTCGCACTCGCGAAGGACCATTCCGGGCGCAGCTCCGGGCCCGTCGAGCTGGGCTGGGCCGCAGACTTCGGCAAGGGCATCGCCGTCGAGGAGCCGCTGGTCTCCCACGAGTTCGAGCATGTCCTCGCGCTCGAGGCGGCGTGCCCACCCGACGACGTCGCCGAGGCCGCGCTGAGCGACAAGGCGAACTGGTTCACCGTCGTGGACGACGCCCACCGTCCGCTCGCCTCGGCCGGGTACGCGGAGTGGCAGGGGATCATCGCCGACATGGGCGCGCTCACAACTCCGCCCGCCCGGCGCCGCGGGTTCGGGGCCACCGCAACCCGACTCGCCACCAACGACGCCCTCGACGCCGGCCTGATCCCGCAGTGGCGCGCGCATCGGGACAACCTCGCATCCCGGCGGCTGGCGGCCTGCCTCGGTTTCGAGGAACTCGGAACGTACGTGTCGATAGCGGTGGCGCCCAGTACGGTGTGAGAGGGGGCGTGACACACGGAGCTGATGCGTGATGAGTGACGACGGCACTGGACGCACGACCGACACCGCAGACGGCTCCGGCACCACGGACGTCGGCGCGAGCTTCGTGGAACCGGGCGCGGAGTTCAGCCGGGACATGAACTACATCCCGACGCGGATCACCGCCGACGGGCGCGACGGCTACCCCGTCGAACCCGGCCGGTATCGCCTGGTCGTCGCCCGCGCGTGCCCGTGGGCCAACCGCGCGATCATCGTTCGGCGACTCCTCGGTCTGGAAGACGTTCTGTCCATGGGAATCTGCGGTCCCACCCACGACGAGCGCAGTTGGACGTTCGATCTCGATCCCGGCGGCGTCGACCCGGTCTTGAAGATCCCCCGACTGCAGGACGCCTACTTCGCCCGCTATCCCGACTATCCCCGCGGCGTCACGGTGCCCGCCATCGTCGAGGTCGAGACCGGCCAGGTGGTCACCAACGACTTCGCGCAGATCACGCTGGACCTGTCGACCGAATGGAAGAAGTACCACCGCGAAGGCGCGCCGGATCTGTACCCGGAGGACCGTCGCGGCGAGATCGACGAGGTCGCCGACCTGGTGTTCCGGGACGTCAACAACGGCGTCTACCGCTGCGGCTTCGCCGGCTCCCAGGAGGCGTGCGACGAGGCCTACGACCGACTGTTCGACCGCCTCGACTGGCTCACGGAGCGCCTGTCGACGCAGCGATTCCTCGTGGGCGACACCATCACCGAGGCCGATGTCCGCCTCTTCACGACGCTGGCCCGCTTCGACGCCGTGTACCACGGACACTTCAAGTGCAACCGGAGCAAACTGTCGGAGATGCCGGTGTTGTGGAACTACGCGCGGGACCTGTTCCAGACCCCCGGTTTCGGGGACACGATCGACTTCACCCAGATCAAGCAGCACTACTACATCGTCCACAAGGACATCAATCCGACACAGATCGTGCCGAAGGGGCCGGATCTGTCGCACTGGCTCGAGCCGCACAACCGCGAGGCGCTCGGCGGCCGGCCCTTCGGCGACGGCACTCCCCCGCACCCGCCGCGCCCGGAAGAGGTTGTGCCGCTGGAACACTGGGCCACAACCCAGCGCGACTGAGTCGCACCGTCACCGCCCAGCGAACCGACCGGCCTCTCCGCGAGCGATTCCCTGCCGGGAATTCCGGGATCACCGCCCCGGTTTTCCTATAGTCGGAGACGAGAGCCCGGACACCCGCGCGCCGGGGGCCCGGATACCGAGATGGGGTTTGGGATGGCCGAGAAGCAGGGGCGGATCGAATCGATGATCGTCTCGGTGCTCGACAACGCGAGCCGGCTGCAAGGACCGGCCGTCACCAGGTACGTCGAGCGGGTACGACGCGCTCACCCCGACGACACACCCGCCCAGATCGTCGAGCGGATGGAGAAGATGTTCCTGACCGCGGTGACGAGCAGCGGCAGCGCCGCCGGCGCGACCGCCGCCGTGCCGGCGGTGGGGACCGCGGCGTCGATCGCCGCCGTCGGCGCCGAGACCGCGTTCTTCATCGAGGCGTCGGCGCTGCTGACGCTCGCCGTCGCATCCGTCCACGGCATCTCCCCGCACGACCATCAGCAGCGCCGAGCGCTCGTGCTGGCCGTCGCGCTGGGCGAATCGGGCATGGAGATCGTCGAGCGGGCCACCGGCCTGACCGCGACGAACTGGGCGCGGCTGGTCACCGGCCGCATCCCGCCCGGCACCATGCGGGCGATGAACAGCTCCCTCATGCGCAAGTTCGTCACGAAATACGCCGCCAAACGCAGTGCCCTCATCCTGGGCAAACTGATCCCCGCCGGAGTCGGCGCGGTGATCGGCGGCGCCGGGAACCGGGCGATCGGCCGCGGGGTCGTCGACAATGCACGTGAGGCGTTCGGCCCCGCCCCGAGGGTCTGGCCGGACCGACCCGCCACGACGGACGGCCGAGCACGACTGCACGTCGTCCCGCCGCCGAGTGAGCCACGCAGCGCCCGGTCCTGACCGACCGGCCCGACGAGAGGATCGCCGTGCGAACCGAACGTCACGATGGTCTCCACGTACTGTCCACCGGATCAGGCGACCGCACAGTCGTTCTGCTGCACGGCTATTCGGACCACGGGGGCACCTGGCGGAAGGTGACACCGACACTCGCTCAGCACTTCCGGGTCCTCGTGGTGGATCTGCCCGGATTCGGGCGCAGCGCGGGCAACTGGCCCGAACCGCTCATCGACGGATACGTCGAAACCCTCAGCACGCTCACTGACGGCGAGCCCGGCGGTGTCAGCGTGATCGGCAACTCGCTCGGCGCGGTGACCGCGCTCGCGTGGGCGTCGGCCCGCCCGGACCGCGTCGCCGACGTCGTCCTGTCCGACATGCCCGGCGTCACCCGGATCCCGCGGTCGTGGACGCGCGGCACACAATTTCGCCTCGACCGGGTCGCCGGGATGCTCTCCCGGCCGGTCCCCGACCGGTACCTCCAGCAGGTGATCGGCGCCGCCTACGCCGCCACCGCCCTGCGACACCCCCGTCGTGCGGATGCGCGCGTACGCGCCGCCTACACCCAGCACTACGCGACCAGGCGGCAGGTGGCCGACCTGCTGACCCTCGGCCGCGTCGTCATACGGGAAATCGCCGAGCTGCCGATCCCCGCGATGATCGCCGATCTCGCGGTGCCGGCACTGCTGGTGTGGGGTGCGAACGACCTGCTCACGCCTGCCCGCGCGGCCCGTCGCATCGCCACCGGCGCGGATCGTCGGGTCTCGGTGATCCCCAGTTGCGGACATTGCCCGCAACTGGACTGCCCCAGCGAATTCCTCGCCGAGGTGCTGCCCTTCCTGCGCCGCTGAACGCGGCTCCCCGGTCGGTACAGTTGGACCATGCCTGGGCAGGTTCGAGCGTCGATCACCCGCTTGGCCGCCCTGTGCGCGCTCGTGTTCGGCCTCCTGGCGATGCACCACGTGACCACCGCTCCCCTCAGTCCGATCGCCGCGGTCGGACAGCACGGATCGGAACACGCGATGGCCGGTTCCGAATCTCCGACGAACCCGACCCCGGCACCCGATCACCCCACCGACCACCCCGCCTTCCACATGTGCCTGGCGGTCCTCCTCGCCGCGACTCTCACCCTGGCGGTGTGGTTGCTGCTGAGGACCGCGCGGGCGCAGCACGTGCGGATTCATCGCGCGTCAGGAGCGGCGCGGCGGACCGGACGCGCCCCGCCCTTCGCTCCGACGACCTCGGTCTTCCTGTCGTCTCTGTGCATCCTGCGGGTGTGACAGGGCCACTGCGGCGCGGCGCTGAGCCGTTCCGGCCGCAGTCCGGTCCCCTGAATCACTCACGGAGAAGGCACCAATCATGAATACCAAGCGAATTCTCGTCGGCATCGGCGCCACCGCGGCGGCGCTCACCCTCGTCGTAGGGTGCGCCGACAACGAGTCCAGCGACAACACCGCGACCGGCACCATGGTCACCACGACGGCCGGGGAGTCCGGCACGGAGCAGGGCGGCGCCCACAACGACGCCGACGTGGCATACGTCCAGATGATGATTCCGCACCACGAGCAGGCCGTCGAGATGGCCGAGCTCGTCCCGAGCCGAAGCGGCAACCCGGACGTCGTCGCGCTGGCGGCGCAGATCGAGCAGGCCCAGGCCCCCGAGATCGAGCAGATGGAGGGGTGGCTGAAGGCGTGGGGTGTCCCCGAACCGAGCGAGGCCCCCGAGCCCGGCAACGGTGAGACGACCGCCGGCGGCATGGATCACGGTCACATGGACCATGGCAGCCCCATGACCAGCATGCCCGGGATGCCCGGGATGGCGGGCGGTGGCCACGGCATGATGACCGCCGAACAGATGCAGGCGCTCGAGAACGCGAAGGGCGCCGATTTCGACCGGATGTGGCTCGAAATGATGATCGAACATCACCAGGGCGCGGTCGCCAGTTCGGAACAGATCCTGAATTCCGGTGAGAGCGAACAGGTGCAGCAGCTGGCCCAGCAGATCGTGTCGAGCCAGCAGGCCGAGATCGCCCAGATGGAGGCCCTGCTGAACAAGTAGTCCGGACGGGCTGCGCCCCGCCGGGACATCCACCGGGGCGCAGCCCGAACCGGTCGGTCTCTCCGCTACTCTCACTCGACTGACATCGAGGGGGATCAGTGATTTTGCCGCCGACACCGTCTGCCGGTGTACCGACCGGGCCGCCCGCCGCCATCCAGGCGTACGGGTTGTCCAAGCAGTTCAAATCGGTTCAGGCCGTGTCGAACCTGAGCTTCGCGGTTCCGCAGGGTTCGATCACCGGATTTCTGGGCCCCAACGGATCCGGGAAGACGACGACGCTGCGGATGCTGCTCGGCCTCGTCCGGCCCACGGCCGGCTCCTCGACCGTGCTCGGAGTCCCGTTCGGGGCGATCACCGAACCGGCCCGCGTGGTCGGCGCCGTACTCGATACCCGCGGGCTGCACCCGAAACGCACTGCGCTCGACCACCTTCGCGTGTACACGTCGGCCATCGGGGTGCCCGACGACCGCGCCCGGCAGGCGCTGCACCTGGTGGGTCTGACCGAGGCCGCGGACCGCAAGGCCGGCACGTTCTCGCTCGGCATGCGGCAGCGCCTCATCCTCGCGACGGCACTGCTCGGAGATCCACAGATACTCGTGCTCGACGAACCGTCCAACGGACTCGATCCCGAGGGCATCGCATGGCTGCGCGAGTTCCTCGTCGGGTTCGCCCGATCCGGCCGCACCGTGCTGATCTCGAGCCACCTGCTCCGCGAGGTGGAGCAGATGATCGACCACGTCGTCGTGGTCAGCCGCGGTGCCCTCGTCCACCAGAGTTCGATGGACCAGCTGCGCGCAGCCCACAGCGCCCGGATCCTCGTGGCCTGCTCCGATCCGGTGCGCCTGGCGACCGCGCTCGCCGCGGCCGGCACCACCGACGTCCGGCATCTGCCGGACGGCCGCATCGCCGTCGGCGGATCGGATGTGGGCACCGTCGGACGGATCGCCGCGGACTCCTACGTCACCGTCTACGCCGCCACCACCGAGAACGTGGACCTCGAGCAGGTGTTCCTGACGATGACCTCCGGGCAGTTCGCGGCACCGACACCGCCCGTCCCGACAGGCCCCTACGGGCCGCCCCCGGGGTACGGACCCCCGCCCGGCTACGCCCCACCCCCTGGGTACGGCCCGCCACCCGGCTACACGCCCCCGCCCGGTTACGGCCCACCGCCGGGCTACGGCCCGCCACCCGGCTACACACCCCCACCCGGCCACGCCCCCGGACCGAATGGAGTCGGACAGTGACCACCAACCTGCTGCTGTCCGAGTTCCGCAAGGTGACCACCCTGAAGTTCTGGTGGGCGCTGGGCGTGGCGCCGCTGGTCGTCGGCTTGTTCTCCGGGACGATCAGCATTCCGCTGATCTCCTCTGTCGTCGACGGGGCGGACGACGAGGTGCGGACCGCCGCCGGAGCCATCGGGCTCCTGGTGGCGCTCGCACTCGTGTTCGTGTTCTCGGCACTGTTCGGCGCCGTCAACGCCGGCACCGAGTACCGGCACAACACCATCACGACGACATTTCTCACCACCCGCGGTCGCGACAACGTCGTGGCCGCCAAGCTCGTGGTCAGCGCGCTCTTCGGACTTCTCTACTGCGCGGTCATCGAACTCGTCTGTGTCCCAGTGCTGCTCGTCACCGGATCCGACGACGTCCGCATCAACGGTCCGATGATCGCGGTCCTCGCGATCGGACTGCTCGCCTCGATGCTGTGGGCCCTCATCGGCGCCGGTCTGGCGCTGTTGACCGCATCGTCGATCGCAAGCACCATCACGATCGTCGTCTGGTACGTGATGGGCGAGGGCATCGTCCGGGCCATCCTGTCCGGACTCGGCCTCGACACCGTGGGTCAGTGGCTTCCCGGTTCGGTCACCATCAGCGCGTTCATCGACGCCGTCGACGACAAGGCCCTCACGTCGGAGCCGGGGACGGCGCTGTCGCTGCTGTGCCTGTTCCTGTGGGCCGCCGCTTCATGCGGCCTGGGCTGGTGGGCGACCCGCACCCGCGACATCACCTGAGCCGGTCCGCGTTCACTGGTCCGCCCGCTGGATCTGTTGGATGACTCCGTCGAACCCGACGACCAGGGAGCCGGTGGTGCCCTGCTCCGCGTTCTTCAAGTTCATCTCGACGGACGGACCGCTCGCTCCGACGATCACGTACGACGAGGTCGGGTTCTCGACCCGCAGGGTCCGGTCCGCCCCGGAGAACAGCCCGATGACGCGTGGCAGGTTCTGCCGGAGCGGAGCGAGATCGTTGGGGATCGCGTCACTGCGCGAGGACGTGCCCTGCTCGGTGAGTTTCCCGGTACCGGCAGTGAGTCGGTAGGAGTAGCTCTGGGCCAGGCCAGGCTTGCCCGGGATGGGTCGCTCGATCTCGGTGCGGTCCGGGTAGACGGTGATGCGGTCGACGTTCAGGTCGCCGAATTCGCGCTCGATGTCGTCGAGCATCTGCCCGAATCCCGCGACCGTGAGCACCGCTGAGCTGTCCGAGACCTCGGGCGACGCCCAGTTCGTTCCCGAGTCGGGTGCCTTGCTCACCAGCGTCGCGAACAGCACCCCGCCGACGAGTGCCGCGCCGACCAGGACCGCTGCCCGGCGCCGTGGCGCGGGCCTCGGGGTCGTCGATGCCGTCGGTGCCGTGAAAGTCGTCGGCGCGGGCTTCGATCTCGGGGGTGGCGTGAACCGTGTTCTCCCGACGACCTCGTCGGCGACCTGCAGATCGACGACGAGGCGGTCGAGTTCGTCGAGGGTCGCTGCCGACGCCGCGGATGCGACGCGAGCACGGTGCTCGTCCGGGCTCAGCTGCCCGGTCTCGTATGCGATGTCGAGGAGAGCGGAGGCGTCGGCCCGGTCGATGTCCCGAGCGCGTACCGGCACGGTCAACCCTGCTTCGCGGTCTGGACGTCGACGATGTCGCCGCCGAATGTCGCTGTCACGCTCCCTCTGGATTCGTCGTTGTCCACGACGTACACCGTGACGCGCGGCTCGCCGTCGGAGGCGCGGATCGCGACGAGATCGATGCGGCCGCTGGGCCGCTGCACCTGCTCGCGCGCGTTGGCGATGAGGTGACCGATGCGGTCGGCGTCGAGCTGAGCGATGTCGACCGTCTGCTGATCCAGGTTCCGGGTACCGGGCGGCGCCCACGGCTCGAACCCGCCGGTGAACCGCCACCGTTGGTAACGGTGCGGCTGGTGGGGCACCATCCGCACGACGATGGCGTCGTCTCGGTAGAGATCGACCTCGTCGGCGATCGTGTCGCGGAACTGCCGCTCGTAGCGGCGCACGAACTCGCGGATGCCGTCGGCGGTGTACAGGTCGATCGCCTCGACCACGATCGGGTCCGGCTCACCGGCAGGCTGGGCCGAGGTCGATCCCGACGCGCTGCTCGACTTGTCGCCGCCCGCAGCGCCGCTGGACAGCAGGTAGCCGACGATGACGCAGACCACCACCGCACCGACCACCGCGGCCAGGACGAGGCCACGGCGGTGCGACTGCCCGGTCTGGTCGCCGGGCGACTCCGGCGACTCGCGAAGGTCGTCGGGGACCTGCAGATCCTCCGTGAGCGCCCACAGATCACCGAGCGTCTGCGCGTGCATCGCGGCCGCGGTGCGGGCCTCGTAGTCGTCGACGCCGAGCTGACCGTCGCCGTACGCGGCGTCGAGCAGGCTGCAGGTCTGCGCGCGGTCGATGTCCCGCGCCCGGGTCTTGGGTGATCTTGAATCGGGCACGCCCCGATCCTAGGAAACGCCGTGTGACAGAAACCACCGACGCCGAGACGACCGGGAGGTGTCCGGACCACGGACTACCGTTGGTCGCGATGGCTACACAGGACGTGACACAGGTGGCGGACGGCCGCCGCGGCTGGATGCGCCGACTCGGCGCCGAGTGCTGGAACCACCGCCGGATCGCGGTCGGCGCACTCGTCGTGACGGTGATCGCTGCGGTTATCGACATCGTGTTCCCGCTGCTGACGAAGGCCGCGCTGGACGCTGCATCGGGCGGCGAGTCCACCGCCACCCGGGTCATCGCCGGTATCGCCGCAGTCATCGCGCTTCTCGCCTGTGTCCGCTTCGGCTGCCAGTACGGGCGCCGCATGCTCGCGGGACGACTGTCGCTCGATGTCCAGCACGACCTGCGACTGGGATTGCTCGGCTCGCTGCAGCGTCTCGACGGCCGCGGCCAGGACCAGATCCGCACGGGGCAGGTGGTGTCCCGCTCGATCACCGACCTCCAGTTGGTGCAGGGCCTGCTCGCGATGGTGCCGATGTCGGCCGGGGTGGTGCTGCAGTTCGCCCTCGCACTGGTGATCATGGCGTGGCTGTCGCCGCTCCTGACGGTGGTGGCCCTCGTGGTGGTGCCCGCCGTCGCCCTCGTGGTCTATCTGGTCCGGCCGACGCTGTTCGCGGCGACGTGGTCGGCGCAGCAGCGCGCGGCCGACCTCGCCCAGCACGTCGAGGAGACCGTCACCGGCGTCCGGGTGGTCAAGGGCTTCGGGCAGGAGTCCCGCGCGGTCGACCAACTCGAGGACCTCGGACGCACCCTCTATGCCGAACGGATGCGCGCGGCACGGATCAACGCGCGGTTCGCCCCGTCGATGGCGGCACTCCCCCAGCTCGGGCTGGTCGGTGTGGTCGCGCTCGGCGGCTGGCTCGCGCTGAACGGGTCGATCACCGTCGGAACCTTCCTCGCCTTCGCGGCCTACGTCGCGACCATGACGACGGCCACGCGGACGCTGTCCCAGGTCGTCATCATGGCTCAGCTGTCGCGCGCGGCCGTCGAACGCGTCTACGAGGTGATCGACACCGAGCCCGACGTCTCCGATCCGCCGCACCCGCTCGACCTCCCGGACGGCCCGCTCGGGGTGCAGCTGCGCGACGTCGCGTTCGGGTTCGAGGAAGGCCGTGACTTCCTCGCTGGCCTCGATCTGTCGATCGCGCCCGGCGAGTCCGTCGCCGTCGTGGGCCCGGCGGGTTCCGGCAAGACCGCACTCTCGCTGCTTCTGCCCCGCTTCTACACGCCCACGTCCGGGACGGTGTCGCTCACGAGCGACGGCAAGTCCTTCGACGTCGCCGAGCTGCGCGCCGAGCAGCTGCGCGAGGCGGTGGGCCTGGTGTTCGACGAGCCGTTCCTGTTCTCGGACACGATCGCCGCGAACATCGCGCTCGGACGCCCCGACGCGAGCTCCGAGGAGATCCGCATCGCCGCGAAGCTCGCGCAGGCCGACGAGTTCATCTCGGCACTGTCCGACGGCTACGACACCGTCGTCGGCGAACGCGGCCTGACGTTGTCGGGCGGACAGCGTCAGCGCGTCGCGCTGGCGCGCGCGTTGCTCGTGGATCCGCGCGTGCTGATCCTCGACGACGCGACGTCGGCGGTGGACGCGGGCACCGAGGCCACGATCTTCGACGCCTTGCGGGACGATCGCCACCGCACGACGCTGATCCTCGCCCACCGCCGCTCGACGCTCACCCTCGCCGACCGCGTCGCGGTTCTCGACGGCGGACGGATCATCGACATCGGCACCGTCGACGAACTCGACGCGCGGTGTCCGCTGTTCCGGACGCTGCTCTCGGCGCCGGACCCGATGGAGGCCGGGGTGGACGGCGCGGCCACGATGCCGGTGGCCGAGCCGACCGAGGCCCAGCTGTGGCCAGAGGTCGACACTGCAGCCGAGGAGGACACCACCAGCAGAGCCGGTGGCGCCACGGCCGCGGGTGGTCACGGCGGGCGCGGCGGCGGACACGGCGGCGGCGGACACATGGCCGGCGCGCTCGGCGGCGTGGCCGCGACCCCGGAGCTGAAACGGGCCGTCGACGCGCTGCCGCCGGCCGACGAGGACCCGCACACCGACACCGCCCGGCTGCGCCGCGACGACTCCGAGTTCCGGCTGGGCCGGCTGCTGCACCCGGTCCGGTGGCTGCTCGCCGCCGTCGTGGTGTGCTTGGCGCTGGACTCGCTGATCGGCATCACGTTCCCGTCGATCGTCCGGTACGCGCTCGACCACGGTGTGGTCCCCGGCGACCACGGCCCGCTGTGGGCGGCCACCGCCGTGGGCACCACGCTGGCCCTGATCGGGTGGCTGGTCGTTGCAACCCTCACCGTCATCACCGCGCGGGCCGGTGAGCGGGTGCTGTTCGGGCTGCGGGTGCGCAGCTACGCGCACCTCCAGCGCCTCGGCCTCGACTACTACGAGCGTGAACTGTCCGGCCGGATCATGACGCGCATGACCACGGACGTCGACGCGCTGTCGTCGTTCATCCAAACCGGCCTGTCGACCGCGGTCGTCGCGCTGCTCACCCTCGCGGGGATCGCGGTGGCGCTGCTCGTGACCGATGCGACGCTGGCCGTCGTCGCGCTCGCGGCGCTGCTGCCGCTGACCGTCGCGACCCTCGTGTTCCGACGTGTGTCCGGTGCCGCGTACAGCGTGTCCCGGGAACGGATCTCGCTGGTCAACGCCGAGTTCCAGGAGAACATCGCGGGTCTGCGGGCGGCGCAGGCGTACCGCCGTGAGGAGTTCGCCGCACGCCGGTTCGCCGAACGCGCCGACAGCTACCGCCGCAGCCGCATGCGCTCGCAGCGCGCGATCTCGGTGTACTTCCCGTTCATCACGCTGCTGTCCGATCTGGCGCTCGCGGCGGTCGTGTTCGTCGGCGCGCATCGCGTTGCGGACGGTTCCGCGACCGCCGGCACCCTGGTCGCGTTCGTGCTGTACCTGGGCCTGCTGTTCGGTCCGATCCAGCAGTTGTCGCAGGTGTTCGACGGCTATCAGCAGGCCGACGTGGGCCTGCGCCGGATCGCGGACCTGCTCGCGACGCCGAGTTCGATCGAGACCGCCGCCCCCGGGAACATGGTCCCCGTCGCAGGACACCTGCACGGCGACGTCTCGTTCGACGACGTCAGCTTCCGCTACCAGGGCGCCGAATCCGACGCGCTGAGCGACATCGACCTGCACATCCCTGCCGGCACGACGGTCGCACTGGTGGGCCGCACGGGCGCCGGCAAGTCGACGGTCGTCAAGCTGCTCGCCCGCTTCTACGACCCGACGTCCGGGACGGTCCGCGTCGACGACGAGGACCTGCGCCGCTACCCGCTGCACGGTTACCGGGGGCGTCTCGGCGTGGTGCCGCAGGAGGCGCACCTGTTCACCGGCACCGTCGCGACCAACATCGCGTACGGTCGCCCCGACGCGAGCCGCGAGCAGATCGAGGCCGCCGCCCGGTCGGTCGGCGCGCTGTCGACCATCGCCGCGCTGCCCGGTGGCATGCACCAGCCGATCGGGGAACGTGGGCAAGGCCTGTCGGCCGGCCAGCGCCAGCTGATCGCGCTCGCTCGCGCCGAGATGGTCGACCCGGACATCCTGCTGCTCGACGAGGCGACCGCGACACTCGATCCGGCGACCGAGCGGATGGTCCTCGAATCGAACCGAATGGTCACTCGTCGGCGCACGTCGGTAGTGGTCGCGCACCGTTTGGCGACCGCCGCGCAGTCCGACCTGATCGTGGTTGTCGATAAGGGCCGAATCGTCGAAACCGGTGGTCACGAAGCACTTCGGCATGCGGGTGGACACTACGCACAGCTCTGTGATGCAGCCGCAAGCGAACAGGGGAATAATTCGGCGACGAGAACCGTCATCGATGGTGACCCCATCGCAACAATGTGAGACAGCCGACACGCGACGGACCGGATGCCCGAGCTCGACGCGCGGAGGCTAGCCTCATGTGTATAGGCGCTCTGATCGGGTACCGAAGAAAGAAACGAGGCGAACACCTGCCGTGAGCAGCAGCTCTACTTCCCAGTTCGGACAGAACCAGTGGTTGGTTGACGAGATGTACCAACGCTTCCAGGATGATCCCTCATCCGTGGACGCCAGTTGGCACGAGTTTCTGACGGATTACTCGCCCGATGCGGCGAACGCGACGGGGAACGGCGAGGCGCTCAGCGCCGGTGATGTCGCCACCAAGGCCGCGAACGGTGCCGCAGCTCCGGCGCCTGCCGCTGCTCCCGCGCCCGCCCCGGCACCGGCACCCAAGGCGGCGACCCCGCCTCCGGCTCCGCCTGCCCCGCCCGCGCCCAAGCCGGCTGCCGCCCCGAAGCCTGCTGCTGCTCCCAAGCCGGCTGCCGCCGAAGCTCCCACCCAGGACACCAACCAGGTCCTGCGTGGCGCTGCTGCCACGGTCGCCCGCAACATGTCGGCCTCGCTCACGATCCCGACCGCGACCAGTGTTCGCGCGATTCCGGCCAAGTTGATGTTCGACAACCGCATCGTCGTCAACAACCACCTCGCCCGTACCCGTGGTGGCAAGGTCTCGTTCACCCACATCCTCGGCTACGCGATCGTGCAGGCGGTCAAGGCGTTCCCGAACATGAACCGGCACTTCGCCGAGGTCGACGGCAAGCCGAACGTCGTCACGCCGGCGAGCACCAACCTCGGCCTGGCCATCGACCTGCCGGGCAAGAACGGCGGCCGCTCGCTCGTCGTCGCCGCCATCAAGGGCTGCGACTCGATGAACTTCGTGCAGTTCTACACCGCCTACGAGGACATCGTCCGTCGTGCGCGTGACGGCAAGCTCACTGCCGAGGACTTCTCCGGTGTCACGATCTCGCTGACCAACCCCGGCGGCATCGGCACCGTGCACTCCGTGCCGCGTCTGATGCAGGGCCAGGGCGCCATCATCGGTGCCGGCGCGATGGAGTACCCGGCCGAGTTCCAGGGTGCGAGCGACGAGCGCATCGCCGAGATGGGCGTCGGCAAGCTGATGACCCTGACCTCGACCTACGATCACCGGATCATCCAGGGCGCCGAGTCGGGCGACTTCCTGCGCACGATCCACAATCTGCTGATCAGCGACGAGTTCTACGACGAGGTCTTCCACGCGCTGCACATTCCTTACGAGCCGGTCCGCTGGCGCAAGGACGTGCCGGAGGGCGCCGTCGACAAGAGCACCCGCGTGCTCGAGATGATCGCGGCATACCGCAACCGCGGCCACCTCATGGCCGACACCGATCCGCTGCAGTTCGTCAAGGACAAGTTCCGCAGCCATCCCGACCTGGACGTCACGAGCCACGGCCTGACGCTGTGGGATCTCGATCGCGAGTTCAACGTCGGCGGCTTCCACGGCCAGTCGCGGATGAAGCTGCGTGAGGTCCTGTCGATCCTGCGCGACGCGTACGCCCGCCACATCGGCGTCGAGTACACGCACATCCTCGAGCCCGAGCAGCAGGCATGGCTGCAGGAGCGGGTCGAGGCCAAGCACGTCAAGCCGACGGTCGCGCAGCAGAAGTACATCCTGAGCAAGCTCAACGCCGCCGAGGCGTTCGAGACCTTCCTGCAGACCAAGTACGTCGGTCAGAAGCGCTTCTCGCTCGAGGGCGCCGAGTCGGTCATCCCGATGATGGACGCCATCATCGACCAGGCCGCCGAGCACAGCCTCGACGAGGTCGTCATCGGCATGCCGCACCGTGGTCGCCTCAACGTGC